>Ga0116231_10005242_pt1 | contig 25626 bp, 21 predicted proteins | sample S1TSphgellanicum_2_FD_89695 | JGI IMG/M metagenome (GOLD analysis project Ga0116231, IMG submission 89695) | Host-associated microbial communities from peat moss isolated from Minnesota, USA - S1T2_Fd - Sphagnum magellanicum MG | ecosystem: Host-associated > Plants > Peat moss > Unclassified... | reverse complement strand
GACCCTTGGGAGTCGGGTTCTTTTTCTCGCTGGGCCACTCGACGGTGGTTCTCGCCTTGAGTGTAGGAGTCGCATTTGCCGCGAGCGCAGTCAAGGCGCAAATGCCGCAGCTCGAGAACATCGGTGCCATTCTCGGCGCCGGCGTCTCGGGTGTTTTTCTCTGGACCATCGGCATTCTCAATCTTTTCGTCCTGCTCGATATCTTGAAGATTTGGCAGACCGCCAAGTCAGGGACGCACAGCCACGCTCACCTCGAGGTGCTGCTGCAAAAGCGCGGCTTGCTCAACCGGCTGTTCGGTGGCCGGCTGCAAAGACTCATGAACCACAGCTGGCAGATGTACCCTTTGGGATTGTTGTTCGGCCTGGGGTTCGATACGGCCTCGGAGGTTGGACTCCTGGCCATGACGGCAGGTGCGTCTGCGGGCGATCTCCCCGTTGCCGCGGTGCTGTCCTTGCCGGTGTTGTTTGCCGCCGGCATGACGGCCATGGACACCACCGATGGCATTCTGATGTCCAAAGCCTATGACTGGGCTTTCATCAATCCCTTGCGCAAGATTTTCTACAACATCACGACGACGGGCCTATCGGTTGCGGTCGCCTTAGGCATAGGCAGCGTCGAGCTTCTGCAGGTGTGCATCGGCCTGCTGGATCTTCATGGAATATTTTTCGACTTTGTCGCAGGCTTAAATTTCGGGGCACTGGGCTACATCATCGTAGGCATGTTCCTGCTCGCGTGGGCACTGTCGGTGGCGTTCTGGAAGTTCGGCCGCATCGAGCAGCGTTACTCGTTGCAGGCCGAGAGCCACGCCCATGCACATACTCACGCCGGCGGCATCGAACACTTCCACGATCATCTCCACCGGTAGGAGCCTGGACGTCCATGCGCTTCGGGCCATGTTCTCGATATCTCACGGCGATCGTCGGTTTGCTCAACTGGCTCGTGCTGCTGCTGCCCGGCATGGCGAGCGCCGACACGGTCGCGACTCTCCTTGGTAATTTCACGATCAATCAGTACTGCGGCCTGAAGGTCGGTGATGATGCGGTCGCCGTGCATTACGTCGTGGTCTTCGGCCAGTTGCCTGCCCTGCGTGAACTGCATCTGGCGGACGCGAATGGCGATGGGATCACGTCCCAGGCAGAGCGTGATGCGTATGTGGGCCGGTTGGCGCCGGGCTTCGCGCAGGGCTTGATGCTGCGGGTGAATGGCGTGAGCTTGCCTCTTCACGCCTTGAACTGGAGCAGCAGCTTGCCCGTGGAGCAGGGTGGCTTCTCGCTGCGGGTCGACGTCGACCTCGCCGCGACGCTGCCCGCGGCGGTGGGCAATCGGCCGGCGTTGCTGGAGTTCGACAACGCCAATTACGCCGGCCGGATCGGCTGGCATGAAATCGTCGTCGAACCCGAGCCCGGCATCTCGCTATTCGACTCGAACGCTTACAGCACGTCGCTCACTCACGGGCTCGTCGATGCGCTGCGGTCGCTGCCTGCCGATGGGCCACTCGATGAGCGCGAAATTCACGCCAATTTCATCAGGGGCGCCCTGCCCGCTCATGCGCATCCTTTGTCGGCGCGATTGGACCGCGTTGTTTCGGGCGCCGCTCCTTCCAGTCCCACGGCCGCCGCGCCCGCGTCTGTGGCGGATACCAGTGGCGCTGCCGAGGCCACCTGGATCATGCGGCACACGCGAGAATTGGTCGATGCGATATCCGCTCCGGCGGTCAGACCCCGTGTGATCCTGATGACCCTGTTGGGGGCGCTCTTGTTGGGAGCCGTACATGCGCTCTCGCCAGGCCATGGAAAGACGATCGTTGGCGCTTATCTGATCGGCTCCCGCGGAACCCCGCGTCATGCGGTTTTCCTCGGCGCAACGGTCACGATCACGCATACGATCGGCGTCTTTGCGCTCGGATTCGCGACACTTTACGCCTCGCGTTTCATCGTACCGGAGAAATTGTTTCCCATCTTGAGCCTCGTCTCTGCGTTACTCGTTTTGGCGATGGGGATCGTGCTCTTGGTTCAGAGGGGCCGCGCCGCCCGCGAGGCCTTGTCGGGGGCCTCGCCATCGTCGTTCGGCCACTTTCAGGCCTTCTCCCCGCTGTCGTCTTCGAGCGTCGGGGGATCGCGCGGATATATCTTTTCGCCGACGGCACCCGCGCTCGATCCCACCATGCACTCGCATGGCGGCGGCCCCATGCATTCACACCTGCCGCCCGGTGCGAGGGGCGAGAGGGTTACGTGGAAGAGTTTGCTGGCTTTGGGAGTGTCGGGCGGCTTGGTGCCTTGCCCGTCGGCAATGGTGCTGCTGCTGGCGGCGATAGCGCTGAACAAAACGGCCTACGGCATGCTGCTCGTGGTGGCGTTCAGCCTGGGCCTTGCCATCACCCTGACCGCCGTTGGATTCGCATTCCTGTACGCTCGGCATCGCGTCGGGCGTGCAAAGTCAGGATCACGCTGGGTTTCCGTGCTGCCGGTCTTGAGTGCCGTGACCATCACGGCCTTGGGTGTGGCGCTCTGTATCGGCGCTCTGAGGACGTTCAGCTAGCGCGAATCAGTGATGCGGCTTCAAATGCCGATGCATCGATCCGCCGTGGCTGTGAGCGGCGCCGAGCTCGACGTTGATCAAATTCAGCATGCCGTGGCGGACGCCGCGCTCGGCGATCATTTCCTCGGCGAACTCGCGCACCCGCTTGATGGGACCCTTGAGCATGACGGTCTCGATGCACTGATCGTGATCGAGATGCGCATGCATCGTCGACAGGGTCAGATCATGGTGAGCGTGCTGAATGCGCGTCAGTCGTTCGGCCAGCTCGCGTTCGTGGTGGTTGTAAACGTAGGAAAGGTTCGCAACGCATGACCCTTTCGTGTCCCGCTTTTCCGCGCTGTTCTGCAAATGCGAGCGCAAGATGTCGCGCACGGCCTCGCTCCGATTGGCGTAACCGCGCTCTTTGATGAGTTCGTCGAACGCCTGGGCCAGGCTCTCATCGAGTGAAATGGTAAAGCGATCCATCGGGTCTGCCGGGTCCCGTCGCCTCGTCAGTGTGCGCCGGGGGACCGCACGGGCAGCGGCACGTTGCAGAGGTCGATAGCGCCCGGGCTGTGCTTGTACCACGGCTCGTCCCGCTTGCGCCTTTGATCGATCACGGCGCGAAACGTGGCGCTCGACGTACGCAGCACTTCGACCGGCGTGCGCTCGGCCTCCGGCACGTCCGAGGCAACCCGCATCGAGATGATGGGCACCGGCGCTTCCGACGGGAGGTAGTAGCCCATCTCGCCGCTGCCGCGCGGCAGTGACGACAAGAATTCCATCCCCTTGAGGACACGCCCGACCAGCGCCACGTTGCGGTCGAGTTGCCGCGGCGCGTTGCCGATCACCGCATACATTTCCGCGCCCGTGCTCTCCGCCGGATCGTCGCGGCCCGCGCCGACCATGCCGTAACAGTGCGCGAGCCACACCGTGTGGGTGAGCGGATCGCGAGCCGCCGGAAAGCCGTCCAGAAATCCGACTTGGCTCGCATACAGATCGCGGTCCGGCAAGGGCTCGAAGCGCACGGCGGCGCTCGGATCGGCCGTGAACTCCACCGACGGCCGCACACTCGGCGGCAAGGGGCGCTTGTGACTCTCATCATCCCACTGCACGCCGTAGTTGTCCTGGACGCGGATGATGGCAAGACCGTCGAAGTAATGTGCTCGCGCCAGCGCCTTGATATTCGCGACATGCTGAGGCACGACGCGCGCGGCAAGCTCGATCACGACGCGCCCGTGCGGAAGCTGCATATAGAGGAGGTCGTCGGGATCCGGCGTACGCCAGTCCGCAGCCGGCGCTCCCGCCAGCAGGTCATCGACGGTGACCGGCTTTGCGGCGAGGTCCGGCGCAGATTCGAGACCGAGTACCATCAGACACGCCGCGAGCGCAGCTGCCGCGCGCAACCCCGTCACGAGCGACTCGCGGCGAGAAACCGCATGCGGATATTGATGTCGAGAAGGACCACTGCGCGGTAGCTCATCACATCTCATCAATGAAGGCAATTTTTCATGCCGCGTCGTCGCTACCATCGAGAGCGCGTTGCTTCCACCGGCGGCGCCTGCCGTGCCTCGGTGGTTTAGGTTCACCGTGCCTTGCGTTGTGTGCCCTCTGCAGATTTCGCCCATTCATCGATCTGCTCGCGCAGAATCGTCAGCGGCACCGCGCCGTTTTCCAATATGCGACGATGGAACTCCCGGATATCGAACCGAGATCCGAGTGCCGCTTTCGCCCGCTCCCGCAATCGCAAGATCTCCAAGCCGCCATATTCGTATGAGGTGAGCTGCGCGGGCTGCACCGCGATGCGGTCGATGAGGTCTTCGGCTTCCTCGTCACTCTCGCCGAGCCCGCGCAGATAAGCCAGGACGCGATCTCTATTCCAGCGCTTCGCGTGGATCGCCGGATCGATGATGAGGCTATGTCCCAGTACGGAGCGGCGAAAAATCGCCGCATAGGGATTATCATAAACGCCTATCTCTTCGCACAATCTCTCGACGTAGTTTGCCCAACCTTCTATGTACGCCGAGTTGTAGGCTAATTGCGCGATGGAGTTTGCGAGCGGACTCGAGCGCGCGGCTTCCCGCTGCAAATGGTGGCCGGGCACCCCTTCATGGACCGCAGTGACCGCCACGGCCCCGCGCGTCTGTTCCTGCCATCGGTCCAGATTGATCCGGTAAACAGCGGCCCGGCTCATGTTGTCCACGGCCTCATAGTGCGAGCTGATACCTGAGCCCTGTTGATAGGCCGGGAGCGCCTCGACCACGATCGGCTGCCGCGGCAATTCGAGGAAGTAAGGAGCGCTCATGCGGCCGGAACGCTCCAGGGTTTGAATCGAGTAGCCGACGATGTCGTCCGCCGAAGCGAAATGATTCGCAGGCGCTGCGTTGGCGCGTTTCAGGATCTCTTTGACGTCGGACGTGCCGAACAGCTTCGATCCGATGCCTTGTAGCTCGTGTGCACTCAGAGCCACCGTCGACCGCCCAAGGTCGTAAGTTGCGTCGGCCGATACATCAAGTGTGTTTTCACGCCGCAGCAATGCCGCATAGCATTGGTCGCCATCGGGCAGGTCCCATAGACCGATGCTCTGACGCGCGCGGGGTAGGTACTCGTTGCGCAGAAATTGCGTGAATCGCCGTATCGATGGTGTGATCGCCTCGGCGACCAAAGCGCGCCATTGCTTCTGAAAAGCGGCATCGGTCGTACGGCTGGCCGGCACGCTCAACGGTCCATCGTCAGTGGGAATGGTCAGTGCCAACGCATCGATCTGGCGCAAGACTCGCACTACCACGGAGCGGGGAACACTGTAACCGAGCGCCAGCCCGCCCCTCAAATTGCCGATATCGGCGTCGATATAAGCGGGCAGCGAACCCCATCGTCGGAGCGCGCGCTCACGATCCTCGCCGCTCGCCGTTGCTTGCGAGACAGCCAGTTGAGGGAGTCGAACCTGCCAGCCCGTAATGTGATTCAAATCCCAGCTCTCCGCATGGCAGACGCGCAGGGCACGTTCCGATTGCAGACTTCCCTCGAGAATGGAGTATTCGGTTTTGAGCCTTGGATTGGGTAGCTTATCCGGGTCGATGGCCGTCAATCGCGCGGCGACGCGATCCTGCGCCATGTAACGCTTCTGCAGCGACGCTTCATCGCGTGCCGGGAAGATGCCTTCAGCCTCGTCGGCTCGATCAATTGCCAGATAATCATCGGCAAGGCGACTCAAGCCATCCGCGGCATCGCCCGGTAATGCCTCCGTCGCTCGGTTCGTTGGGGCGGCACTCGAATCAGCCAGAGCAAGAAATGCGGACAGCAGCATGACTGCGCAGCGCGGCCCCGACGCTGACGATTTCAGTCGGTCGCCTTCCACGCGGTCGCATGCATCGCCAGCACGCCCGACGGCCCGATCGCCCGCAGTTCGATGCGCTCGCCTTCCGGTTTGCCCACGAATTGTATCGGCTGATTGACGAACAACGGGCTGCGCGCGCGAAAGTCGAAGCGCGCAATTCGCCCGATACCGTTCAGCGCCACGAGTTTGGCCAGAATGATCGCCACCAAGGGTCCGTGCACGACTCGCTCGCGATAGCCTTCCTCGCGTTGCGTATAGAGCTGATCGAAATGAATGAGATGCGAATTGAATGTCAACGCGGAAAAACGCATGAGCATGACCGGGTCGGGCGTCACGGACAGCGCCCAGGGGTCATTCGTGGCGCCCTTCGGGAACGGATCAGGGGGCGCGGGCTCGAACGGCGCGGGCCCCTGCAGGTAGACGATGTCGCGCTCTTCCCGCACGCACAGCTGATCTTCCTGAAAATAGAGATACTCGGCGGTCTGGAGGTGGAAGGGCCCATGCTTGCCCTTCTTGTCGGCCCGCCCGATCACCCGCTCCGTCATCTTCGCGGCAACGCCGATGCGCAGCGGACGCAGGAACTCGGTGCGCGCCGCTGCGAACAGCCGCCGCCGGCGCAGCGAGGCGTCCGCCCATTCTTGATTGATCATGTGACCGTCGCGGCCGATCGCGAAGCGCGGCGCCGTGGGCAGGAAATAAAGCCAATGCCACAGCGGCGGCAATTCGCTTATGTCTTCGGCCCCGTCGCTCAATCCGAGCGTGGCTTCGAGCGCCTGTACCGGCCATGGGTCCATGTAGGAAATGGTCGTCATGCGATGCGCGCCGAGTTGGCGAGCGAGACTCGAATTGCGCTGTCACCGAACTGTCTATATTGCATCTTCGCAACCCGAAAGATCGATTGCAGACCATCATACTCCCTACCGCCCGCAACGCTTCCCGATCTCACGTATGGCCCTGTAGGATGGCCGTCCGTCAACCGCTCCGGATGGACTTCATGCCCACGCTCTTCGATCCCATCAGAGTCGGACGCGTCACGTGCCCGAACCGCATGTTCATGGCGCCTTTGACCCGTGGCCGGGCCACCCGGGACCATGTCCCCACCGACTTGATGGCGCAATACTATGCGCAACGCGCCTCCGCCGGTTTGATCATATCCGAAGCCACGGGCATCACAGTGGAAGGCAGCGGCTGGCCCTATGCCGCCGGGTTGTGGACATCCACGCAGGTGGCACATTGGAAGAAGGTGACGGACGCGGTCCACGAGGCCGGCGGCCGTATCTATGCCCAGCTTTGGCACATGGGCCGGCTGGTGCATCCCTCATTGCATGGCGCACAACCGGTCTCCGCCAGCGCGACCACCGGCCCAGGTCAGGCGCATACCTACGAGGGTCGGCAGCCTTATGTTCAAGCGCGGCCACTGAGCTTGGAGGAGATCCCACGCCTCATCGGCGATTACGTGACGGCGGCGCGCAATGCCATTGCCGCCGGCTTCGACGGTGTGCAACTGCATGGCGCCAATGGATATTTGATCGATCAGTTCCTGCGCGACGGCAGCAATAAGCGAAACGATGCCTATGGCGGACCGATCGAGCATCGCATCCGGCTGTTGCGCGAGGTCGTCGCGGCGCTGGTGGATGCCGTCGGTGCCGACCGTACCGCGGTACGCCTCTCGCCGAACGGCGACTCGCAAGGGGTCGATGACAGCGATCAGGCGGCCCTCTTCCCGCAGGCGGCCGCTGCGCTCGATGCGTTCGGTTTGGCGTTTCTCGAACTGCGTGAGCCCGGGCCCAACGGCACCTTCGGCAAGTCCGAGCGGCCGCCCGTTGCACCGCTCATCCGCAAGGCGTTCAAAGGAGTGCTGGTGCTGAACTCCGACTACGATTTGGCGAGCGGGACCGCCGAACTTGCCGCGGGCGGCGCGGATGCCATCGCCTTCGGCAGAAAGTTTCTGGCCAATCCGGATCTGCCGCGCCGCTTCGCGCAAGGCCTGCCCCTCAATGCGGACGATCCGAAGACCTGGTATTCGCAGGGTCCGGAAGGCTACATAACCTACCCCGTGGCCGGCTGACCTGCCGCAGGATCCTGATGATTCGATCAGCCTATCTGCTGCTGACATTGCTGGCCGTGACAGCCGCCCCGTTCGCAGCTGCAACGGGCGCAGCGGCGACAGGCGCACCGGCGACAGGCGCACCGGCGACGGGCCAAACGGCCATCCTGTGCGCCTTCGAACCCGAGTGGACGGCGCTCGTCGCGCTCGTGAAACATCCGCGAACGCGTACCTTCGAAGGCGTCCGTGTGGTCTCCGGCACGCTGGAAGGCCAATCCGTTTTGCTCATGTTGAGCGGCATCAGCATCGTCAATGCCGCCATGAACACTCAATTCCTGATCGACCATTTCCCGGTCAAACGCATCGTGTTCTCCGGCATAGCGGGCGGTGTCGACCCCGCTTTGAGCGTCGGCGACGTGATCGTGCCGGAGCGCTGGGTCGAGTCCATGGAATTGACGATGGGTCGAGCGATGCCGGACGGCTTCGCAGCGCCCGCCTGGATGCCCGGCATGACGGGCCTGCCAGGCTACGGCATGATGCTGCCGCGCGGCGTACGGGTGGGCAGCGCCCATCATCCGGAGGAGTATCATGACTCGTTCGCGGCGGATGCCGGCCTGCTCGCGCTTGCCCGCAGCGCCGTCGGCAGCATCGCGCTCAAGGATTGCACCGCCCGTCAAGCATGTCTTGGCAAGGCGCCCAAGGTCGTCATCGGCGGCACGGGTGTCAGCGGGCCCGCCTTCGTCGATAACAAGGAATACCGCGAATATTTGTACACGACATTCCATGCCGCCGTGACCGACATGGAAAGCGCTGCCGTGGCCCAAGTTGCGTTCCGCAACGAGATCCCCTTCATCGTCTTCCGTAGCGTCTCGGACCTCGCCGGCGGCGACGCCAGCACCAACCAGATGAATACCTTCATGCAGCTGGCCGCCGACAACTCAGCTACGGTATTGACGGCCTTCATGCGGGCTTTGCGTTAGACGTACCCCTCAACTCGGGTCAACCGGCTCGTCGCGGACATCGTATACGCGAAAGCCGGCGCGTTCGTACACCCGGACCGCCGCCGGGTGATCCCAGTCATCCGTGCGCAACCAGACGCGCGAAGGACTGTATCGCCACTGCTCCAGCAACGCCACGGCCAGCAGCCAGGAACCAAGACCGCGACCCTGCGCTTCGGGCACGAGTCCGAAATTCTTCAGTTCGACGTCTGGAAATTCACGACGGTCAAACTCGCAGAATCCGAGCGCCTGCCCGTATTCATTGCGCAATACATAAACATCGAGCGCTCCGCCACCTAACAGCGCTGCGAGTTCGCCTTCCGGCATCCGCAGTCTCTGATCCCACCGATAGGGTGCGCCTACCCGCCGGTACAGATGCAGGTAGGTCTCGCGGTTGAGTTCCTCTCTGCATATCCGCTCGCGACGAGCGCTTGGGCTGCCCGCCGGGGGTGCCTCCCTGAGCGCCATGTAGGTAACTCGCAGCTGGGTGGTCGGCAGCATGGGGTCTCCACCCCAGGTCCATCCCTAGGAGCCTAATCCGGCCCGCTCGTCGGCTGCTTGCGTCTCTCGACCTTGCCGATGCGCGTGATCGAAACCAGCCGCCGCCCGCGGCTATAAGTGCGTTGATAGAGCTCGCGAATACCGGCGGTCGCCTTGACCTCGGCCGACCGGCTGAAGCTGCCGTTGACGACGGCCACGATCAGGTTGACGACGCTCAAGGCAATGCCGGCGAGAATCGTCATGAATAAAATGCTGTCGACGTCATGTGAATCCATGCGTCCGACTATGCGCCCAAAGTCCGCTCCGCGCCAGCACACGGCTGCGCAACAATCGCCGGGTATACTCCCGCTACCGGCGCGACAGGAGCGACTGATCATGGCGAAGATTGTTCAAGGGGTCGGGCCCAAAGATCCCCAGGTGGTGGTGCTCGTGGGCGCCACCGGCGACTTGTCCAAGCGCAAACTGCTGCCGGGTCTTTTCTATTTATCGAGCACCGGCTTCATCCCGGGATGCAAGATCATCGGTGTATCGCTGGACGATCTCGACACCGCGGGCTTTCGCAAGGAAATGCACGAGGCCGTCACCCAGTTCGCAACGCGCAAGGTCGAGGAGTCGGTCTGGAACGCCTTCGCAGCAGACCTGACCTATGTGCCGCTCACCGCGGGACCCGCCGCGCTCAAGATGGCCGTCGAGGAAGCCGAGCGCGCCCTCGGGCAACCGAGCCGGCGTCTGCACTACTTGAGCGTGCCTCCGAACGCCGCGCTGTCGGCTATCCGGCTTCTCGGTGAGGCCGGCCTGGTGGAACGCTCACGCGTGATCATGGAGAAGCCGTTCGGCACGGATCTCGCGAGCGCCGTCGAGCTCAACCGCAAACTGCACGAAGTTTTCAGCGAAGATCAGATTTTTCGTATCGATCACTTTCTCGGCAAGGAGCCCGCTCAGAACATTCTGGCGTTTCGTTTCGCCAATGGCCTGTTCGAACCGATTTGGAACCGCAACTTCGTCGATCACGTGCAAATCGACGTCCCCGAGACTCTGGGGTTGGGCAGACGCTCCGGGTTTTACGAAGCCACCGGCGCGTACCGCGACATGGTCGTCACGCACCTGTTCCAGATCTTGGGCTTCATGGCCATGGAACCGCCGACGTCCCTGGAGCCGGCGCCGATCAGCGAAGAGAAGAACAAGGTATTTCGCAGCATGCTGCCGATTCGACCCAGCGATGTCATCCGCGGCCAGTACACCGGCTATCGATCGGAAGAGGGCGTTGCCCCGGAGTCGGACACTGAAACGTTCATCGCGTTGAAGTGCAACATCGACAATTGGCGCTGGGCCGGCGTGCCGTTTTTTTTGCGGACCGGCAAGCGGCTCGCGGAGGGACAACGCATCATTTCCATCGCGTTCCGCGAACCCCCGAAAAGCATGTTTCCCCCAGGTTCAGGAATTGGCGCACACGGGCCCGATCATCTCACCTTCGATCTCGCCGACGCCGCCAAGTTGTCGCTCTCTTTCTACGGCAAGCGCCCGGGTCCCGGCATGCGCCTCGACAAGCTCAGCCTGCAGTTCGCGATGCACGACACGAGCCACGTGAGCGACGTGCTCGAAGCCTATGAACGCCTGATCCTCGACGCGATGCGTGGTGATCGCACCTTGTTTACGACGGCCGACGGCATCGAAAGGCTGTGGGAAGTCTCGACGGCGCTGCTCGAGAATCCCCCGCCGGTGCGGGTCTATGCGCCGGGTTCGTGGGGTCCCAATGCGATCCACCAGCTCATCGCGCCCTATGCGTGGCGTCTGCCCTTCGAGCGCATGTGGCGCGACCCGAACAACACCGGCTAAACCCCAAACATCATCGGTGAACTACTGCTTAGCAGCCTCGGCGCCAGCTTTGGCATCGGCGAGGGCCGCCTGATAATCGGCTTCCGCTCGATCCTTGCACATCTTCTGCGGATCGCCCGACTGCGCTTCGCAACCGGCCAAAGACACCTTGCGGGCCCCGTCGGCCTTCGCGATGGCCACCTCATACGCCTGCCTTGCCGCATCGTCGCTGAATTTGACCAGTTGGTCGTCGACCTTGCCTGCGGCCTTGTCGAGCGAGTTTTGCGCGCGGTCCTCGCTTTTCGCGATCTCGCTGCCCGCCCGCTGCTCAGCATTGGCGACATCCTTCGCGACTTGTTCCGGCGACTTCGACTGGTTACAACCCGCCAGCGCCAGCACGAGCAGCAACGACATCGGCACCCAGCTTCGATGCGTCGGCGCCGAGTACCGTCGCCCCAAGCAGAAGTCTTCCCGAGACCCGTCCCCAAGCGACAGCAGATCTTCACGCATTGCATTTCCCCTCAAAAATTGGACGCGCACGGGATCGATTTGCGCGCGCTCGAGGCTGCATCCTGCAGCCGAACACCCTGGCCCCACCATAAGAGCATGGGCCGTTCCTGGCGTAGGACGAGTCCCTCGCCCAAGCGTAGAGCGGCGAGCACTTATACGTCGGTTCGATGGAGAGGTGGAAGAACCGTCATTCGTCCAATGGGATCGGGCGGTCGAGAAAGGCGTGCACGATGGGGTTGAGCCACTCGGAGCGGCCGGAGAAAGTCGCATGATCGGTTCCCGGCAGCACGCACAACTCTGCCACCGGAAGCGCGTGAAATATCTTCAACGTATGCTCGAGCGTGATGGCATCGCGATCACCCGAAATTACCAGGACCGGCTGCATGATCTTCGCCAGCATCGCGACGCTCAACTCAGACTCGGTCGGCGACGTCAGCCACAAATGCGCGAGCTTTTCGTCGATGGTTTTCGGCTTCGGACTCTGCGTCGCGCGCAACTCCTCGAGATCGTCCGGATTCAACCCCTCAGGCGCAATGTTGACCCCGCTGATCACGAGGCGCCGCACCAACTCGGGGTGCCGCACCGCCAGCATCAGCGCCAATATTCCGCCGTCGCTGAATCCCACGACGTCCACGCCCTTGAGTTTGAGACGCTGGAGCAATGCCACCGTATCTTCCATCATCCCGGTATAGGTGAGCGGCCCCGGAACATCAGGTGTGCGCCCCTGCCCCACCTGATCCGGCGCGACGATCAAATGATGCTCGGCGAACTCATCGAGTTGGCGCGCAAATGAATGCTCACCCGAATCGCCGCCGCCGTGCAGCAGCAGCAGCACCGGTCCTTTACCCTTCATCGCGTAGAACATCGAATGGCCGTGAATCGAGGTTCGATGCCACTCGCCCGCGTCAATGGCGGCGCCCGCCCTGTCCGCCATCAGTACCAACATCACCGGCCATAGGCAGCGGATCGCGGCCACTCGCATATGTACCCTCTCGGCCATGCATCAAAGTCTAACCCTCGGCAGCGTAAATCCGTCAAAATTCCGCGCATTAAGACAGCTACCCCAATTCGGCGACCCTTGGACCTGCGGGCGATTGCGCTCGTGGTAGTGCTGTGCATGGTCTGGGGGATCCAACAGGTCGTCATGAAAAGCGTTGCCTATGACGTGGCGCCGGTCATGCAGCTCGCGATCCGCTTCGCGGTCGCCGCTGTCTTCTTCGGCATCTGGGTCGCCGTACGCGAGGGCAGAGGCGCCTTGTCGGATGGTACGCTCTCGAGCGGCACGCTGCTCGGCGTGTTGTTCTCGTTCGAGTTCATTCTCATCGGTTCATCGCTGGACCATACCACCGCCGCGCATACGACGGTGTTCCTATATTCGGCACCGATCTTCACGGCGTTGGGACTGCAGTTCCTGCCTGAAGAGCATCTCGACCGGATTCAATGGGTCGGAATCGGCGCGGCCTTCATCGGCATCGTGGTGGCGTTCATCGGCCCGGGCGGCCGCCCATCCGCCGACCTCCGGCTCGGCGACCTGCTCGCCCTGTGTGCAGGCCTGTCTTGGGGGGTGAGCACCGTCGTCCTGCGCCGCGGCCGCATCGGCGCAGCCGCGACGGCCAAAACGGTGCTCTACCAGGTCGGCGTCGCGGCGATCCTGCTGTCCGCGTTCGCGCTCGCCACCGGCCAGACCCATGCCGTGCCAACCTCGCGGGCCATCTTGGCGCTGGTGTTTCAGACCGTGGGTATTTCGGTGGCGAGTTACCTGCTGTGGTTTTGGCTGCTGCGCCATTATTTCACCTCGCGTTTGATGCTGTTGTCGCTCATGACGCCGCTGTTCGGCGTTCTGTTCGGTGCATTCCTGCTGAAGGATCCCATCGAACTGCGGTTCGCGCTCGGCGCCTCGCTGGTACTCGCCGGGATTCTGGTGGTCAACGTCCGGCAGGTGCGCCCGCGACCGGCCACTGCGCCCGAGGTCGAGGTCGAGGTCGAGGTCGAGGTCGAGGTCGACGCAAAAACGTAACTTGCGTCACTACCGCGGCAATGCGCGATTTGTATGCTGGCATCATGTGCCGGCGCTATGCCCTACCCAATTTATTGGCAGCCGAACGCGAGTTTCTGCCCACTAACTCGTGGTGGAAGTTCGAGCCCCAGTCGAACATCGCCCCCGGACGCTACGTGCCCGCGATCCGTCTGCACGAGAAGGCCTCGGAGGGCGTCATGATGCGCTGGGGACTCATTCCGGGCTGGGCCGAGGGCGATGACAAGCACAGCCGTGCCACGGCGGACGCCGCCAATCTCATGCGCTCCAGGTTCTTTCGCACCCCCTGGCTCGAGAGCCGCCGCTGCATCCTGCCGATGGCCGGATTCTATGTCTGGAAGTTGACGGCCGGGAAATACCGCCAGCCGTACTTCGTCTATTTGCGTGATCGCAAGGTGTTCGGCGTCGCCGGTGTCTGGGATCGGTCGGAGGTCGACCGCGACGACGTCATCGAGAGCTGCGCGATCATCAGCGTGCCGGCCAACGAGCTGCTGCAAACCGCGGACGGCGAGCCGCACTCTATGCCGGCGATCTTACGCCGCCGCGATTATATAACGTGGCTCGAGGGCACACCCGCCGAGGCGACGGCAGCGCTGCACAGCTTCCGCGCCGACTGGATGCAGCAGCACCCGGTCAGTCCGCTCATCAACTCGCCGGAGGTGGACGTCCCGCAGCTGCGGTCGCCGGTCGCAGCTCCCGCGTGACGACACGCGACGCCGGATAAACCGCCGCACATCGCGTCAATAGGTGCGCAGCACGCTGCCGTGCTGATCGACCGCCTCCAGGCGCACGTCGAATCCCCACAGCGTGCGCAGTTGCTTCAAGGTCTGCACCGTCTGCTCCTCGACCAGGCTGCGGCCTTGGTAGCTCTGGTATTGAAGCACCAGCTTGCGATCGCTGTCGCGCCCGTAACGTACCACCGAGATCTCCGGCATCCAGGTCTCGAGCCGGTACTGCGCGGCCAGCTGGCTGCGAATCGACTTGAACCCTTCCGGGCCCGCCGTGTTGCTCACGGTCCAATGGTCCTGACCCTCGCGCGTCTGGATGTGCATGAGCCGGAAGTCCCGCACCAGCTTCGGCGTCACGAACTGCAGCAGAAAACTCTCGTCGCGATAGTTCTGCATGATGTCGTGGAAGGTCTCGAGCCAATCCTTCCCCGCGATATCCGGCAGATATTCGCGATCCTCATCGGTCGGCTTCTCGCACACCCGCTTGATTTCGTTCCACGCGGCGAAGCCGAGCGCGTAAGGATTCAGTCTCGTGTATTCGGGCTGCCGGATGACGTTCGTGTGCGAGTGCAGGCACTCTAGCAGGATGCCCTGATCGATCTGGCCTGCATCGTACATGTCGTTGATGAGCCGGTGGTGCCAGAATGTCGCCCAACCCTCGTTCATCACCTGGGTCTGGCGCTGCGGATAGAAATACTGCGCAATCTTGCGCACGATGCGCGCCAGCTCACGCTGCCACGGCTCGAGCTTGGGCGCATGCTTCTCGATGAAGTACAGCAGGTTTTCCTCGGGACTCGCCGGGAACACGGCCTCGGTGCTCGACGCCTTTGCTTGGTGCGGGGTGACGCTGAAGTACTCGGCCTGCCGCATGGTCTCCTGCGCCGTCAACAAGCGCTTCGCCTGCTCGGCGCGCTCCTTGCGGGTGTCGAGCTTGCGCGGCCGCTTGTACTTGTCCAATCCCTGGTCGCGCAACGCGTGCAAGGCATCCAGCGTCTGCTCGACGCGATCCAAGCCGAAGCGCTCTTCGCAGTCGGCCACGTAGTTGCGCGCGAATATCATGTAGTCGAGCACGGCGTCCGGCTGCGTCCACTGCTTGAAGAGGTAGTTGCCCTTCGAGAAACTATTGTGCCCATAGCAGGCGTGCGGGATCACCAACGTCTGCATGGCGAGCGAATTGCCCTCCATGAGAAAGGCGATGCAGGGATTGGTGTTGATGACGATTTCATAGGCGAGCGCGTTCTGGCCGGACTGATACTTGCCGCTTTCGATCAGGAACTGCTTGCCGAAGCTCCAGTGTCCGTAGTTGACGGGCAGTCCGCTCGACACGTAACAGTCGAGCATCTGCTCGCTGGTGATGACTTCCATCTGATTGGGAAACACGTCGAGCCCATAGCCCTGCGCATGCTGCCCGCAGATGCGCTCGATCTCGAGCAGATCGTCGAGCGTCCATTCGCTACCGCTGAATTTGCGCGTCGAGTTCTGCATTCAGGAGACTTAAGCCGGCTGCTCGCGTTGAAACAACTTGGCGAGTGCGGGATACACCTCGGTACGAGAACGCACGGCCGCCATGTTGAAATGTTCGGCCTGGATGTCGCTGTAGGCGGACCACAGGCTGGTTGACCCCGTCTCCGGCCTGTCGCCGACCTCGGCGTAGACGAAGTAACGCGAATAGGGCAGCAGCTGCGACAGCAGGTAAGCTGAGGAGTCCGTCGAATCGGCACCGAAGGAGTCGCCGTCGCTCGCCTGCGCGCCGAAGATGTTGTAGTGCGAGGCCGGGTAGCGCAGCGCGATGACCTCATGCATCTTGATCAGGGCGGACACGACCTTGGTGCTGCCGGCCTGCGTGCCGTTGAAGAAGGTATCTTCGTCGACCTCCTGCGCCTGATCGGTGTGCCGGATGAACACCAGCTCCACCTTCTCGTACTTGCGGCTCAAGAACAGGTACAACAACGTGAAGAAGCGCTTGGCGAGATCCTTGCGCGTTTCGTCCATGGACGACGACACGTCCATGAGGCAGAACATCACCGCCGCGGTTCGGGGTGCCTGCACTTCGATCAGCGCGCGATGCCGCAGATCGACCGGATCCAGAAAGGGGATGTCGGCGTGGCGCTGCTGCACCTCCTGCAACTCCGCTTCCGCAGCCCAGACTGCCGTCGGCTCGGCATCGGCCAGCGCGATGTTGAGCGCCGCCCGGGCCGCCTCGATCGCCTCTTCATGCTGTGCTTCCGCAGCCACGCGGCGGCCGATCGAGGCCTTGAAAGTGCGCGCAACGCAAACGGTGCCTGGGTTGCCGTAGCGCACCACTCCGCCGCGGCGAAAGCGGTTCTCGTCGATCTCCAGCAAGTCCTTCTTGAGCAGCGGCGGCAATTCCAGCTCGTCGAACAGCAACGACAAATATTCTTCGCGGGACAAGGCGAAGCGGAAATTGTCCTCGTCGTCCGACTGGCCTTCGCCGGCTCCCGACCCTGAGCCGCGGCCTTGGGCCCCGGAGGAGTCGCGCGGTATCTTGTCGCCGACCCGGTAATGCTCATTGCCCGGAACCACCCGGCCCAAATGTCCGGTTGCCGCGTCGAGTCCGAAGCTGGGCTCCTTGATATCCTTGCGCTCGATGCTGACTTCGACGGAAACGTCGTGCTCTTTGAGCTTCTTGCGGGCGATGAGCTTGTCGACTTGCGCCTTGAGCGCGGAATCCAAACGCTTGAGTACCCGTTGCCGGTTCGCTGCGCTCTTGCCTTTATCGACTCGCCGATCGACGATGACGCTGGTCACGCTTCGTTCCTGCAGCTGGCCTCGACTCACTGACGCCGGGCCATCGTCCACCATTCTACCTGACGGCGCACTTGCGTCGCGGTATGACCACGCGCCTTCATGCGCGCGATGAACGCCTCATGCTTCTTCTCGTCCTCGGCGTTGCCCTTGGCGAAATAGGAGACGACCGGCAGCAGGTCGTCCGTCGCCGCGAACATGCGCCGCTCGATGACCTCGCGCAGTTTCTGATAGCTGGTCCAGACCAGCTTTTGGCCGCCGCTCTTGTTCTGGGCGCGCAGCACGTGATTGACGATCTCATGCCGGAAATCCTTCGGGTTGCCGATGCCCGCCGGCTTCTCCATCTTTTCCAGTTCCGAGTTGAGCGCCGCCTTGTCGAAGGCGACTCCCGTAGCCGGGTCCACATAGACCTCCTCCTGGATCCAGAAATCGGCGAATGCGACGTAGCGGTCGAACAGCTCCTGTCCGTAATCGGCGTAGGATTCGAGGTAGGCCGCCTGAATCTCCTTGGTGAGCTCCTCGAGATAGCGCGGGATCAGGAACTCCTTCAAGTGCACCATGCAGGTTTTCTGCAGTTCCGGGCTGAAATCGGAACTCGTGATGCTCTCCTCGATCACCTTGAGCAGGGTCACAGGATCGGCCGACTCCTCGGTCGGATCGCGGTTGAAAGCCTTCGAAATCACCTTGAACGCGTAGCGCGTCGAGAACCCGGTCATGCCTTCGTCGGCCCCCGCCGCCTCCCGATACTCGGCCACGCTCTTGGCCTGCGGATCGGATTCGCGCAGGTTCTCGCCATCATAAACGCGCAGCTTTGAATAGATGCTCGAGTTGGTCGGCGGTTTGATCCTCGACAGCACCATGTAGCGCGCCAGCATCGGCAAGGTGCCGGGCGCGCACGGCGCCTTCGACAAGGTCGACTCGCGCAGCAGCTTCTGATAGATCATCACCTCTTCGGTGACGCGCAGGCAGTACGGCACCTTGACGATGAAGATGCGATCCAGGAACGCCTCGTTGTCGCGATTGCTGCGAAACTTGTTCCACTCGCTTTCGTTCGAGTGTGCCAGCACCGTGCCCTGATACGGCATGGCGCCGAAACCTTCCGTGCCCTTGAAGTTGCCCTCCTGGGTCGCGGTGAGCAATGGATGCAGCACCTTGATCGGCGCCTTGAACATTTCGACGAACTCGAGCAGCCCCTGCGTGGTGAGGCACAGGCCGCCCGAGTAGCTGTAGGCATCGGGGTCGTCCTGGCTCAGCTTGGAGAGCTTGCGCATGTCGACCTTGCCGACCAGCGATGAGATGTCCTGAGTGTTCTCGTCACCGGGTTCGGTCTTTGCGACCGCTATCTGGTTGAGCACCGAGGGGTAGACACGCTGCACCCGGAAGCGCAATAGATCGCCGCCGTAGGCATTCAGGCGCTTCTGTGCCCACGGGCTCGAGATGCCCGTGAGGTAGCGCGGCGAAATTCCATACTCGCCCTCCAGGCGGGCCGCGTACTTATCCGGGTTGAACAATCCCAATGGCGATTCGAGCAACGGGCTGCGAACGCCCGTGTCACCGTCGACCAAGGTGTAGATCGGGTATTGCTCCATCAAGCCCTTGAGCTTGATCGCCAGCGTGCTCTTCGCGCTGCCCACGGGCCCGAGCAGGTACAACACCTGTTTACGCTCCTCCAACCCTTGTGCCGCGTGGCGGTAGAAGGAAACGATCTCCTCGATGATGCCGCCTTCCATGCCGTAGAAATCGGCGAAGGCATCGTAGTATTTCAAGGTGCGGTTGCCGAACAAGCGCAGCAGGCGCGGATCGGACTTGGTGGCGACAATCCTGGGTTCGCCGATGGCTTTGACCATGCGCTCCGCTGCGAGCGCGTAGGTCATAGGATCCTTCTTGCACAGATCGAAGTATTCGGAGAGCGTGAACGTGGTGGCCGCGCTCTTCTCATACGAAGTCTTGAAGTCGTCAAAAAGCCCTGCGCTCGTTGTCACGGGTTCAACCTCACAATGTGCGCCAACTCTGGTATCTGTCGCTCTTTCTCAGCCCCTCTCCATGTTTGTAACGCATAAACCCCAACTGCGCAAACATTAGAGCATTAATGTTCGAAGCATCGGCAATATGAAATTGAGATGCAAGTCGCATTGATGCAACGCGCGTCGCCTCAAAAAAACGCCAGCCGCTGATTTGTAACGCCCGCGCATAAAGCGCAAAATCCTCCGGAGGATTGTCTTCCGACGTCTTTGGAGAGCTGTCGCTCTCGATTTTGGTCAAACCGCCGTTAGCGCCGCGTCGAGATCCGCCAAGAGATCCTCGATATCCTCGATGCCGATCGACAAGCGCACGCTGTCCTCCGAGACGCCCGCCTTCTCGAGTTCCGCGGGCGACAATTGCCGATGCGTGGTCGAGGCCGGATGGGTGGCCAGCGAGCGCACGTCGCCGATATTCACCAAACGCGTGAACAGCTTGAGCGCGTCGAGAAATCGCGCGCCACGTGGTATCGCGTCGGACGCGGCTCCTTTCAAGCCGAACGTCACGAGCCCCGATGCCCTGCCGCTCAGATACTTTTGCACGAGAGAGTGATCGGGATGCTCGGCGAGTCCGGCGTAGTTCACCCATGCCACCTTGGCATGGCCCTGCAAATGCTCGGCGACCCGCAGAGCGTTCTCGCTGATTCTCTGCATGCGCAACGACAAGGTCTCGATGCCTTGCAGGATCAAGAAGGCGTTGAAGGGCGAGATGGCGGCGCCCGTGTTTCGCAGCGGCACCACCCGCGCCCGGCCGATATAGGCCGCGGGCCCGAGCGCCTCGGTGTAGACCACGCCGTGATAACTGACGTCGGGCTCGTTCAAGCGCCGGAATCGTTCCTTGTGCTCACCCCAAGGAAATTTTCCGGAATCGACGATGGCGCCGCCGATGCTCGTGCCGTGACCGCCCAAGTACTTGGTCAACGAATGCACCACGATGTCCGCCCCATATTTGAAGGGACGGCACAGATACGGCGTCGGCACGGTATTGTCGACGATCAACGGCACGCCTTGGCCATGCGCGACCACGGCGATGGCCTCGAGGTCGGTGACGTTGCCCTGCGGGTTGCCCAGCGACTCGACGAACAGCGCCTTAGTTCTAGCGTCGATCAACGGTGCGAAGGATTGCGGCTGCCGATAGTCGGCGAAGCGAACCTCGATGCCGTACTGAGGCAGCGTGTGTGCGAACAGGTTATAGGTGCCGCCATACAAGGCGCTCGACGCGACGATGTTGTCGCCCGCCTCGGCGATGGTCAGGATCGAGTAGGTGACCGCCGCCTGACCCGATGCAAGCGCCAGCGAGGCGATGCCGCCCTCGAGTGCAGCGAGGCGCTGCTCCAGCACATCCTGGGTCGGATTCATGATGCGCGTGTAGATGTTGCCCGTCACCTTCAGATCGAACAGGTCCGCACCGTGCTGGGCGTTGTCGAAGGCATAGGCCACCGTCTGATAAATGGGCACAGCCACCGCCTTGGTGGTCGGGTCCGGTGAATAGCCGGCGTGCACCGCCAGGGTCGAGAATCCCCAATGTTCCTGCGCGTTCGCCTCGCTCATGCTTGCTCCTTGTTTATGTAGATATAAGTAGTGGTGGGGATGACCTCCCGTGGGCGTGCCGCAGCCTAAGGCCAAGCACGACTCCCGCCCAATGCTCGAACGTCATGACTTCATGCCAGTTCAAGCCCACGACCTTGGGTTCCCCGCCCTATATTGACATAACTACATGATTTATAGGTATTTTAGCCTCTTGATTTTTGCAAGCCGCCACGTACAATAGCTGCCGAAGCAGTAATTGCCGAGGCATTAAATGTCTGAGCAGCATTATGAGGTTTCAAATTTCCGGGCGCAGGAGAGCATCGGCTACCTGATCAAGCGCGCCCATTCCTTGTTGCATGACATGCTCGAGCCGGTGCTCGAAGCCCACGGCTTCAGCCTCATCCAGTACGTGATGTTGGCCTGGCTGCGCGAAGGGATTGCCATCAACCCCAAGACTTTTTGCGCCCTGTATCGCCACGACACCGGCGCGGTCACACGCGTGATCGATCAGTTGGCCGATCGCGGGCTGCTGGCGCGCGCGCGCCGCAGCGAGGATCGCCGCAAGATCGAATTGGATCTCACACCCCAAGGGCGAGAATCCATCGAGAGGCTGATTCCGCTGGCCGTCGCGAAGCTCAACATCGCGCTGGGCGACTTCAGCGCGGCCGAATTCGCGGAACTCGTGCGCCTCCTGGTCAAGCTCAACACCACGATGCAGGCCGCCGTCGAGCCCGCCACCATGCCGGCGGAGGCATGATCATGGCATCCGAACACACTGCGAAGCACAGGGTTCATGGGTCGCCACCCCGCGTCGCCACCCTCGTAGGTCTTCTCTTGGCGGGCGCCGTGCTGAGCGCCTGTGTGCTGCCGCCGAAAGAGGCGCCGCACCCCACGGCGCTCGAGGAGGGCCGCGTCGGCCTCACGGGTGTGCCGGTCGAACCGGTCGCCGAAGGCTGGTGGAAGGAGTTTCAGGACCCACAGCTGGATCGGTTGATTCGAGCGGGACTCGAGGGCAACCCAACACTCGCGCAAGCGCAGACGCGCGTAGCCGCGGCGTTAGGTTTCACCGAGGCCGAGCGATCCCGACTGCTGCCGCAAGCGAAGCTCGGGGCCAGCGCGTTCTACCAGAGGGCACCGCAGAACTACTTGGTTGCGCCGCCTCTGGCCGGCCACACCTTCTCGGAGGGGCAGGCGGGGCCCACTTTGAGCTGGGACCTTGATTTCTGGGGCAAGCAAGCAGATGCCGTGCATCGCGCCGAGGCGCTGACCCAAGCGGCCGCACTCGACGTCGAGAATGCGCGCCTCATGCTCGGCGTCGCGATCGCCCAGGCCTATGTCGAGCTCTACCGGCAAGACGCGCTCGCCGAGATCGCCGAGCGCTCCGCCAAACAAAGACAAACCATCGTCGACATCACGCGCCGCCGGGTATCGGCCGGCGTCGATACCCAACTGGAGCTGCGTCAAGCCGAGGGCCAGCTGCCGCAGGCGCTCGTGGCTCGCGACCAGGCCCGTGCCGACGCCGAACTCGCCGTCCACCAGCTCGCCGCGCTGAGCGGCCAGGGCGCCCAAGCGTACGGCGCCATTCATACGCCGGTGCTCAACATCGACGCCGCGCTGCCCGTGCCTGCCGAATTGCCGATCAACCTGCTGGCCCGCCGCCCGGACGTGCTGTCGGCGCGCCTGAGTGTTCAGGCCGCCGATGCCCAGCGGCTCGCCGACAAGGCCGCGTTCTACCCCGATGTCAGCCTGACCGCGCTCGGCGGCTTCGGCGCCTTCGGCCTCGACAACCTGGTCAAATGGAGCGCCCGCGGCTACGCCGGCGGACCGCTGATCTCCCTGCCCCTGTTCGACGGCGGCCGCTTGCGCGCTCAGTATAAAAGCAGCGAGGCGCAGCTCGATGCAGCCGTCGACGGCTACAACGATACGGTATTGCGCGCCGTGCAGCAGACCGCGGACCAGATCACGCGCATCGATGCCCTGGCGCGCGAGCGCAATGAGCAGCAACAGACCGTGGAGGCCAACGAAGCGGCATACAAACTGGCCGAAGAGCGCTACCGCGCGGGCCTCGCCAGCTATCTGTCGGTGCTCAATGCCGAGACTCAGGTACTCATCGCGCGCCAGACGATGGTCGACATCATCGCCGACCAAGCCATCGCGCGCGTGACCCTCTTGCAGGCGGTGGGCGGCAGCTTCGACGCCACCCGCGCCGCTGCTACTGGCCGCGCCGCTGCTACTGGCCGCGCCGCTGCTACTGGCCGCGCTGCGGATTCAGCCCGTGCGGACGATTCAGCTCCGCCTTCCGATCAAGTTTTGACACGAGTACTTCCATGAACGACACAGCCAACCCTTCACCTTCATCCAACGCCTCGGGCGCGTCAGGCGCCACCGCTGCCAACGCCGCTGCGGCCGCGAGCAGCACCCGCCGCCGCGGGCTGTTCGCCATCGGCGCCGTGGCGCTGCTCGGCGCAGTCGGCTACGGCGCCTATTATTTGCTCGACGGCCGCTACTACGAGAGCACCGACGATGCCTATGTGAACGGCGACGTGGTCCAGGTCACGAGCGAAGTCCCGGGCACGGTGTTGTCGCTCAACGTCGATGACACTCAGGCGGTGTCCGCCGGCCAGCCCTTGCTGCATCTCGATCCGGCCGATGCCAAGATCGCGGAGGAGAACGCGGAAGCCGACCTGGCGCGGGCCGTGCGCCAGGTGCGTGGTCTGTTCGCGCAAACCGACGAGCTGCGCGCGCAAATCGCCCAGCGTGAGCAAGCGGAGCGCACCGCGGACGATGATCTCAAACGGCGCGGCGGATTGATCGCCGACGGCGCCATCTCGGCCGAAGAACTCTCGCATGCCCGCGATGCGGTCACGACCACGCGCGCCAGCGTGTCCGCGGCGAGGCAAGCCTTGAGCCAGACCGTGGCGCAGATCGACGGCACCACCATCGCCGATCATCCGCAGGTGCTGGCCGCCGCCAGTGCCGTGCGCAACGCCGAACTCGCCTTGCATCGCACCGAACTGGTCTCGCCGGTGAGCGGCGTGATCGCCAAGCGCTCCGTCCAAGTGGGACAGCGCGTCGCCGCCGGCACGCCGCTGCTCGCCGTGGTGCCCCTCGACAACGTCTGGGTGGATGCAAACTTCAAGGAGGTGCAACTCGAGCGCATGCGGGCAGGCCAGCCTGTCACCGTGCGCACCGACATCTATGGACACCAGGTCACATATCACGGGCACGTGGTCGGTATCGCTGCCGGCAGCGGCAGCGCGTTCGCCCTGCTGCCCTCGCAGAACGCCTCCGGCAACTGGATCAAGATCGTGCAGCGGGTGCCGGTGCGGATTCTGCTCGATGCTCAGGAATTGAAGGAGCACCCGCTGCGCATCGGACTCTCGGCGTCGGTGCGCGTGGACTTGCATGACGCCTCGGGCCCGCTCATGAGCACGGCGGTGCGCAACGTGCCGCTCCCCCGTCAGGCCAGCGCCGGCGATGATCCGGCAGTCGATGCGCGCATCGCCGCCATCATCGCCGAGAACGCGGGACCGAAGGCGCACGAACCGGCGAAGCTCGCTTCGCGCAACGGCGGTGCGACGGGCACTGCCGGCACCTCAGGTACCGGTGGCACGCTAGGCGACCCGGGCACAGCGGTCGCGCGTCCGTGAGCGGCGCGGCAGCGGTCGCGCTGCCCGCGCCTCTGGCCGGCAGCCGCAAGGCGCTGACAGCCGTGGCTCTGGCGTTGGGCACCTTCATGCAGGTGCTCGACACATCGATCGCGAACGTGTCCATTCCGACCATCTCGGGCACTCTCGGCGTCAGCACCGATCAAGGCACCTGGGTGATCACCTCGTTCGCGGTGGCCAACGGCGTGTCGGTGCCCCTGACCGGATGGCTCATGCAGCGATTCGGCGTGGTACGCACTTTCGTCGCATCGGTGACGCTCTTCACGCTGGCCTCGCTCCTATGCGGTATCGCCTGGAGCTTGCCGTCGTTGATCGCGTTCCGCGTGTTGCAGGGCGCCTTCTCCGGCCCGATGATCCCGGGCAGCCAGGCGCTGCTCATCAATGTGTTCGGCCGCGCCAAGCGCAATCTCGCGCTGACGATCTGGTCCATCACCACCTTGGTGGCACCGATCGCCGGACCGCTGCTCGGTGGCTACATCTCGGACAACTACGTGTGGCCGTGGATATTTCTGATCAATGTGCCGGTTGGCATCGTCTGCGCCTGGGTGTGCTGGAGCAACCTGAAGTCGCAGGAAACTCCCACCCGCCGGCTGCCGATAGACCGCATGGGGCTTGCGCTGCTGTGCGTCTGGGTGGGGTGTCTGCAGATCATGCTCGACAAGGGCAAGGACCTGGACTGGTTCAACTCCCCCGTGATCGTCGGCCTGTTGATCGTCACCATCATCGGGTTTGCCGCGTGGTTGGTATGGGAGCTCACGGCGCAGTATCCCATCGTCGACTTGAGCTTGTTCAAGTCCCGCAGCTTCGCCCTGGGCACGCTCTCGCAATGTTTGGGTTACGCGGTTTTCTTCGGCAACATCGTGCTGATGCCGCTATGGCTGCAAGGCTACCTGGGATACACGGCGACGTGGGCGGGCCTCGTGACCGCGCCGAGCGGCGTCACCGCCATCATCACCTCGTTCATGATGAGCAGCTTGATGCGCCGCTTCGATCCGCGCGCGATCGCCGCCAGCTCGTTCGCGCTGTTTGCGGTGTCCTATTTCATGCGCGCCGGGCTCACCGCGGACTCGAGCTATTTCGTGTTGGTCGCGCCGCAGCTGGTACAGGGACTCGCCATGGGCATGTTCTTCGTCTCCATCCTGGCCGTGGTCTTCG
>Ga0116231_10005241_pt1 | contig 25630 bp, 20 predicted proteins | sample S1TSphgellanicum_2_FD_89695 | JGI IMG/M metagenome (GOLD analysis project Ga0116231, IMG submission 89695) | Host-associated microbial communities from peat moss isolated from Minnesota, USA - S1T2_Fd - Sphagnum magellanicum MG | ecosystem: Host-associated > Plants > Peat moss > Unclassified... | reverse complement strand
CAACGTTCTGGAATCTTCCACGGGAGGGAGCAAAACATAGTAGCATGAGGCCATATAGCAACGTAAGCTCTAATGTTGCAGCAAGGACAGTGGTGATGGTAGCCCCAACCTTAGCAACAACAGCGTTGCAGGTTTAAAGTGTTTTTTTTGGGGAACGTTTTTAGGGTTTTATACTTATGACAGTTTCAAGTGTTTAGGGTTTCAGTATTTGTAGCGTCTTAGAGATTTTAAAATGTTATAAATCTTAAGGTACTAAACTTTTAAGGTTTTCAAAATAATAACTTTTAAAGATTTGAGGCCTTTAAAACCCATAAGAATTCAAGATCTTTAAGGTTTAGGGTTTAGGGCTTCAAATTCTACTACTTTTGAAAATTTCTAAAATCTTAAGAATTTGAAGTTTCAAGTTTTTCAAGTTTTATAAGTAGGCAACATTTGTTTTTAAGGGCTTTAAAGTTTCAAATTTTATAATGATATCAGATTTTAGGGTTTTCAAAATAAACTAAAAATTTCAATGTTTTAGCGTTTTGAAAGACATTGGTTTAGGGGTTTAAGATTTGAAAAACTCTGTAATGGCGTTCGTTGTCACACCACTGCTCTGTTTTTTCATTGTAACATTGAACATTTTCACGCTGAAAAAGGACATTGCCAAGACGCACTACAACAACGTTGGGCTCAACGTCCCAAACAATGCACCCCTGGCGGTCTACCAGGTAGCCCTAGTCGAGCATTGGCTAATCATGGGCCTCAAGATTAACAGCTCACCTATTGACGCACGGCTGTCCAAAATGGAAACAACCATTGAAAACATTGTGTTTCTCATGGCCGCTGGTAACCTTGCGATCAACTAGTCGATGGAGCATGAGGCAATTGTAGCTCTCACATCCAAGGTTGTGTTTATAGAAGAGCCTAAGTGGACCACGGTGATGGCCAAAAACGTGCGCCAGGTGGTCAGCCGGGTTGTGAAGACCTTGGCCGACACACCCATAAAAGAGCAATGCAAGCTCAACCTGCGCCTCATGAGCTTTGAGGCCAAGGAGGGTGAGACTGAGAAGGAGCTAGTTGCAGCGGTTCAACACAGAACTGTTGCAAGGCCAAATGAAATTGTGTGTCAAGGTTGTCATCGCCACACGGTAATGGCTTGCGACTATGCGGGCCTCCATATCGACGGTAGGCGCACACCCTGGTGTGGTGCTACTCAAATTCGCAACAAGTGAAGATTGTTAGGTCGCGCTACGAGGGCGTAAGGGCCTAGCGGGGATTAAGTTGGGCCTGGACAAAAACCTCACGCCCACACAGCAGGCACACAAGTCAAAGTTGTGGCCATTGTTCAAGGAGGCCAAGGTGGCAGGCAAACGCGCCTTTTGGCGCGCAGCCAAGCTCTTCATTGACGACATTCAAATTTGCCCGCCCTCCTAGGGGCGCGAAGACCAGAGAGACCTATGCGTAATATTATAGAACATGCACGGGGGTGGTGTAAATAAACTAAAAATGGGGGTGCAAATACTGGAGTTATTTTAAGGTGTTGACTTCGTCTTATTAACCAAAACTTGGCACTTCCCATGCCAACATTTGCCACACGTTAAAAGGTGTGACTCACTTGCGATAGCACACATTGTGCAGCTAGGAAAAACAAATGCAATAAAACATAGTGGGAGGGTTGTTGTTTATTTTCATAACCACCTTAACCCAAACCTATCACAGTGGAAGGAAGGAAGCCATGATTATTATCTATGGATACAGGTCAGCAAGGGGTGTTGTCCCTGACTTGTTTGTTTGCATGATGTACGTTGCCCCTGTTGGTTCCAAACACGATTATGAATCCTTATTCCAAAACCTGACAACAGATATTGTTGAAGTTCAAACTCTAGGGCGCATAGTACTATTGGGAGAAGATTTTAATACGCGTACTGTAATGTTACCAAATACCATTAACACTAGCAACCTTTGTGAACTGTTATAGGCACCTAAGCTCGTTGAGACCAAACAACCAAGCGTTGTGGTTAAGCAACAAAATCGTGACGCTAGTGTTGGCGCTTGGGGCTATGAGCTCCTGGACTTATGTTGTGACACTGGGTTGCTCATCTTCAATGGCCGGACACCTAGTGACGAATTAGGGAAGTTCATTTGCTTGGCAAATGGGGGGTGCAACACTATCGATTATATTGTTGGTTCACCTATAATTTGGCAAGCTACTACACACCTCAAAGTGATAATAGATGACACCCACTACTGTGCGATGGGGGGAGACTCTAACCATAGGCCGTTGTGCCTACAATTGAACATCAATTGCAACTTTGTTAAACCACAACATACGGTTGTAACCAAAAAATTACTAGGCTACCCCACTAAATTAACTATAAAGTCAAATTTGCCTTGTACCATACTTGACTCTCATTATGACCACCTATATAGCATCATAAAATTAAAACCCATCCATACCCTTTGTGTAATGAAGCCAAGTTGAATTTAAAAACCATATTTTCAACATCATCACACCAAGGTATCTCCAACCTTTTATAACAAATTGAAGTTTATGGAAATCTCTCTTGAGGCAAAGTTGGATCCCCAACTACTATGAAGTGTTCATAAGCAAAGTATGGGTTATTTATGATGAATGTAATCAAGTGGTTTTGCTCTCCATATGTCATCTTTGTAACCATTTCACAAAATTGGTCCTACAATAGAACATAAAGAATGTGAAGTTACAAATGATTCAATTCAAGTAATGTTTACAAGTGTCAAAAATTTGAAACTTAACATGAACTAACATGAACTAATGTAAGCACATGTTACCATTTCAATTAAATGAACATTACACATTAAAATGGTAAACTTGTAAACATGTTGGAACTATTAAATATATAAGTTTTCATATCCACAACAATAAACAAACAACTGCCATTTAAATATTGTCTTGTTATCAATTGGGCTTTAGCCTTTTAATTACACCGTAATTATTACAAAAATTGTGCTTAGATGTAGTTGCCTTGCCTATACAAAAGTGCATAGGTCAAGAAAAGATCAAATTATTTATGTCATACTAATGAATATTTTTTTAGTACAAAATGACAAAAATTAGACTTTGCCAACATATATAATAGCTTGGTGCAAGTACTAAAATAAATTATAAAAAAATAATGAACTTGATATTCAAGAACTTGACTTCATAGTGATTAGACTACCATGATCTATCATATCATTATCATCAAGATTGAATCAAAACAATAATTATAATTAAATAAGATTAAAAGGTAAATAAAAACGATGAAATGTACTTCTATAGCTTTGTTCATGGCCTTAAAGTGTGACACCATTAGGAATTGTTCTGCCTCAACACCACTTTCAACACAAAGTACTGGTGTCACCATGGATGGAATGATATCAATCATCTCTTGAACAATTTTTTTTAATTTTTTGATTGAATTGAATATTGATTTTATTGCAACAATTTAAATTAATATGACATTTTCAATTTAAAGATTTCAACTAGTGAAACATGATGGAAATTTTGATAATTAATACATGCTGTAAGATTTCATGATTGAAGTCAAACCTAAAGTGATGCCATGGGAAATTGAAAACCTTCAAGTAATGCATGACCAACAACTATGCAATCTTGAAACAAGGTTTTTGATATCATAGTTTTCATTATTTCTTCAACTCCATTTTTGAAAGTTGGTCCTAGAATCAAAAATCCAACAAGCATCCAAAGTAATGTTGCCCACTTGTCATCTTCCATGATGGAACTTTTAACAAGTTGTTGAATCTCCACATCATTTGTATGAAGCTTGTTAATTTCTTGCCAAAGTGAGAACTTAAAGGCTTTCAAATTAACCTCCCACATAGCAAAATCCTTTCCATGGTCAAATGAAGGAATTTTTCCACATGCATGTGCAATTGCGTATGTAATCATGCAATTTGGAACCTAAACTACATGAAAAGACAATAATAGGAATCCCATAAACTCAAACCTTGGTTTCCCCATGATGACAATGGTGTTCTTGACGTCAAGTGTTGGGTGCATTTGTTTTCACTAGTGACAAATATAACACCATACTCATGTTTTCATTCCATTGTGTTAAAATGATAGCAAAAATCATTTTTTTGTTGTTGGTGTGGAAAAAAATCATACTACCAATTATCAAAAGTTTGCCCAAACCCCTTAAATCATTTATACAAGTTAGATAATTCTTGCACATACATTGTTCATAACAATAAGTATTCTAAAAAAATCACCAACTTTCAATTAGATTTAAGGAATATAGTTTGGAACGAATGTTATACATATTCCTGGGTCATCAAACATATGATGGAAAACTTGCGTTGATACTCTTCTTGTAGGATCTCCAACATCCACCACCTTTTTTTTCCTCTTCACCAATATTAGTAGTCAATGTGTACTTCCAAGTCGTTGATGGCCACATCTCCTTCTTTTTCTTCACGGACAAAAAGAATGCCCTCAAGGTATTTAACTCCTCACCGACCTTAACATGATAAAAACTCAATCAAAATCATGGTTTTAAAAATCAACCACTTCATGAACTATGCAAAAAGAAATGTTGAGTGAATAAAATAACATAGAATAACACTTTGAAAATTAAGTTAATAAATTATCAACAATCTTTTGCATTGAAAATAAATGGTTAATTCCAAACAATATCATTGACATGTATTCATTTAAAACCTTGTCATTGATGACAAGTTTTACAGCCCCCAAATGAACCCTTGGAAAAAAAAAAAATGGAACTTGTATTGATTCCCATCTTTATTGAAAATGGCATGTTAATTCATACAAAAAATTTCATGTCATAATAATAACAATACAACATGTATGAACTATGTGTTAAATGATTACATGTTGCAATTTATAAATATGTTTATATATATTGGTCCAACATTTCAATCATGTGAAATAACTTATTAAATACTTCAATTAATCACTAATTAAATTAAAAACTTATTCAATATTGGGACACAATTAAAGCATTGGAACATTAACTAGCTTGTAATCTTGCATATAAGAACTCAATATTGATAGAACCCTATAAATATTATAATTGTGACATTATTTGTAGATTGTCAAACCATCAAACAATGTAGCCATTACCATTGGTGGAAAATGAAAACTTAGCATGCAAATGAAATGCAATGTCAAATTCAAGGAGAAAAGAAACATTTATACAAATAAGACCTTTTTATCAATATGAGGAATAGATAACAAAACCTTGTAATAAGTAGGCACACAATTCACACAAAAATTACAAATCATATATGCATTCTAGCAAGATTCTTCCTTTTGAGCTACTGCCAACAACTTCTCATGAACAAGTTTAGGAGCATGTACATGTCCTCATTCCACCACTTTGTGCTCCTTTCAACCATGCCTTGAATTACATCCATTGTAAATGAACATGCCAAGGAAGCTTGGGCATTTGAAATGCGGGCAAGAATGCTAGAAACTAACAAGGTTGAAATTTCCAAATATGTTCCTAACAACACTTCATCAAGTAGATCCCACTTATCCCAATCTAGATGCACATTTGGTTGGAACTGGAAAATGATATATTAGGATCCAAAAGGGAAGTCTTCACATTTTTTCACAACCTCCACCTCTGATGCTATCATGGACTTGGTTAATCCCCTATGTTTGGCCCTCCTAACATAAAGCTTTGTAAAAACTTCTAGTTGAATGCCATCTTTACATGTCAAAGTACATTCCTCCAAGCTCTTCCATAGACTCTTATCTAGAATTTGTTGAAAATCTACAAAAACACGCATGACATATCCTTTTATAAATATAATGGTTATTGAAACAACATTGTCTCATGTCATGTTCTCATGGTTCAATCATGTCATGAAAGCTACTTTCATCATAATAAAGCATACATGCAAATTGCACATGAAAACATTACTATGATAAAATTTCCTTCAATTGGAAGCTATGAAAGTTTTTGCGATATCCCCACCAAGAATACAAAATGTAACAAATAAGAAGGAATTCATGATTCTACTTATGCTTATGGTTGTTGAAAAATCAAGCTCTAATTTTGCATTTTGTGATTTCAACTGCATCATTATTGCTTGGGCATCTTGAAACGTCCTTAAATATTCCTCATATTGATGTTCACCTTTCTAGATATACCAAGTTGTTGTTTCGGCATTGTAAATGTTGTTATGAAAGGAAAAACATGATGCAAAGGCTATAAGGGTAAGGGAGGGGTTACAAAAGTTTTTTGGTGGAACATGTTGTCTAGCCAATTCATGCACTGCAAGGGGCCACGTTTCATCAAAAACATGTTGGTCATCATGGTCTTGTGACCATTCCTCCACTTCATTTTTTGTATCACCCAAAAAATACACATGTTCCCTTGAACTACCTATAGCACTAATAGAACATGAAGCCATAGGGGACTCCCGGTCACTAGAAGAAATGTTGTCCATTCTAACCATATTTTGGTAACTAATATGCGACAAATGTCCAAACCAACTTATTTTACAACTTGCAATGTGTTAGTCCTACGTGTCCATGTAGTTGCGACTTGTTGTAATCACATATGTAATTATAGGAAGGGTTGAACCAAATTCTAGTTGTAGATGTGACTACAACTTATGATTATATGATTTTCATTGAAAATGTAAATGAAAAGTGAACAATGTCATCCAATTTGGATTGCATCCATCAATGGATGATAACGTAGTTGTTTTTGCAACTACAATGAAAGTTTTTATAACTATAATAATATACTCTACCACATGTACAAAGAAATATAGACCATAAAAGGAAAACTTTGTTATTTCAATTAGACTATTATCCCTTCAATGTACCCATCCATGGGTCTTGTTTGCAATTATCCATGGCTCTTCCATGATATAATATTTAACAACTAATAGGTTGCTAGAAAATGCTATTATAACCTAGTTGGTAAATTAAGCTAGGTAAGTCGAATAGGTTACATTAAACTAAGTAGGCCTATGTACATTGGTAGCCTAGCCTAGCTTGCATATTTAATTAATTAGAAAATTATCTATAGGTAGTAATAGGTTTGTTTACTAGGTGTAACTAATAGCCCACTGGGTTATGAAGTTAGATCTACTTAGGCTAGGTAAGCTAGGTATGTAGTTGGTAGGCTAGGTCATTAATTAGTAGATTGGGTAGTAGGTAGTAAGTAAAATAGGTAATAGGTAGGTTAATTAATTTTTTGTGTGAATATGTGATCATGTTTTCATATTAATTATTTAATTATTTAGATTAGGTACTTAATCAATTAATTAGATAGGTTAAGTAGTGTGTATTAAGTAGGATAGGTACAAGTAGGTAGTTAGGTAAGCTAAGCAATAAGTATTTTATTTTGTGGACATGTCATTTTTTGGGTATTAATTGATTAATTAATTAGTTATGTTAAAATTTTAATTTATTAAATGTAGGATAATAATCAATTTATTAGGCAAGCTAGGTAATAGATAGTAGGTATGTAACCTAAATAATATGTAATAAGTAGGATAGGCACTAGTAGACCTAATAGGTAGCTTATAGGTAGTTTATAAGTTAAACAATAGGAATTTTATTTTGTGGATATGTCATAGTGTTTTTTTATTAATTGATTAATTAATTAGCTATGTTAAAAAATTAATTTATTAAATGTAAGCTAAGTAATTAATTTATTAGGTAGACTAGGTAATAGATAATAAGTATGTAACCTAAGCAGTATGTAATAAGTAGGATAGGCTCTAATAGACCTAGTAGGTAGCTTATAAATAGCTTATAAGTTAAGCAATAGGAATTTTATTTTGTGGATATGTCGTAGTGTTTTTTTATTAATTGATTAATTACAATTAATTTATTAAATGTAAGTTAAGTAGTTAATTTATTAGGTAGGCTAAATAGTAGATAGTAAGTATGTAGCTTGAGTAGTATATGATAAGTAGGATAGGTAGTAGTAAGTGGTAGGTAGGTTAAATTGTAAATATTTTATTATGTGGATATATGATTTTCAATAATAAAAAATTAAACTGGTTAGGTAATTAATTTATTAAATGTAAGTTAGGTAATAAATAGTAGGTATGTAGCCTAAAAAATATTATACTTAATTAGTAAGTAGGGTAGGTAGTATGTAGTACGTAGCTAAGTTAAGTAATATGTATTTTATTGTGTGGATATGTCATAGTGTTTTTATATTAATTAATTAATTAATATGGTAGGTTAATCTATAAGTGATAGGTAGTAAGTAAGATAGGTAATAAATACTTTTGAAAAATAATAAATATTTTATTGTGTGGATATATGATAATTTTTTTGTATGGGACAAAGATGTGATAGTGTTGTAGTGTTGTAGTGTTCCTTTTCATTATAATTTATCCCATATCCTTTGTCTACAACTTCAAACTAGTAAAGTATATAAGTAGGTGAAAGAATAGACTAAATTCATGGTATGCACAATAAACATAATGCATGTGCCATTCAGGATGAACCAATCAAAAGATTTGTCCCCAACAAAATAAATAGGATCTTACTTACCTACTTGGCCTATATTAAATAACATTTTCTACCTTACCCTAGCTTATAATAGGTTGCCTATTATAGTTTAGCCTAGGATAGTTTATAATCAAGTAAGAATAATAACTAATTTTTTAAATTATAAAATGTATTTTTTGTAATATTGATATTTAATTAATGTAATTATAATTTTTTTAATGGAAAATTGCCACGTGTTTTATGGCCATTGGATTAAAACATTTCCTAACCACCCATCAATGGCACATTTGGTAACATGTGACTATCCTAAACGTAGTTGCAAATTGGGGTTCCACATCATACTAAGGATCATCCATGGCAATGGATGAAAAATTCTAGCCTATTTGTCAAGTTTGTGACTATAGTTTCAACTTCATGGCCATGTCATGTCTTTTACAACTTATTATCTTTTGGCACTTATTTTAGGTGATTAGGCTATTTTTATTTACATGTGTCCATTATAACTATAAATGAACCGCAAATCCAGTCATTTATTTTCAAATTTCTTCTAATGGGTTTTCATTGGGTCTTGGAATGTTTCTTGTGTTCTAAAACCTTGGTAACCTTGGAGCCAATGGATGAGCTCTAACTTTTGTCGACATAAAGTTCCTCTGACTAACAAAATATGATTTTACAACCCCTGAGGGTGGTGTTGAATGTGAATGTGGATATTCCAAATTTGGTGGAAATGGAATAGATCTTGTCCTCTCATGTGATCCCTCTAAATAAATACCATTTTCACATGAAGCATTGATACGAATGGGCATCATAGCCTAAAGTTGACTTTTTACAAATGACATGTATTTCAATTTTTCCCACTCTTCCAATTGGTTAAAAGGCTCTGGAATGTAGATTTGCGATAATGATATTGAATGAGTTTTAATGTCCATCCATGTAAAACTCACTTTCAATATAAATGGACTTTCCATGTTGGCCCATCCAAATTATTCTTATACAAAATCATCATCAAACATTTGGTCAACATACCAACTAAAATATTTGAATGATAATGTACACAATGCACTACTTTGAAGTTCAATAATCACATGTAAAAACAAAGCCAAAACGTTGATAGGCAATTCACTCATATTAACAAAATATAGAATCACACACCTATTAATTATGTCACCACTTGATATTTTATGTTGGCCCTCCAAGTTTGTTGATATTATTTTCACTTGATGCACAAGATTTGAAAGTACATAAAATTAACAATAGTGTCCAAAAAACGAACCCTTTTGGCAATATTGTTGATTTTGTAGAAAAATCCACCAATATAAGTGCCAACCTAGGATCATTGTATTGTTGAACTATTTTTTTGGCAATAACTTGTTGTCTTGTCCCAAATTTAAATGTTGTTGTATCATAATTGTCACCCCATGGAGTATTAGCTTCACAATATACCTCCAAAAGCGAAACTGTGACATTTTCAAGATGATTGTTTTTATGAATTTTCCATTATTCTGTACATTTTCCAATCACATTGGTAAATGCAAATTTCTTTTTCTCCCACCCTTGGACTTCCTTGAATGTATGGTTCACTTTGTCTCACATTACTTAATATTTGTCAAAATTGCCCACAAATGCATTTCTCAATGCCACATCAGAAAAAACTTGGTGTTGGAATCAAATTACGATAGTTTGATGGGGTGGAGTGGATAAGGAATTATGTCTATTTTGCTAGACATTTTCCCTTATACAAAAGATTTGAGGTTTTGAATCTAGTAGTCACCAAAAAAAATAAAAATAAAAATCAATGGCATGAACCAAAAATAAATCTGGAGTAAACCAACAATTAAAACTTTGCAAAATACATTATGAAAGGAAATACATTATACATAATTTGGTGGAGTTGAAAAGAGGATCCAAGCTCACCTTGCATTGTTCAATGTGCCTTTCCCCTAGGAATGTGGACATCATGACCAAAGGTCTTTTTACACAACAATGAAGCTTGTGTGCATGATGTCCTTCCTATTCCACTTGTATCATCATTTAGTGAACTTCTAGATTTCATTTGTAGGGGTTTGTTTTTGTTTTTTTTGGGGGGTTAATTTTGTGTTATCTAGAATTTGGCAAAATTTTCTAATTTTCGACAAAGTTTTTGAATTTATACTAAAGAAATCAATAAAATAAAAAATTTCCAATTTGTTTCATAACCACATTGCAAATTTTGCCAAAAAAAAAATCATTGATTTGGAGGATATGATTTGGATGGGCTCCCATCTTTCTATGGTGTTGGAATATCTAGAGGTATTTTGTGTGCATTTATTATGATTTGAATATATGAAAGTAGTGGATTTCAAAAGATATAGGTTAAATTGGACATCCTACACTTTATAGTAGTCCCATGGATTATACATAGTGGTGATAAAAAGATGGCAAGTAGCCTCAACCCTCCTTCTATTTTGGCATCTCTTCAAAGTTTCATATTATTGTTCTTATGTGTTAGTACCTTCAAGAAATAGGTGGTAATATTTGTTGTAGAATATATTACCATTAGTTGAAATTAGTACATTTTTTTGAAGTTTTTAGTTTTCTTGTTTTTTATGTGGTCTTAGAAGTTGCAATTCTTTTTTAAAAATTTCAACTTGTAGTTGACAATTACCATTATTACATTTTGAATGTAATTGTCAAGCCCCTTGTCAAGGTTTATTTTCAAGGTATAATTAATCAAATTAGTTTCATGCTCCTTTTTTGGGGCGGAGACTTTGAGATGTATGTTGATATTGTGTGGGTATTGTTTTTACCCTTAAATACCCATCAACTATGTACAAGATATATAAATTGATATAACATAACCTATTTTATCAAACTTGATGTACCTTAAGCGTGTTAACTCACACCTTTTTTTCATGTATTTGGTTTATTTACATTTGTGGATGACTATATTTTAGAGACTAGGTATGTAGGTCTTAGGGTACATAGGGTCTATACTTATATAACCTATTGACTACATATACCTTATATACCCTATGTACTAACCCTACCTAGAACCTTAAACCCTAACTATAGATGAAGCTTTAGGATTATATTGACAATCCAAAATTGTATTTGGATATTGTGCTCACAAAATTACTTTGTGGTTTTTGGTTTTTGTATCCAATAGGCATATAGTCATAGGCATATTTGAATAAAGTGGTTATTTTAAAGCACTTGTCAAGTTGGTTGTAAATATTACAAATTCTTTAATAATTCACATCAAAATTTTTGTTTCTACAAATTATATGCACATATACAAGTTAGTACTATGCATTTTAAATTTGAACAATTTCAAGAAAAAAATTAGTGTTTTTACAAAAGTACAAATTGAGTCCAAATAAGTATACCAATTTTCTTCTTCTTGAATTAGAAAACGAAATACATATTATTTGGTCCATTTACCTTTATATATATATATATGATGGATGGGGTACTTGGCCTTACTTGATCCTTAAACTATAAAAATAATTATGTTTGGAGCTTGCTTTCATTTTTAAAAATGATAGACAATATACCTTTAATTTAAGAGTTTTTTGGGGGAAAAGTTATACACCCATACTTGAGGATACAAAAGACAATATAGCCACACAACATAGGTTTACAAAAATAGGTATAATGAATATGGATTCCAAGACTACTTAGAGATGTGCTTGAATGAAGGCAATGCTCCTAAGGTGACAACGTCACAACCATTGATTAAAACTCATAAATCACTTTTTGGGTTTTCATATTGCAAGTACTATTATAAAAAACCATAACTTTATGTGGTTAATTGTTAGGCTTTATATTCCATCTACGTTCACATGAATATTACATACATTTTTTATAAGGTCATTTGAGATGTTTATTTGATGTACTTGTGCAAATAATTATTAATTGTTCAAAATAACTACCTACACTATAGTTTTACATACATAAAACATAAATATACTACCCATTTTTTGTGGTTAAATTTTCATGATTTTCATATATTCACATCTTCAAGAAAAATATATACATATAATTTACATTGATAAGTCAAGTCAAAATTATCCATCTCATTATTAGTACATGGTAATATTTCATTTTTTGATTTGTGAGTTATAAATTTTATGGTAAAATTGTCATGAAGAATTACACATGCTACCATGAAAAATGGGTTATATAATGATGAAAAATGGGACTTGTAACCATGATAAATTTGTACAATTTTAAAGTCGACTCTTGTGAGATTTAAATTGTGGAAGAAGGAAAATGAAGATTTTCCAATGATTTGTTTTTTCTTTAATTTCCTTCCTAAAATTTTAAAGCTTAAAAATAAGATTTTTTTTTATTGTGTTGTAGCAAATTTTTTAATATGCCAATAAGGGATTCTAATTCCAGAAAATAGACCAAAAAAATGGAATTCAATTCCAAGCACCTATGTTTCCAAAAATGCAAAAACACTACAAAGGACGAGGGGGTTTTTTTTTTTTTCCAATTCAAGGAGAGAAACTTGTTGGTTTGAACAAAACATTTGCCATTTTGTAGGGGTTACCAAACTTTTTTTAGGGCAGCTATAAGTAGCCCCATATGATTGCCTTAAAAAAAATTTAAAGGTAGGGAAAACTTGTTCGGATCACGACTCCGACTTCTGGCGATCAAATTCCTTCGCGCAACCTCCGCACTGCAACGCAACTCTTCGGCTACCACGAGGATCGAGGAGAGGGAAGAGGAGGCGATAGACAGAAGAGACGTACATTCCGGACGCCTCAGTGGCATAATATTACTCCCGGAATATGCTATGTTGATGATTATTCCGCGGAATATGTGTCTGTCTTCATCTGGGGCTGATGGCGTTGTCACGAGCTCGGGCTAACCACGTACCTACATACATACACGCTGATTCCAGGTCCCGAAATGTTGTGACTCTTAAGACCTGAAATGGCAGTTTCGGGACCTCATGACTATTGTTTTGCGCACTGGACCGATTCCACCTCGGAACACAGCGAGCTTAGGTGGCATGGGCTCTTTCCAGGGCCTGTTTCAAAGCAATAAGGATCTTGAGGGTCGATTCTGCACACTTTTCAGGCATCTTAGATTGCAGAAGAAAAGCTTTCTTGGAAAAAGTACTGATTCTGACATAAAATATGCTGGCTTTTAAGAAACCACACAGCTCTACTTCTTGCAGAATCTGCCCTCAAATCTTCCTAAAGTGTCTCGCTAGGACACATTCTGCACCTTGTTTTCCTTTAGGTCTCGACTTTGCCCTAGAGGCTCACTAGGATGCAGAATGTCCTAGGGGGCACCTTATCTAGTGCATATTAAGCCCATCAGATTTGAACCCTGATTTATGTTGAATATCAACTTCCTACCAAGTTAATTAAGTTACTTTTATCAAATTATATTATATACCTTACAACTTTCATTGTATGTTTTTTCAACCATGAAAACTACTACCCAGAAATTCTAATAACTTACACAAATAAATTTGACACCAGGAAATGAACAAAAAATATTCCATAAGATCCGACAGAAATTCGATAAACATAAACAAATTGAATGAAAAAAAAAATGTTAATCAAAGGATGAACCATGGAAGCACCACACATGACTCATAAGCTCACAAAACACACATTATTAAGTCATTTGTTAATGATGTGAAATTTCACAACCCATTAGAAAACTACACCTTTTTAAAAAACTGGGGTCCCTTTGTTTTATAACCACCTTGGTCTAACATGTAATAAAATTCCTAACATGTAATTGCTTTGGGTGGCCTATTTGACTAGGGTGAACCAACACCCACAATGTAAAGCTAATCAAATTGCTTCCACTTTGATGGAACTTGGTACCGTGGTTAAAATCCCAAATTTTATTTAAATAGCTTTAAAATATTACAAATATCTCAGGCTTAGACTAAATTGTTGAAAATTGATAGCATATCAATGAGAAAATAAAGATGATAAAAAAACATTGATTTACAACAAGCTTTCCACCCAACCTTAAGATCATATAGATGGTGTTACAAACCGATGATTCGCCCTTGAACTTTGGCTTTCTCATGAATAAGAGATGAACACCCCATGTAGATATTACTTACTTTAAAAATGCATGCACAAGACCATCATTTCATGTAGATGCCACCTCCGTTTAAATAGTGAATCATCACATGCATTGAGATATTTCACATTAAATTTAATTAAAGACATGTAAATAAACTTACCTAATATATCTCATAGTTCCAAAAGTATGTGCATGTAATGTAAATATCTCAAATACATATAATCTGATAAAAATAACTTAAGTAACTTGGTAGGAAGTTGATATTCAACATAAATCAGGGTTCAAATATGATGGGCTTAATATGCACTAGATAAGGTGCCCCCTAGGACATTCTGCATCCTAGTGAGCCTCTAGGGCAAAAGTCGAGACCTAAAGGAAAACAAGGTGCAGAATGTGCCCTAGTGACACACCTTAGGAAGTTTTGAGGGCAGATTCTGCAAGAAGTAGAGCTGTGTGGTTTCTTAAAAGCCAGCATATTTTATGTCAGAATCAGTACTTTTTCCAAGAAAGCTTTTCTTCTGCAACCTAAGGTGCCTGAAAAGTGTGCAGAATCGACCCTCAAGATCCTTAATGCTTTGAAACAGGCCCTGGAAAGAGCCCATGCCACCTAAGCTCGCTGTGTTCCGAAGTGTAATCGGTCCAGTACGCAAAACACTAGTCATGAGGTCCCGAAACTGCCATTTCAGGTCTTAAGAGTCACAACATTTCGGGACCTGGAATCAGCGAGTATGCATGTAGGTACGTAGTTATCCCGAGCTCGTGACAACGCCATCAGCCCCAGATGAAGACAGACACATATTCCGTGGAATAATCATCAACATAGCATATTCCGGGAGTAATATTATGCCACTGAGGCGTCCGGAATGTACGTCTCTCCTGTCTATTGCCTCCTCTTCCCTCTCCTCCCTCCTCGTGGTAGCCGAAGAGTTGCGTTGCAGTGCGGAGGTTGCGCGAAGGAATTTGATCGCCAGAAGTCGGAATCGTGTACTGGAAATGAATTTTCAATAGCGGAGAAAATTTCTGAAAGAAAGTGAACTAGGATTCTTCAAGCAATCTAGTTTTTTCTTTGGTTTTCTGTGTGTGTTTTCAGCAGAAAAGACTCTGCGTGACCAAAGCTCGAAATATCCAATATCGGGGGGGAATAGACGAGAGAGCCCGGGATCGAGCGAAGGAGAGAGAGAGAGAGAGAGAGAGAAGAAGAAGAAGAAGAAGAAGACAGCAGGTAGAAGAGCGGCGGAGGAATTTTTGAGGATTGCTGGAGAGATCGGAAGAAGAATTAGCATCTTTGAGAATTTCATTTGATCGATATGGCGATAGCAGTGGGAGTAGGAACGACACCAGGGATTTATCGATGTTCTTCTTCTCATGATTTTAGTGCCAAAGCCGAGTTGTCGAATTTTTTGCCTGCTCAGAATGCTCTTCATGACGTCTCGAAAACCTCACAAGTGACTCCACGACGAGGAGATTCAGCGTTATCAAGTCTCAGGTTACTGGACTTCTTCTGTCGACACAACAACCGTAGCAGCAGCATGATCCACCGTGAAGACTTTAGACATCGATTTAGGAGAGGAGCTCGACAAGGAGTAGTTATTATGCCGAAGAAGAATTTCTTCCAACAGACATCTGTTGGGGCAGACGGCAGTAACGCAAACCTGCAACAATGGAGCACTGAAGAAGTCGATAGGAGGAAGACTCAACATCACGAGATCCGTGTTTGTATAAACAAGACTTGCCGGCGCAGCGGAAGCTTAGAAACGTTGGATGTCATTCGAAGCCTTGCACCTCCAAGTGTTACAGTTCAGTCCTGCGGCTGTCTAGGTGAGAAACCTCGGCCGCTCCGTGCTTCTGGATAGACCCCGCTCTGTAGTTGGCGTTAGACACACGGCAGTTCTCTACAAGGTGCTCTTTGTCAGGGTTCAGGGTTCAGGGTTCAGGGTTTCTTCTTCTTCTTCTTCTTCTTCTTCTTCTTCTTCTTCCTGCTACATATGCATAAGTTTCCAACTCTACATTACGATGCTGTTGGAATAAAGGTCTGAGAAGAAAGTAGAATGCAAGATTTCTTTGCCGAGTTTCCGTAATACCTCAAATGCAGATCCTGCCCACTGTTGTAATGAGGGAAGAAAAAGAAAAAGTTGGAAATCAAATGGCTGGACTTGAAAGGTTTATAATCAGGAAATGTGTTAAAAAATCAGTTGGACTGTTTATGAGATCTTATGATTGTCATCCTTAACTACGTTGCTGCTATCTCTCTATCCTCCTCTCTTGATGCAGTTTGTGAGACTTAGAACTGCATGTGAATTCTACTGGATTAAGATGAAGGTCTGAGATGTTTGGTTTCAAGACAGGAAGAGTTCTAATAACGCTGGAGTTTGTTGGGATGGTAGGAAGTTGTGGAGTGGGGCCAAATTTAGTGATTTTGCCTGTGGAGATGATTGTTAATCATTGCAATACGGCGGCACATGCTGCTCGGTTGCTTGCGTTGCAGTGTGGAGCTGAAAACCCAGATGTCAACTTGAAGGCCTTGGCACTCAAGCAACAAGCAAATAAGGAATTTGAACTTGGTAATTACCCCAAGGCAGAGAAGTTGTACTCTGAGGTCTGTTTCTCTCTCCTTGTCTTTCATTTTTCTCACTTGTTAGCAATTGAAGGCATCAGAAAAAATCTCCAAACTTGTGACAGAGCCTCAAAGTCCAGTTACACTTGCTGGTCTACGCATCTTTATTTAGGGTTTATGAATGGGAACAGTTCTCAGGATTATGAGCAAAGGGGTTGCTTGGTGTTACAGGAGTAGGCCTTAAATGAAGATTTTTTTTTCCAATGCGCTCCTTGGTGTACTAAAATGTTCCAGTAAAGTTTCCAAGGATCTGAGATCTCTTTTCTAGGTTCTATTGATGTGCCACAGAATCTTTCAATGATTCGAGACACTGTGTAAAGGTGGTGTACATATTTGCAGGGGTCAATCTTGTTTTGCTGTAGTCATGCTGTTATTATTTGCTGTTTTTTTGTGATGGGTATTTCTGGATATGTGTCTCTCTAGCTGGAAGTATTTTTGGCATTTTGATTGGTAAATTGCTGTTTGATACAGGCAATAGACTTGAATCCATCAGGAGGACTTCACTTCATATATGCCAACAGGTATGTTTTTTTCTGGATTTTGAGTTTCATTCCTGTTTGTGTTCTGACTGTTTCTTCCCATAAAATGGTTTATGCACCAAACCTAGTTTGGTATCCTCTGATATGCAAGCACTAAAAATGAAGCTGTTGTTTCTTTCATTTACAGGTCAGCATTACGTTTGGCTCTAGGAGAATTTAAAGTGGCCCTGGAAGATGCTGAAGAAGCTGCAAAGATTGCACCGCAGTGGCCCCAGGTATGATCATCTCTACTATGGAGGTGTTCCTGGCTTTGATGTTAAGAGCATTGTGATGCAGAGCTGTAGTCTTCTGGTTTGGAGGTGGATTTGAACTGAATCACATCACACAAATCTTATATGTTTAAATATTTCTGTCCACTGGTCTGATCTAGTGTAATTGAATTGGTAAGCATGATGTATTTTTAGCTAGCACTATCCTCTCTTCATCGGTATGCAAACTCCAAAACTATGGTAGGTTTGGAGGAACCTTAAGACCTCAGATGGCTAAGTTTTAAGCAAATTTCCATTGATTGCAGGCTTTTCTTCGACAGGCAGATGCATTTTCAGCAATGGGTGAAATTCAAGCTGCTCTGTCTGCTCTAAAAACTGCTCTGCATTTTGACCCCTCTCTACGGCGCTCCAAAAGCTATCAGGTTGACACTGGTCTATGGACTAACAACACACCACCTGCTGTTGTATGTAAGACAGGTCACCATATTGTTGTAGTTATCAAGTTAAACTAGTCTAGGAGGTTGGCATGCAGTGCAGATGATGGCTATTCTAAGGTGTTATCCTTTCCATTGAGTGTGGTTAACTAGGAATTTTGACTCAGTTTAATTTGTTCTCTGCAGGTCAAGTCCCGGGATCTTGAATCCAAATTGGCCCTTTTGATTGCCAATGCTTGATCTTGAAGATGGCTTTCACCCAAGGGGTATATTGCCCTGTGATAGATCAAAGTAGCAACCCTAGAAAGGCTGAAGTCAATTTCTTGTGCAGAATGTGGGAGTCATTCTGCAGATAGGTTCCTTACAGTGTTTAGTATTGCACTGAGGTGAATGATCAAGGTTTTAAATAAAAGAAAAAGTTGTACTAAGGGCCCGTATCTCACATATACCTAGTGCTTTGCATCCAACAGAGAGGCAGTCAATCTGGAAGTGATTGATTCACTGGGTGAGTTTTAAACTGTGTTTGAGGGGAGCTGCCTGCAGTACTTGCTGCACCATGATTTTGAGTGGCAAAGCTGCTGAACAGATCTCATCATCTGTTGTACAGATTTATGGCAGAAACAATTTTACATAACAGTTGCATAGAGAAGAAGAGCATTAACATGCTGATATGTTGTTGCAACTTGAAGTTCATGTAGCAAGTGTTCCCCTCAGTATTGCTGAGAGCATCCTGCAACCAATTTTATGGCCATGTCCTGAAGCTGTTGTACTTTTAACAGAATGAAAGCATTAACAGGGGATGGTGTAGGGCTGGCACGTTTATAGAAGCCTGAATGAAGGGCACCAGATTGAAATCCATCTCAAGACAAAAATGTCAGTGAGAAAACAGTTCAAATGTGCAAGGCTATTCTTAAGATGCTTAGGAACAAGATGAGGCATCAATTCAGCTAGCAACCTGGTTAGTATGAGTGGTGACAAGGTATAGAAGGGGACATAAGGTAAACTGCAGGAGATTTTCATTGTAGATGTAGCTCAAGGTGGAATGAGACCATGTAACCAGGCAGGTTGTTGCTTGTCAGTCACTGGAGAAGTGACTGCTGAAGCCGTAGTAACACCATGTGACCAGGTAAGTTGTTGCTACTCATTCATTGGAGAAGTGACTCCTGAAGATGTAGTAACACAATGTGACCAGGTAGGTTGTTGCTACTCATTCATTGGAGAAGCGGCTCTAGAGTTTGGACTGCGACAATATGACCAGTTAGGTCAAAGCTAATCATTCATTGCATAACTGGCACAAGAAGGAAAATTGGGGCTATAATTTGATCTGCAACATTTCTGATTACATCACAAATGGCTACACATTCAACATACCAACAAGTCAACTTGCTAACCCAGTGCTTTCTTCTCGCAAAGACAAGGTCATGATGCACAGAAGATGCAGAGTGCAAGTGTTTGACACAGAGGCCTATCAGTGTGGAAAGTTCTTATTATCTGGACTGGACTCATCAATAAGGCTGGTAAGAGAAGTCCTGACTAACTACATGGCAATAGAAGGTTGAAAAATCAGGAAATTCCAATTTCTTGCAAAGAATCGAAAAGTATGTTTGTTTAGAAACACACCATCTTTTGAATACATGAATTGTGTGCTACGGTGAAATGCAAGAACACAGGCACTGGAAGAAAGGTCTTTGACCACCTTCCAAACAGAAGTGAGGGCATGTGTGCATGAGTCAATGAGTAACAATGACTATGGAGAAAAACTAAACCTTGAAAGTTCTGTGTGTTTTTGTTTGGCTCAAGAGCTTCCACAAGGCCATGTGTGTGTCTGTGCTCATGACAGCAGGAGGGAGCAGATCCCATGACGAAATCAGGGACCATGTGGCTAATCACATGAAGTACACATATCATTGCCAAAAACCAGACTTGAAACTTTTCAACCCAAAAGATGAAAACACAAAGATTGAGGAACAGATGAGAAGTGGTGGAAAAGAAGACAGGAAGGGGACACACTTCCAGTACACAGAAGTGAAATAGAAAAGATGAAAGAGGAAAGAAGAGCAAAGACAACTTAGTGTGGTGATGATGCTACAGAGACACATCCAGATTAGTGAGAGGAATACTTTGTCCCTCCTGTTTCCGCATGTGCTCAAGAAGCTGTGTTGCTTTTCTCTTGGCACGGGTGGTGCCATTACTTGCCAAATCTGTCAGAGCAGCATAAGCACCAAGCTCCCGAGCCTTTTCAATGTTTGCTGGATCTGTGACCATCAAAGCCAGTAAAACTGCCGCTGCATTTTCTTTGTTCCGAGAAGACCCAGAATGGATGAGATCAACCAGCACTGGTATAGCTGAAGCCTGACCAATTGCAACTCGACCTTCTTGATGTGTTGCAAGGATGGCAAGAATTGCTAAAGCTTCATCAACCATGCCAGCATTTGCATCTTCCAGAAGCTCCAGTAAAGGTGCAACTACACCTGCCCGAACAGCCCGGGCCTTGTTTCCTTGGTATATGGAGAGGTTGAAAAGTGCGGTTGCAGCATCTTTTTTCCCTCGAGAAGTTCCTGTTTTCAGTAAGTCAACCAAGGCTGGAATGGCACCCGAGTTCCCAATACTGATTTTGTTTTCATCTACAACTGAGAGGCTGAAAAGCGTCGCTGCAGCATTCTCTCGAGCTTCTTTACTCCCAGTCTTCAGGACTTCAACTATGGGGTTTATAGCTCCTGCATTCACTATTGCTCCTTTGTTGTTATCATTTATCGACAGGTTCAGGAGTGCTGTTACTGAATGCTCTTGAGTCTTTAGATCTTGTGTTGAGAGCAGCCCCACCAGCAATGGAATAGCTCCAGCATCCGCTATGCAAATGCGGTTCTCAACATTACGTTTTGCGAGCAATCGAAGTTCCCCCGCAGCAGCTCGTTGCATGTCAGGTTGGCTGCTTGTAAGTTTCCGGAGAAGATGATCAACAGTGGCTCTCTCACCAGCAGAATACTCAGGGGTCTTCACAGGCTTGGGCTTACTGCCTGGTTTCTTTGGGACTTCCAATCCATGTGTTTCACACCACTGTGCAATCACACTCCGGAGGACATAATTTGGTGTCAGCCCTTCGTGGGGGAGCAGCACACCTGTCTTTGGACATGATCGGTGGCCTGACTCAAGCCACTTTTGTATGCAAGACCGCTCATATGTCTGGCAAAACATCAAGGCAACAACCAAAAAACTATGTTAGGAATTACACTGCAGACACCCAGGAAGCTAATTGACACCAAAGAACCATACTACCTACAGGAGAGCTCACATCCAAGGTGCATTACTGAGTGAATGACGACTGTGTTTCTAACACAGAGTGTTCACCACTTTTCAGCTGCTCTATGTGGAAAAGGTGAAGAAACAAATAATGCTTGTTGCACCTGGTAAGAAAACTAACCTGTCCAGTAGCTACAATGACAGGATCTTTCATCATTTCCAAAGAAATTGGGCATTTGAAATCATCTGGTATAGCCGGATGTCCTGCTTTTTCTCCTGCATTGGTTTCATTACCATATAAAGCTCTCTTCTCTGGTCCAGAACCAACTCGAACCTCATCATGCCTTGTTGGTCCAGGTTTTGGAGTGAAAACTCCAGCAGCAATGTTAACCCTGTCAAGCTCTGGTGTATCACTGTCCTCTCCATCCTCTGCTGGCAAGATGCTTGTCAGCTTTCTACACACAGAGAAAAGCTCTGGGAAATTCATGTCACTCTCACAGCCATCCAATTGATTTTCTTTCTCCAGCATCATCTCTTGCAGTGCTCGATTCTCTTGTCTGATTGCTCCAGAAGTTTTGAGTTCAAGCTTCTGTGCCAATCTCTGTAATGCTGCAACTCCTGCAGGCTCATTGTCTTTATCTCTGAGAACTGAAACCAAGTCTGTGTAGAGTTGAAGCTCATGTGAATCAACTCTTCCCTTTGCTCTTGTCAGCTGATTATGCAACAGTTCAACCTGGAAATCCACACATCCCTCTCTATCCATCAGTCCAGTATTTGAACACCCTTATTGACAAATCTCTACTGTGAGTAAAAAGTCCAGCCAGAGAAGAGGTTCAGCTGGTTGACAACAGCAATCCTGATGCACATTACCACCAGATGATGGATGACAGGGGAATCCCATAAGAGCAATTGGTAAAACACCAGTCTGACATGGAGAAAGAGGAGTGCTACAAGGTTGAGCATCCAAAAAAAAGTGAAGCAGTCAAGGAAAGACAATGAATACCTGTTCCCGGACTTCATCTGAGATATCAAGCTTAGCATAAGGCAAGGCATCTAATGTCTGACTCAGATAATCAGTCACCTTCTGAAACTTCTCTGCCACAGCCTGTCGCTCCAGCACCTACCCAACTCATACAAAGTTCCTCATCAAAACCTTGAATCCCATAGCACAAGGTGCAAACCTCTCATTCAGCAATTGAGCTTCCAAAAGACTTTGCAAACTTAAAGGTCAATCCCTCCCTCTTCTTCCAGTGTCTTTCATTTCCAACCATACTTCATAAATAGATTTCTCAGTGAAACCCCTCTCTGCCAATGCCTCCATTCCAATAGGAAATCTGCTGCTTCAATGTCTCCTCTTGCAGACTCCTTCACTTCAAGCAACACATATCCATGGAATATCTATTGCAGAGAAATCTGAACAACAACAGTTGGAAACAAGCAGTCCAAGCCACAAACCATACCCATTTTCCAAGTTCCTAATTTTTAGGCATTGACATCAGGGGACATGGTTGCAAGAACAGGACCAGCTGCCAGAAGCTTTTAGGGTTGCAGAAGGGGGAAATAGACACTACCAAAGAGGACACCATGAGAAGTTGCAGAAATGAGACTAACTTTGGGAGTGACATGATTCCTAAACCCTAACCAAGAGAAAATGCAAGTGAAAATACACACATCTGAGCTTGAAGATGAGATTGAAGAGGATCATAGCACTGACAAAAGTAAGCTCCAAAGAGAGAGGTAACACTGCATCTTAGAAAGTAGGCAACCCTAATTTTACAAAACAAAACACAGGGAAAAAGCGGGAAATGTGGGGGGGATAAAAGAGGAAAGACGGACCAGGTACAGTTTGCTGCCACTGTGACACATTTGAAGAAGCTTGTTGGCAGACTGCAAAGCATCCTCCAATTCATAGAAGCAAGGGAGCACCGTCTGTGGGATTCGCTGCCTTGATTCCCTCAGCTCCTCAAACAAAGGAACCAGAAGCTTCACCCGTCTGCTCAGTGCTGCGCATTCCTTCTTGTGGCTCTTTATGAAATCTCCCTTGAGAGCTATTGTATTCACCAAATCTATCAGTGCCTGGACTACCTGTGATTGTGAAGATCCCTCACCCATGACTTTTGTTCTCACCCACCACACACACACACACACACTCTGTCTCTGTCTCTGTCTCTGTTTCAGTCTCTGTGTCTGTCTCTCTCTGTGCCTGCCTCCCACTACATCACCATGCCACCATGGTATGGTATGTCACCATTTGTTCTCCCTTCAAACTACAAAACAAAAGCTCGAACCTTCTTCAATGCTGCTGTCATGTGTACAAGGGAAGCTTTGACAGATTTAGATCCAAAACTCTTTCTTTTCCCCCTCTTCTCTTCCAAACTTCGGAATACAAATGGTGCACACCTTTCTCTCTCAGGACCATGGAGCTCTCTCTCTCTCTCTCTCTCGCTAACTTGGTAGCTACTTGTTTTTGTCAAGCTCCTTTCTTCTTCTCTAAATCCTATCCATTTTCTTTTCTTTAGGAGTTCCTCAAAAATACAAGATCTACAAGCAACCAGAATGCATCCTCCTTTTGCACCCAACACCCATTGTTTCTCCTCACCCACAAAACACAAGGAAGCATATTGGTGGTTCCAGAAGCACAAAAACTCAACCCAAAAAAACCTGGAGTCACCCCAAACCCGGAGGACAAAAAGAAGAAAAAAGAAACCCAACAGAAGAAAAGGAAGAAAAAAACACAAAAGAAGAAGAAGCAAAACAAGAAACTAAAGAAGAAGGAAAGAAAACCCACAAACAAAAACACAAGGGAAAAAAAAAGAAGAGAAGAAAACACAAAACAAAAGAAGTAGTAGAAGAAGAAAAAAACCCAATGCCTGTAATGAGTGAGTGAGTGAGAAGGTTCAAAAAACAAAAGAAAACATCCTCTACAGAGACAAACCCATTAGAGCAAAAAACAATGCAAGTAGAGATTTACAAGCCTCACAACAAACCCGACATACCAGCACCCAAAGTGCAAAAACACTCAAAACCAGCACCCCGAAGTGGGAACCCAAAATCAGGTTCTTTTACATCAAAGTCTGTGCACAACAGCTACAACAAACAGTCTAGAGATATTGGGTTTGTTTTTTGGGGGTGGTGGTAGGGGAGCTGGTTAGGCCTATTGTTGGACCCCCAAGATCTGCAGATAGGTTAAAAAAATTGGCACACAACTTCAACAGCAACAACAGAAAAAACCCAAACCAACAAGAACAAAAATACTCTATCTATCAATCAATCAATCAATGGAGCAAAGAAAGAAAGAAAGAATCGACGGAGAAGCGCTCCCTCTCTTCTCTTCTGTAACCCTCCCTCACAGGGAGTGGGAATAGGGGATGTGGGTCATAGGTACGTAGGTACCTACAACTGAGGTACCTAGAGCCCCTAGTACCTACTATGTATCTAGAACCTACTAGGTACTGTTCTGTCCCTAGGGGTAGGTAACAGACTAGCTTAGTTAGCCTAGGCTAGACTAGTTATGTTTTTCCCGGGGAAGTTTTTATCTTTACAGAGAGAGTAAAAAGTAGTTTATTACTACTTTTTATTACTACTTGTTGGCTCTGCTTAAAAGGGAAACATGTATCAGTTTTTTTTTTTTTTTTTTTTTTTTTTTTTTTTTTTGGTGGCGAAATTTGGCAACTTGGAAAAAATAAATAAATAAATAAAAGAACACAAAAAAAAATTTGGGTGATTTTTAGGGGATTTTTCGCCATTTAAAAAAAAATTAAATTGCCCACATCTAGACCTAGGCAATTCTCAGGTTGTCACTTGTTCCAGCATTTTTATAAAAATGCTACAGCAGCCCACCTAGGACAGTTGCCATTTAATGCTAATTAATGTTGGAGATTCTCACCAATGCACCTACTTCAGGAATTTGGAAAAAAAAAAAAAAAAAAAACTATTTATTATTTTTTTTTTTTTATTTTTATTTAAATTTTTTTTAAAATTTTTTTTTTTTTTATTTTTTTTTTAAATCTCAGATTTTTCATAATATAATTAACCCCAAGAATAATTTATATTAAAATTGAAAAAAATAAATAGAACTT
>Ga0116231_10005240_pt1 | contig 25630 bp, 20 predicted proteins | sample S1TSphgellanicum_2_FD_89695 | JGI IMG/M metagenome (GOLD analysis project Ga0116231, IMG submission 89695) | Host-associated microbial communities from peat moss isolated from Minnesota, USA - S1T2_Fd - Sphagnum magellanicum MG | ecosystem: Host-associated > Plants > Peat moss > Unclassified... | reverse complement strand
GCTTATCTACACCCACTGTTGGGAGCTGATGAACTCAGTGGGTAGTCATGGCAGCTCGTCACTGCCGTTTGTGATGAAGGTGATGGTCTGTCACTTTGTGAGCGACTCTCATGAGGTTATGACCGCACTCATTGTCGTGTTACCTTTAATTGTTGTTGTGGAGATTTCTCTGCAACTTCATCAATCTTACTTCTTGTGTTGACAATTGATATCTGAGCTTTTAGGGTTCCCCAGGCCTTGGGATTGTCAGACTTCAGCTGGATTTTTTTGTTCTTTATTCAAATTTGTGGTACTGAAGATGAACTGGATTGTTGTTTGACCAGGGGAAGGAAGCGAAATCCATTACGAGGAAGGCAAGACACATATGATTATTCAGTGGAGCAGCTTGTAGTGGGGTCACTAATGTTCACACCATTGCTGCTTCTTCTGCCAACCACCTCTGTCTTTTACACTTTCTTCACTCTCATCTATTCAGTCCTGTCCATTATCCGTCTCTGCCTTCAATATATCATTCTCATTCTCCAGTCTTTTCCATATTCACAAGTTGCACTCCGGCTCTTTCAACCACAAAGGTTTCCCTCAGGAATTTGGTTCCAGGTTGTTTGCATGGATTGTGATGTCCAGATAAGCAGTTCGTTCCCATCTTCACCAATCAAGAAAAGCCACGGATATCATGACACTAAAAGGAACTGTGGGCTCCAAGACATAGTTGTCAATCAAGGCTCTCCATATATAAATGGGTTTTCTGGTGAAGGGATTTTTCCAACAGAGATGGTTTGTGGGAAGGTACAGGCTCCAAGCACATTGGTATCAAGGCTTGGAGTTGAAACAGCTAGCCTAGGTGATCCAAACTCTACAGCTGTTTCTTGTTGGAAAGATGAGTGCATCTAGTATGGATATATCTAGACACATAGGAAGAGGGTTGTCTCTTATCGATGACCATCATGACAGACTAATCCAATATGTGCTCAATTTCCATCACCAACATTGAGAGAGAATTAGGGTTAATGTGCAATTTGAACTTGTTCTCTCAAGGGTCTAGTGTTTTGGCAGGTATATGTCAATTGACAATTTGTGGATGCAAGTCCTCAGAAGCCCTATAAGTCTTGGATGGGATCAATGATTGATGGCTGACAGACAACAGCATTGATGGGGGGTGTGTTTCAGGGGAGCTCTTAGCTCCATTTGTTGAACGGTTGAAAGGAGTGTGCCCTTTATCGTCAGCAGTAGCACTCATATATAAATTGGTCAGTGGTGGAAGGTAATGCTGCGACCTTTGTGAAGAACACTTTTTCAGGCTGCAGATGTTTAAACCTATGCAGATTGTCATCTGGCAGTATTTTGGGGTATCAAGCCTGCATGTAAGTAGTATCCGTGTTCTGCACTATCCTGTACTGTTCTGTACTAATCAGTTTAGAAGAGGTAGTAGCATTTTATCAATGATGAAGAAGAAGTAGTATTTGACCCTGACCCTCATTTGGTGTTGAGCTCTAGTAATCTCCATTTCAGAGTTCCAACTGCAATCAAACACTTGATTCAGAGTTAGTTCAAACATGAGAGAATGTTTGTACAGGATACCAGTGGCACTGGAATTAGAGAAGGCAGAGAAGCTGCCATATACGTTGGTGAGCATTCCTATGTTTTGGAGATTATGCTATGAAGCAGTCATCATGACCACTAGTGATCAATGAGAAGATTTGGCCCATTTCTTACTCATTCCAAAATTCAACGTGGTGGCCACTCACATCAGCACACTTAGCTGAAAACAGAAGGACAATCTACTATTGCACAGGTATTGGGATATCTGGAATCTCTTGGTACTTAGGTTGTGTAGCATGTATTAATCTATCCATAGTGGTGGGCACTCATGAAGGCAGGTGGAAAGCATGTTGGTTTGTCACAACTATCTCATGTCGCTGTTGGTGGTTCCTGCATGTCATAATGTTCATACTGCATCTATTATCTGCTACTCTGACAAACTAGTCTTCTTCTTTCACCATTTCTTTTTCATGGCAATATTCTTAGTCTCCAATCTTGTTCATTTTTTTGTCTCATTCTGTTGCATCTGATTGACAATGTGTTAGGTTGGGTCCTGTCAGGTCTGTTTCTGTGGTTGCTGAAGTTGTAAAGTTATGGGCATCCAGGTACTAAGAAAAATACAGATTTGCAGGCAGTTGGACCATCTCAAACCGCACAACTTTACCAACATTGTGCTAACTTCTGAACCTACTTTGGGATAAAGCACTACTATGGTGCTAATTGACTGCCGTTAGATTATGCTAATCTCAAACCAACTAATTTAGACCTAATTCAGGACTCAATTTTGGAGTTCACTTATTTAGGACTGGTTTGTTCCAAAGGAAGCAGCCAACATTCAATATACAGGATGGTGGTGATATTTCTGTCATTTGTTTCCCTGAAGGCTTGCATTGTATAATTAGTTTGGAGGTAAAGAGAAACAAAGAGAAGGTAGACAGCACGAGAAGGGGTTAGTGGTGGGGAAATGAGATATAATGTGGTCAGTTATAGAGGAGCACTTCTGTAGATGCAGATGCATTATCTCATGAAACATGAAAAGTATCAGATTCATGGGGGATGTAAGAGAATTTGAGAAAGCAAGTTCAAGGAAGCACACAGAATTATTTTTCAGGTCTTCACTGGGTAGTATTTAAATGTCATGTGTGTGTTCCTCACTGATGAAGTCTTTTGTGGGTGGTCTTTAGCTTGCTAATGCAAAGTGTATGGCTGCTTGCTTGTCATTGAATGTTGGAGAATTTTGGGTGGAAAACATGATGCTGCAGGTACTCTTAGTTCATTAGCACTTTAATTTTTGCTGATCACTTTTGGTTTTGTGCTATATCACCTTCCAAATCTTCTCCCTTGAACATCCAATCTTTTCTTTCCAGGTTCATCTTTAGTGAATTCTTTCTGCAGTCAAGAATTTTGTGATGCTAACATTGGAAATCCTTTTGTTTTCATGGCTAGAGCTGTTCGTGTACCAAAGAGGCTGGTGTGTCTATGTTTTCTCTGATGTGTTCCAGTTCGTATGCTGTTGCCAAATTCTGCTGATTTAGATTTGCCATGCAGCAAACTTTGAAAGCCTGGAACATCACATAGGCAAGGAACTCCTAACAAAAAGATGGAGTTTCTTTGGTCACTATGTTACAACAGGGAGTATGCACAATGGACATCTTTGGAGCTTCATGGTGTTGAGTGGCTTTAAGGGTAGTGATTCTTGGGACCTCAGTAGAATGAAGTTGGTGTTTTCTGGACTAACAAGAAACGAGAGTGTACAAAGGCTTCTGTAATTGGTTGTGTACTGTAAAGCTGCTACTCGGTTTCCATTTTGCTGTGCATGTTTAGATTATGCACATATGTGAATTGCCGGATGGCTGAAGGTTTTTGAACAAGTGGCTGACTAATTGTCACTGTTGTTCCAATTGCTCATATTGTAATGGTATCATATTACTTGCACCAAGACTCAAGGGATAACATGAATTCTTTTGGTTTTCAAACTGCATAACATGTTTCTCTGCATTGTTATTTTGATTTTCCTACAATAATTATAATTTTCCTTTCCTGGAATTTTGCTACTCTGACATGCAAGTTATTTCTTCTGTTGTTCTGTCACATACGGCCAGCTTTCCACTCTTTCCAGCAAATGCAAAGCTGTTCCATCCAAGGACCCATCAATCAGGTCCCCTGCAACAACCTGGGGTTTGGATGGAGAAGGAACCAAACAAATTTGGAGTCTTTACAAAGGTACCCAACCTTCCATTGATTAAAATTACATGGAACAAAGAATCTGATGCCTTTGGCAAACCATCAAAAGCACTGAGTGTACAAATCACTCCTAAAATTGAAAGAAAGTCCTGTATTTGAGAGGAGGCAATTGAGTCTGGAAAAGCAATCAGCTCCTGAACAGAGGTGGAGGACATTTCAAATGTAATCATACACTGCAGAAATGATCTGATCTGGCTCCAAAGTTTCTACCTGCCCAATGAATTGGTATGATAAACAATCCAGGATCATCTTTTTTCACAACTAACAACATTTGATTCCCTAAATTAGAGGAGGATTGCCATTAGCTTATCTTAACTTTGGATAATCCATGAATGAAATAAGTGAACATCCATAGTTGCACAACACTAATGAGTTTCAAGTTGAATTCAAAATGGTAATCTGCATTAGTTTAAACCCATCTCCATTGAGAATCTGTTTCATCTTAGTATGAGTAAATAAACCTTAATACCTCATACCTTACACCTCAAGCTTGAAAAATGTGGGAAGTGTGGTTGCTTGTTGCTTCATGATTTTCTAGGGCTTTTGGAGTAGACAGAGGAACTTCAGATGTTGATGGTTGTCAATGGTATACACCACCTTGAGCTGATCAATGATCAAAGGAATACCTATTCCAGTCTAATACATTGCTACCCATAGACTCTTGTTCTATGGAAGCAAAATATCTTCTATAGAAGAAACTCACAATCCCTGTCTAACTGACGACTTCATTTGCAAAGTGAAAAATCTTTCCTTTCAGAAAGAATTTTCCTTTTGCTGTGGTGCGACTTTTAATCTCATGCTAACCTAGGAGTTACAATTACACCTTTCATGTACATAAAGGGGAGGGAAAACTAGTATGTTTGGTAGGCCCACCCATGCTCTGCAAGAAATGCTTGAACTGCTTCCTTCAGTGCCAAATTTGGAAAGACCTGTTCTGGAGTCAATGGTGCCCTTGTTAAGGGATCAAAATTTCCCACCTGCATCACAAGACCAACTCTACATTTAGTCAAACACAAAAGGAAGAATGACAAACACCATACCTCCTTTGTCATGCTCTTTCTCAAGTTGCCCTAATCCTAAACCCTGCATTCAGTAGCTCAACTATATTTCCATGTGCTGTCCATAACCAGCCTGCTCAAATACAAAAAACTTTGAAATTCCTGATCCCAACTTTGTAATTCTTGACAAGAAACAGGGCTACAAGCTGGAACAATGGTGAAGTGGCATTGTCTCCAAAAGTTATATCCCTCCATTTAACATAGTGAATTGACTTCCCAGATAAGCCAGAGCAGATTTCATTTGGGATGTACAATGTATCTATAAGTTAGCAGAAAGACCTCTGCAATAACACTCAAGGTAACAATTGCATCAGTTCCAGCAAAACCAAAACATACACAAGCAGTACTTAACAGACCAGCCACAGAACCAATAGGTATTACTGACCTTCTGAAGATGTTCCATAAGGGCAGACCTCTCATAGGTGACACCACTTGGAGTAATCACTGGATCTCTGAAAAGGTCCATTGTTATTTTGCAGCAAAAGTGATCAGGTACCTGCCTCATGCCCAAAGTGCTACTAATTCTCAGTCAAACTGTCAAACACCTGCCATCATCTCATATGGCTAAAGAGAGAATGTTTTTGCCAATTCTAGGGTTTGGCTAAATGCGACCAGACATGCTATGTTCTTCTAAATCTAAGATTAGACCTACAACAATTCATTGGAAGCCATGAGAAGACATTTCAGTTGACCATCAGTGAAATGCTCAGACTTGAGAAGCTTGTTTGAAGGAAAAAAGACCCACCTCAGCAGGTGTATCTCGTACAGTCGCCTTTTCAAATATGTCAGAAAGAGTCTGAAGACGCTCCTGATATTCTTCATTATGCTTAGAAATTTCTGACATTTTCCGCTGGTTGGCCAATAGTTGAGCTTCCCTTCGTTCTGAAGGGAAGTATGCATCAGATAGGGCAATTGTCAAATCATCATCAATAAGATCAATTACACTATCAGGCCCCTCTTGAGTGAGCTCCTGTTGGGCCGCTGCATCATTAACCTGCTTAATTATTTTTTCATGTTCTTCACGGAGAAGACGAGTACAATGCTCTCTGGAAAAACCCAGTACAACAGAGGTAAGTTTCCAAAACAGTACAACTCACCAAATACAGATAAGCAGCTTTTTCTCTTGTAACTGTAGGTAGAGAATCAACTCCACCATCCAGATGCCAGTGGAAGGATCAAAGTGCAAATACTAGTGCAGAGTCCAGCTCCAATAAACATCTGATGACCTTGCACTCATTACTCTCAAAAAGCTTGAAACACATAGCCTCGTGTCTTCACTATTGCAAAAGTAAGAGCTCATTGAACAATGTTAAAAAAATGCACCCTGCACTGCTTCTATAGACTTACTTCAACTCCTGTTGTTGGTGCTGTCGAACTGAGGCTGCTTGCTCCCAATCAGTGTAGCGAGCCTTTGCCAACTCCTGCCAAATCTCCTCAACCATGTAGCTCCCAGACTTCCCAGTTCGCCCTAGGTCAAAAGCCTAATTCCAAATGATGAAGTCATAAGCCCTCTGACAGATGAAGTCATACCCTTTTATTCTACTACAAAATTCTTAAATTATGATCTAATAGACAAAAAGAACAGCAAGATTTTGTTCATGAGAAATGTGAAAAATCTATGGAAAACCCCACATGGCTGACCTTCTCAAGTTCAGAAATAGCATTCCCATACTGCTTTCCTTGCAACAGTGCTAACCCCAACATGTAGTGTGCCTGCAGCCAGAACACTGATGAAAAACTATGCCTGAATCTGAAATTATATAATATAGGTCTTGTGCCACTCATAATGCTAGAGAGGTGTTACAAATCCTCACAAATGTGCCATGTTCAAAAGCTTCAGGGAACATATGCATGACATTGTTCTGATTCTTAATTGAATCTACACTTGCAAAATTTAGCTACAAGAATCCCTTCAGATTCTGGTATGCCATAATTTACTAAAATACTACCAAAACAAGTCTGATAAGACTGACAATGACACTGCTCTCAGCTACAATGCAAACAAGACTTCAAAATGGGAAGCAACACAGCAGACAAATCTTCCATGCTTCAAGTTTACACAAGCCCACAACAGGGAATTGCAGCCTCGGTAATCTAGTAATCCCAAGTATGCTCATTTCAACTGCCTCACCACATATTGAAGCTCTAGGATCACAGTTTGTTGACCTGCATATAGCAAGATATGATCCAATACTAACCTTGGTCAAACTATTGTCTAGTTCCAAGGCTTTCCGACAATCTGCTTCAACAAGATCCCATGCACTGCACAACCAAAATAAGTATTACTGATTTTGCCTCATGCTGCAAAAGCATATGCTTTTATCAGTAGGAAGTAAGAGATTCTGTCTAGATTCAATTGTTCACACCAAACACTAGGAAATATACAGATTTTCATGAAGATGCAGAAAACCACTATGGACACCCAGACCCTCCCCTGCTTTGATACAAGAGAAGGCACAACAGTCATCATCAAGATTCAAGCAACTCTTAAGTTTCCCATTGCTCGCAACTATTGTGATAACCCTTGAGAGACAAGTTTCACCCAAGTGCTCTGTAAACAAATCACAGAAACTGAAATCCAATTGGACAGACCCTCTGTAGCCCTCAAAATATGCAAACTGCAGTAACAAAGAAGAGAGAAACAAGGAAGAGGGGGGTTCTCACTTGCGCTTCCGGTGACAAAGTGCCCGGTTTGTCCAATACACTGGCACCCTTGGGCACAAAGTTATTGCCTGATCAGAAAACCACCAAAAGCATTGGTCAGCCAAGCATTATGGCCTGCAACAGATACCAATTACCATCATCATGATGACAACATAGAACCTAAGGCTTCAGTAAGAACATGAAGAATAGAGAGATGCTAGCACAATTGAAGGAATTCAGGATGTTGGAATTAATTTCTCTCCTCCTCAATCAAACATGAGAGAAAATGCTCATGCAAATGACACAGCAAGAGGTTTGGCTTCTCCTATGAATACACTAGGCATTAGAATATCTTGCAACAAAACACACTCATAGAAAGAACAATGGAGTAAAAGAGGCAGTGCAGGGAAGTCAAACCTCAGTGTAAGCTTCAATAGCAGCACCAAGGCGCTCTTTCTTGAAGTACAGATTACCTTGGTCCCTCAAAATCTCAGCCTGCTTTTCTGGTGGTGCCACCTCTCTGGCCATTTCTCCAGTACACTGGCCTACTACTCCCCTTTTCCTCTAACCCTGTATCTGCAGTTCTGTCCGAAGCATGTGTCTTCAAACTAGAAAATCCTCCACTATAAAAGTGGCCAATGTGCTCTCTTAATGGATTCATTCACTCAAGTCTTTTTTGTGCGCCCCTCGCAACTCCATTACGATTGTGATCCCGCCACGCAAGATCACTCTCACTACGCACCTGATGATCCACACAAACTCGCGGGGTTTCAACTAGGGTTTTCTTCATCGACCGAAGGAACCGACTTGGTATTCGAAATCCCTCGCTCTCTCTGATCTTTTGCTGCTTTGGAAAAAAACTTATCGCTCGCTCGCTCTTCCAAAACTGTTATTCTCTTCAAGATCCCCAAACTAACAAAGCGTAGTAAACTGACAGAATCAAGCATGTGCCTCTACTACCAGCTGATTGATTTTCCTCTATGCACTTTCGCAATACTACAGAAACCAATGGAGGTGTCGGAAATCGCAATATCTCTCTTAAAGACTCGCACTTCCGTGTGGCAACGAAACGACATGGATCAAGCACAACAAATGAGATTCTCTGTCTGTGTGTCTGTATCTGTCTTCAGGCTATTAACAAAAGAGAAAAAATTTCACAGCTCGGCAAGAAGCATTGTTTTCCATGTCAAAGATTCTCCGCTGCCGGCATGACGACAACAGGGGGGCACAGAATGGATCTCGAGATCACGAAGCATGTACTGGCGTGTACACTAGATTTGAATGTAGCACGCGAAACCGGAAAAAAATAAAATTGAAACAGAGGAAAGAAGAAGAAACTTGTGCATTCTTATTATTGTGTTAGCAGAGACTGACCTCATCGAGAGCAAAAGCAGGATCGCCGGGGCGGGGGGAGGGCGGGTTGCGGAATTGTCAAGACGCAGCAGCAGCAGCAGCAGCAAGGATTAGGGAGAAGAGATACTCGTGTCACAGTCTCGGGAGAGTTCCGCAGCAAAACAAGTTCAGGACCTCCACAGCGAAAACGAGTTCGGGATCTCCCTCCGCCACGACGATGCACGCGGAGTCCAAACCCTTTGCAACAAGAAAGAAGCACAAGACGAAGCGCTGGTTCCAGGTAGACGATGATCGCTCTCAACCGCACAATCGTGCCATAACCGGACAAACACACGCGTTTGAGTGGACCATCGCTCCCATGGACGGACGGACGGACGGATGGATGCACGATCGATCGTTTTGTGGGCTCTCTCTCTACATCCTACCACAATTCTTTAATTCATGTAAATTCAATAGGGCGAGTTTCAGATGAATCTGATGATTTGATGTCAGATTCTGTCACATTATGGACAGAAAATTTAAATGGTACAAAATTTTCATCCAATTTGACTTTACTTCTTCATTTTATCACCTGTCCTTTTCTATGTCTACAATTTTAATATAATGCCCAGCTGCCCATTTCAAAATTTATTAGAGTTTTCCGTAAAGTCACCCCTGTCTTTGGGCTTCCTTTCACCCCCGGGCCTCTATCTCTTCTTTGAGTGAGGTCCGCATAGTAAGGAATTTTTATTAAATCTGGGTTTGAAAAGCTGAATCTCAGCATTTAATGCACACGGTTCGTGAGTAATTATAGTAGTTGTACAAGTAGGAGCAAGTGAAAATATATGTAGCAGCCATGGAGGCGCTCAGGAAAAAGGAAAGAGAGGGGGTGGTCAAAACAGGATGAAACTCAGTTTACCACAACAAAATGGTGCTTGAGTTTTTTCACCCCCCTTGAATGCTAATGTACTTTTTTTTGCAGGTTTTGGACCTTCAGGAGCGAGCATTACAACAATGCCCATGTTCAGCTTTCCCTCATGAGACCCTTATTCTTGTAAAGCCCTCCCCCTTGGGCTTTAGCCTACACATTTTATCTTCCAACTTCAATGTTGATCTAAATTGATGAAAAAGTTGGGGTGACACAATCTCTTCAATTTGCAAAGATTAATCTTTGTTGAAGTTGCAAATTAACATGACAACATTTTCTAGGTCATATTTTCAATACAATCTTAAAAGCTTCTCTTCCTTTTTTAGTTACCATTTTGAATTAATAAATATAATGGGGTTGATAATCTTGAAAGATGAAGTTGTGTGTTCAAAGATTTATTTCATTGATTTCACACAATTGATTATTTGAAGATTAACATTGATTTGAATCAATGTTGAAGGTGGAAGAGAAATGGAGGTTTGTACCAGTGTTGGTTGATTATTGGTTTTTGGCAATAATTGGCTGGAAAGGTTATCACAATTTTTTTAAAGAAAATTAAAACTCATTGGTTATCAATGTCAAAGTAATAACCTTAATTATCAACTTATTTGATTTTTTTTTATAGCAATAACCACTAGTTATGCATAAGAGTTGGTTTTCAAAAACTCGATTGAAAATTGTTGATTATACATTGATGATATGGTTTGAACAACTTTTAAATAATTTATAGATTTTTTTCACTATTATTATTTTTTTAATCATAAAAATGTTTAGGATTTTAAGATTGATACCTTGCTTATATGATAATTGAGTCATCCGAATAGGTTATTAAAATTTGAAAATTCAATATCAAGTGGATAGGTTATTTATCAAGTTTTAAAAAATTCAATACTTGATTGATAGGTTATTGACACCTAGGTCCATAATCGATTAACTTTTGTTTATATCCCCTTTATGTCCATTGTCCATAACCATCCCTTGCAAGAATTTCAAGGTTTTGATTTGTTGGTAGGTCATGAGCTACAACCCATAACCTTTTACCTTTGTTTCATTAATGACCTACTAGTTGGCAAAAGGTACTTGACATGCCTTTCCACTTAAGAGATGTCTTAAGCAAATGTGGGCTTCATATCGGGACCACCTTAGTGGGGCACTAAGGTGATATGAAAGTTAGGTCAAAAATGGTTCCACAAGGTTCAATTTCAAGAATCAGGATATCTTTGGACCTCGGGTTTGGATGGGCCAAAGTGAAAGCTCAAGCTTTCATTAACCAAGAAGACAATTAGGGTTGTTTTCAAGACTATAATGTGAGGCACTATGCTTTTAAAACACTTAACGAACAATCAAACATTGTCCTAGGTCGCCCAAGGGGGTGAGCTTGCTAAAATGTTGGGGATGATTAGAAGTTGTCCTTTTAAAGTTTCAAGGTTACCAAGAGAGGGTTGGCCTTGGGACAACTCGGGTCATTTTAGTTTAAGTCCTTTGGGCCAACTATGGGAGTTGGTCTCAAAAGGCCCCCGAGTCAGCTTGGGGCTGATTCGGCTTTAAGGCCATGTGGATTGGCTTTGAGAGTTGGACCTTGGCTTGTTCCAAGTTAGATTAAGGCTTAGCTTCAAGAATGAGGTCTAGCGAATCTAAGTTCGTCTTGAGCAATCAGGATTTTTGGATTAACTTAATGTGTTGTGGGGTGCATAGGTAGATAAGAACTAAAGGAGTTGACACGAGATGAGTTTGGCAAAATGTGTAGAGTGCAAAACGACAAGCGGGAAAGGGCATGTCATTTGGTATCATAACCAAAACTTGATTTGGTGAATGCAAAAATGGGAGAAGGGGCAGTTATTGGGTCCCTCGTTGCAAAACATTCATGTCAGACCAAGGTAGAAACGATAATGGTCAAAACGAAGAAGGTTGCCATAAAAAAAGCTTGCGAGGCCAAGAAGTTGGCCAAGTTGGCAATGGTGGCCAAACTAAGTTCTACCAAGAAACTTCATGATGCTTAAAGGCAAAAGGGAAGAGACTTTGAGGCCTTTTAACCCATAAAGTGGGGAAAGAGGGGCATTAACAAGAAAATAGTCTTCCAAAGGGGAAACCTCCAAGGATAACGTTCAAATGGTGGAATAATTCTAGTCTACTTCTAATTTTTTTAAGTCAAACAAAAAGGAAAAAGAGAACCCAGAAGTTATCAATATTCCAAAAAAATCAATTAAGGCTTCCAAATGGATGGAAAGGTCCAAAAGAGCTCAAGGGGTTTTGGAGGTTGAAATGGCTCAAAAAACCCAAGTTGCAAAGGGGGTTTGGGAAGTGAGGTTGCAATTTGAAGCTGAAAAGATCCTCCAAGTTGCAAGGGAGGTAGCTTGATTGGACATGGAACTAAAACGAGCCAAGTTTAAGGCCCGTCAAGTTGAGGAAGGTTCCTCTTAATTATCCATGAACACCATGGCCAAAGCCATAAAGGTGTTGTAAACCTTTGTGGTTATCGATAAAGAGGTCGACACGCAACTATCCTTGGAGCTAAAAAAGGTTCAAAAGAAGAAAAGGGCCAGGCCAAGCGGGGAAGTCACAAAGGCCATGAAAACCCAAACACCAAATCCTTTCATAGGAAAGGACACCAAAGCAAAAATGGTGAAGTAATGGGCGCTCTAAGTGGAGGCCTATTTTGAATCCCAAATAATCAACACAAATGTGGATCAGTTTAGGTTAACACAATTTCTCCTAAAAGATCACGCCCTGGAGTGGTGGATGACACAAAAAGATGTCAAGCTAAACCTAATGGGGAGTTTGCTTTAGAGTGCATTCAAGGCTAAGTTGAACAAGGGGTTCACCCCTCACAACTAGATCTTAAAGGATGGGCAAGAACTTTTAAGCTTGTGCCAATCCAATGGACCTAGAGCAATGGGGAGGTATGTCCAAAACTTTGCATCCTTACTAAGCCTCATTTCAATGAATGAAAAGTATGTGCAAAAGGTGGCTTTCTTCCATGGCTTGTAGGCTTGGGCTCGTAATGCCATATTGCAAAGAAGTGAAGTCCCCACAACGTGCCAAGAAATGATGAAGGTTGTAGAATGCATGGAAAATGATTTGATGCACATAAAGGTGGGAATGCCACTAGTTTCATAATTCACCACAAGGGTGAGTATTGGAAGTGCGACACAAACTACAAGTGGCCCAAAGAGAGGCCAAAAGAGAAAGCGGGATAAAAACCCACCCAAGGACAAATGAACCCCAGTGGAAAAAAAGTTGTGGGATGTTGTCAAAGTCCAGTGTTTCAATTATGATGAGTTGGGGCATTTTGCCATGGATTGTGAAAAGGTAAGACAAGATTAGGCACAAGGGGGGTTCATCACAAAGGCATGTGTGGCCAAGTTGGGCCCAAATTTAATTTTGTTTAGGTTCAAGGTAGGAATTAATGGGGTGTTGCGTCTTTTGGATTTATGAGCCATGCACTCATTTGTGAACCCAAATGTGGTAGTGCAATGTAGATGGGCGGCCACAAAGGTGGCCAAGTCCATCAAGGTCCAATCACCACAAAAAGTTGCAACACTAGTAAGCGAGGTGGTGTTGGGGGCTGTCTTGGAATGTAGCAAGGCAAAGTTCACAAAAAATTTCATAATTTGCACCTTAGATGGCATTAAGGCCATCTTAGGGAACACCTTTTTAAACATTTACCATGTAGATGTTTTGAGAGGAAGCTTTAAGTTAAGAATCATTTTTAGGCTAGTAGATAGGTTTGTTAGTTTAGAAGTTGAATACCATGTTAGTTTAACTAGGTAGGTATTCATTTGGTCTCCTTGCAAGAGTTGCAAGAGACCTCATTTTTAATTTTTATGCATGTGAATGAATCTAGTGCCAAGTCTAAAATCAAAAGGGTTAAATCTTGGCCTCCTTATATTTCCAACATAATTAATAAATTTTTGGACATCCTAGTGGACAAACTCCCTAAACATTTATCCCTTCTTCGCAATGTGGACCATAAAATTAAGGTGGTGTTAAGGTCGACACCACCTTTTAAGTTACCTTACCGACTTTATAAAAGAAAACTACAAAAGTTCAAGGTTCAAATAAATAACTTAATGGAACGGGGATACATTAGGCCGAACAAATCGCCTTATGGTTTGCCCATGTTGTTTGTGGATAAAAAGGATGAAAAATTACACATGTGCATAGATTACCACACTTTGAACAAAATCACCATTAAGAAAAAATACCCCTTGTTTCGATTCAATGATCTTTTTGATTATCTAAATGGGGCTTCTTATTTTAACTATATTGACTTGAAGTCGAGCTATTATCAAATCCACGTTGAAGATCCGGTTGTGGAAAAGATAACCATGAGGACAAGATATGGTTCATACGAGTTTTTGGTCATGATGTTTAGGCTATGTAATGCCCCGTCCATTTTCACAATTTTGATGAACTTGATCTTCCACAAGAAGTTAAACAAGTTCATATTCATTTACATAGATGACATCTCGGTGTATTCCAAGTATACATAAAATCATGCAAAACATTTAGAATTTGTGTTGCAAAAGCTCAAAGAGAACAAACTATATGCCAATTGGGCAAATAATGAGTTTGCAAGTCTGAAAATAAACTTTTTGGGATTGGTGGTCTCAGGAATGGGTGAGGCCTGACCTAAGGAAAATTAAATCAATTAAGGAATGGCAAAGCTCAGTTTTGGCGAAAGGGGCTAGGTCATTCTTAGGATTGGCCAATTTCTATAGGAAGTTCATAAATGATTTCTTTACATTGACAAGATCACTCACCAACCTCTTGAAGAAAGAGGGATTGTTTGAGTGGAAGGATGAACAACAAAAGGCATTTGACTCATGAAGGGGAAGTTGTTGTCAACACTAATGTTGTGATTCTTGGATTTTGCAAAACCATTCGAAATGCACACAAATGTGAATGGTTTTGTGATAAGTAAGGTCCTAATGCAAGGACACCCAATTGCCTTTGAAAGTAAAAAGTTAGTGGGGGCCTAGTTGAGATGGCCAACCCATGAAAAAGAGTTGTTTATAATAATGAATTGTTTAAAAACATGGCAACACTATTTGGGCTTTCATAAAACCGAAATCTTTATGGATAATGTATCTTTGAGATATTTTGAAAACTAGCCGAAAGCTATGGCAAAGTAGTTACAATGGCACAATAACTTGGCCCTTATGGACATCGAGTTGATATAAAAGTTTGGCCAAGAAAATATAGTGTTAGATGCATTAAATCGCAAAGAGGAATACCAAGGAAAGATGTTTTAAGAAATTATTCAAATTTTTTAAGCCATGTTCATTAAAGAAAGTGATCTAAAAAGGAAGATACGAGAAGCATATGTGGAAGATCACTTAGCGCAAAGTTATTTTAATGACATACGCCAGAAACAGAAGGTGAGAGGGATCGCATTTCTAGATGGATTGCTAATGACGCGCTCCCAAGTCCCTAGTTAGCCCCAAGTTGGGATTAAGTCACTCGAGTTGCGAAAATGTGGGGGACTTAGGGCACGCTCCCAACTTCCAGCACTAAAGGGGGTGAGAGGGGCATGCTGAAAGCTCCGGGATTAGACTAGGAAGAGGGTCAAGCTACTTAGTTATTCGGTCCTGCATCCAAATCCAACCAACAAGTTGGTTAGAAATCATTTTGCACACTTTCAGTGTTGGGACAAGCCACGGGCAACCTTGGACTCACTTGACTCACCACGGCCCGGACTTGAGGGAAGCCACCACCTTCCCCCATATAGTATTCTTTGCAATCTTCACCGCACTTGCATCCAAATGGCTCTTTTTCCCGGGACTCTCAAAGTGGAGTCCCGAAACTGTCCCGGTTTGGACTCCCAGGACTTTGGGCGTTCATAACTTCTCGCCCCGAACTCGGATCAAGACGAGGTTTGAACCAAAGTTGTAGCTCTCCTCGAGAACTTTTCAACGGTGTGTCGCACTCCCCCTGCACGCATCAGGATTGGGTCGATTCTTGACTTTTAGTGGTCAGGAGTCAAATTGCCAGTTTGACTCCCGGCCCTTCTCTCAACCATAACTTGTGCTGCAAATATCCAAATGGCTCATACGAGGCCATTTTGGACATCTGCACTTCAAGACCTTTTCAATGGTATAAAGGACGCCTCAATGCAAAGTGTTTTGACCCCTGCAATTGCGCTCTGAGTTTTTGGGAGTCTCGGGGGACTCCCAAGTCCCATTTTCAGGAGTGTGAGTGGCGACTTCACACTTCTCTCAAAGTGGGGTTGCGACACATATGGAAGTAATCATGAGTCTATGTGCCATAGGGAAAGTTGCGCATGAAGATCATGCAAGAAGTGCATGACGCGACCATGGCAACGCACCATGGTGAGAAAGCAACAAAGGAGTTATTCGGGAAAATTTTTTACTAGCCCAAAATGAAGGAGGATATAAAACACTAGGTCCACATGTGCATAAAGTGCCAAAGTACCAAGTTAATACATTAAAAAAAATTCGGGTTGTACAGGCCCTCCCAATTCCTTCAGTCCATTTGAAAGAGTCTTAATCAATTTTATGATGTTTCCCAAAATGGGAGGGATAGATGCCATCTTTGTGGTGGTAGATAAAATTTTGAAATTGGCTAAATTTACACCAACCCAAACAAATGCTGCAATAACGAAGATAACAAAGTTATTTTTCGACATGTGGGTCTAACATAATGGTATGTTGAAGGTCATAGTAAGTGACTAGGATGTGAAATTCACTTTGGAATTTTGGATGCTATTAATGAAAAAAGTAAGGACCAAACTAAAATTTAGCATTGCTTTCCATCAGCAACTAATGGCCAAACTAAAAAAATGAACGAGATATTGAATCAATATCCTTGTAATTATATCATTGGCAATCATAAGGATTGGGGCAACCATTTGGGTTTGGCGAAGTTGTACTAAAACTCCACAAAACAATAAGCCACAAAAATGAATCCCTTTGAATTGGCCTTAAGAGTTGAAGTGAAACAACCCATGGATTTAACCATTCCTAGAACAAGAAGCATTCATTACAAAGGTGGCAAGGAGGCTGAAGCAATGGCTAAAGAACGTGAAGAAAGGAAAACACAAGCCATCAAACTTTTAGAAAAGGCACAAGCCAATTATGAGAAACAAGCCAACAAGTTGCGAAGGCACATTGAATTTGAAGTGGCGGACTTAGTGTGGTTAAATATAGATTTTAAGATGTCCGAAACTTTGGTGAATTGGTTCATCCCAAAATATGTGGATCCTTGTAAGATCATTTGTAAACCCCACCCCGATGTGTACATTTTACAACTAGGTGAAAATCTTTTAAAGTGTACCACATAGGACGAAAATGGTTTAGTTTTTATTGCAGTCCTTTTTTACCCTATATTTTGATACCCATAAAAAATAATGAATCAAAAGTTGTCAAAATTTTTAGAAGGACTATATTTTAAACCATTAAAATTCTAGATTCCATCATAATCATCCATAAATGTGTTTTTACATGGTAAAAAAGGACTAGGTAAAAAAGACGAAAAAAGGGTGACATTATGACAAGATTTTGGTACACCTTTAAGAATTTGGACCCAATTACCAATGATGTTGGTAGCCCACCCAACCTTCCATGTGTCCAAGCTAAAGCAAGTTCATAAAGACAAGAAAAAGAAGGACTGGAAACGGGCCTATCACCCAAGATTCACCTTCATTAAACATAAACTTGCTGGGGAAGTAGAGGGAATCCTAGTTGCAAAATAGACTAGGTGAATTAACAAACAATACATGGTCAAGTGGAAAAGATGTCACTTGAAAGAATCGTAGTCGGTGAAGTTTGTTCATTTAGACCACTTGCCAAAAACAATTAAAAAGTTCGAATGAGAGTGTGGCCACAAAATGGATAACAGGAAAACGCATAAAGATAAGTCCAACACATCATAATAGCGTTGATGAGGACACCAACCTCCAAAAGGTGAGGAGTGAAAGTAAACCTAAAAGAATGGACGTACATCTAAATTGAAACTAAGGCATGACAACAATTAGTTTGAAGTCAAGATGTATGAAATGGCGCAAACCATGGAAGAAGGAAGTGAAGGTTAAGTTGAAGTGATGATAATTGACAAAAATGGACCTAAGGAGTTGAACTTGGAAGAAAAACTTCTAAGGGTTCAATTAGGCAAGATTGTGGAATGATGCATGTGCATTAAATGGCATGTCCCTGGACTGAAAATAAGTTTGTGGGAATGAGGTTTCTAGTGCATGGAGTTGCAAACCATGTCCTTTTAAGGTAAAGGGTGCCCGACTTGGTTAAGCCCAAGTCAACATTATTTGTTGGCGTGTTTTATAATCATACCCTAGAGTGGTTGCCCAAGGTCACTAAGAAAACATGCCTAGGCATGAGACTTAACCCTCAAGTGTTTTGAGGGGGCCCCAAAAGGGGAAATTTCACTTGGTAAAAAAAGCAAGCCCAAAAGGCCCATGTGGTGCGGTTTAGGGGACCAGCATAGAGATGGACAAAAAAATTGTCTAAGATTTTTCCTGCATCCTAAAGAAAAATAGCTTGGGATGTGAACTATACCTAAATCGAAAACTAGTTACTTTCCCAAAGGTTTGAGGTAAAAAGGTGGCAAAAGGGGTGGCTTGCCATGATAAATGCAAATTGTTATTGTGTCTACGAGGATGTAGACCTCTCGAAGGTGGGGGTGAATGACATGCCCTTCTGCTTAAGAAATGTCTTAAGTGGATGTGGGCTTCATATTAGGACCACCTTTGTGGAGCACTAAGGCAATATGAGAATTAGGCTAGAAATGGTTATGTGAGATTCAACTTTTCTAGGAGTCAAAATACATCTAGACCTTGGGGTTTAGATGGGCCAAGGTGGGAATTCAAGTGTTCGCCAACCAAAAAGATGACTTAGGGTTGTTTTTGGGACTATAATGCAGGGCACTATTCCTTTAAAACCCTCAACAAACGATTAAGCGTTGTCTTGGGTCACCTAAGGGGGTGAACCCGTTAAAATGCTTGGGACGATTAAAAGTTATCCCTTTAAAGCTTCAAGGCCACCAAGAGAGGGTTGGCCCCGAAACGATTTGAGTCATCCTAGTTTAAGTCCTTTGGGCCAACTCTAAGAGTTGGTCTTGGAAGGCCCTTGAGTCAACCTGGGGCTTATTTGACTTTAAGGCCATGTAGACTGGCTTCGAGAGTTGGGCCTTGGCTTGCTCCAAGTTAGACTAAGACTTAGCCTTGAAAGCAAGGTGTAACAAGTTTAATTAGCAAATCTAAGTCCATCCTGGCATGTCAATACCACTTGGGGGTTTTCAATGGCCCGATGATTTCATAACCCTTTGTTGCTTAAATGAACATTTCATAGTCATTTTCTATGGGATAAAAATAGGGCATATTGATTCTCATTGAGGATGCTTATGTATGGTAATCAACTTGAGTTATCATGAATAACCAAGGCAATTAAATCTATTTGCAATAGATTGCATGATTTCACCAATTTTTTAGTCTAATTTAGGTTGTCCATAATCAATTTAGAACTCTAGCTCTAAGAAAATAATCCTTCCTTCCATCCCTTTCATCTGAGTGGGTGATGTCCATCGTCTTTTCATTTCTTCCTTTGAAATGGGTGAAATTGAGTTTTTTTTCTTCTCATTTTTGCAAGAAATTATGCATTGGTGAAGGATTTGAGCATAACATTTTGGTTCCAAAATGACCCAATGTGTGAATGACATTTGGAATATTATATGGGGCATACAATGAATGGGCATGTTTCATAAAAATGTATGCTCGAGATGAAAAGTTCTAGATTCAATAAGGGAAATTTTTAATTTGAAATTGAACTTGTTGAAAAGGGTAGAGTTTATATGATGAGTTACTAATCATAAATTTCCCATGAAATAACAAATTTCGTGCAAATTTCAAACAAACTAGTGAAATTGATGTATATGTATCTTTTAATTTTTAGAAGTCTTAAAAAAAAAAAGGTTAAATCTTTGTAATTTAAAGTTAACCTAGCAAGCAAAATATATGTACATTAAAAAATTCTTTTTAGGCCATGTGGATTGCGATCACAAGCTCTAAATGACATTCTAAGTAGGGAAGTTGGCCAAGTCAATTTACAACAAGGTTTGATGAAAATAATGTATGTAAAGAGACTTCTAAAGGGATGAGGGAGGGCATAAACCTTAAAGCATTAAGGAGCGAATTAGGTAAATGATGTACTATTATAATATCTTAGTAGCATCAACACATGTTTATCAAATAATTAATTAATTTTGAAATTTTCATATATATATATATTGAAGATTCAATTTTTTTTTCAATTTTTTTTGAAATTCTCAATATTTTAAAAAATGATGTAATTTATGTTGAAGCTACCAAGGTAATAAGGTATTAACAAAAGTTGCAATTTTATAGTTGAAATGGGGTAGGTGGGTAGTACTTATCATAATTGATGATTTTGCTATTGACTAATTTTCATGTTTAATGTGTTAAGCTTTAATTGACATCTGATCAAAATATTCTCAAGTGTGAGAAGAGATCAATAATCAAATAAATGCCCAATAATATTGTAAAATGTTGGAATTTTAATTAAGGATTCAACTTGGTAGAATTGTATGGGACTTAAACTAAATCTTTTGCTATAAAGAAATTTTAATTGGTTGATAATTTATAGGAAAATCCCATTGTTGAAAATGTAATTTTATTAGTTATGGGTAGCCTTCAAACTTTTGTGTTTTTGGAGAATTCTATTAATCTACCATACTTCATTAATGGCAAAAATTCTAAGGTAGATAGAAAGTATCTAATGAAGAACTTGTGAAAAAACATTTACAACATTGGAACTTGGGATGTTTAGGAAAAATGAATGTCCAAGATGCACATTTGATGGCCATCCACTAAAAAGCAATCTTTGTGAGAATTTTTGGTCAATTTTTATAAATTCAATCCCCTTGGGCAATAGTATGTTGGAAGTTGGAGTTGCTAAAATTGCCCAAGGTAAAAGAATCTTCAACTTAGGTTGAAAAACATGAACAACACATTGCAAGGGTTAGAAAGAAGGTCTAATGTCACCACTATAATAGAGGGTTTCAAATTTTGGCATAAGAAACTATAAGAAAAAAAAGTAATGTGGTCATAAACAATTTCAATTATTTAATTTAATGTTTAATGAGGAGACCTAAAAACTTGAAATTTGGAAATATAAAAATGTTATCTTCACTTATTTAAATCCTTTTCTTATAATTATCATCTTGCATTTGAGTTGCATACCATATTGTAATTTGGGACCTACAAAAATATGGATTGTGATAATCCAAAATGGTCACTATAATATCTTTTCACCCATTAGTGAACCCAATCATTTTGCAATCATTTCAAGTTCAATTATGAACATTAATTCATTGTTTTCATGCAATTTTTATGCATCTTGCATAACATGGCAATTATTTTTGACATCATGTTAAAATTCTAAAATGTCAAATGAAGGAAATGACTTCACATATATTTTATTGTGTGTGCAAGGGAATGTGGAAATAAGATTCTTTCCCAAGTAACTCATTTATTTAAGATTTATTCCATAATATACCAATATTTTCAACTATTATCATTTTAAATCATTTCAAAAATTGGTAGTGGTTTTAGTTGACAATCACATGTGTATTAGGTAGTTGGCACTACATGGTTAAATATTTTCACTTTGCAAAAAACAATACCATTACTTTTTCATTGGTAACATTGCAAATCATTTTCCTTATAAGCCATGTGTATATATTCAATGAACAAATTTAATGAAGGTGGTTTTTCATTATCAACAACATCTTTGGTTACAACAAATTAGCACAAGAAACAACTAAAAATAATACCCATGCCAAGGTGTTTAGACTACCACCCTCATCCTTTCGACATATGAAATATCATTATTTTAAGACAAAAAAATTATAAGAGTTAAGCTATTGGTTTATGTGTTTGTAATGTCTCATTATTAAATGTTTATACTTGAAATGTGTAAGCTTGAATTTGGGTAATGAAAATTTCAAGTGTATTCTACCAATGGTTGGGCATTCCTTTTTTATTTTAAACATAAATAAAATTGGCATATTTGATCAATTTTTTTGACAAACTTAAAAAATGATTTAATTAGTGCCAAACTTGCCCAAGTATTGTACAACATTAGACTAGTTTAGTCTTCAATACCACTACTTAACATGTTACATACTAACCAACAATTTATACATTTGTTTAACATTGGTCATTAATGCCCCATAAATTGCTTGATGAATTTTTCACTTCAAAAATAGAAACTTATTCACAAGGTTTTTACATCAATAATTTTTTATTATTAATTAGATTTGTAAAAGTTCAACGAGGAAATAACCTCCTTAATCAAGGGATGCGGCAAGTAAAAAATATTTTCTAAAAAATGAAATGAGAGTTCATATGATTACCTATTCCATTATGACATGAATAATAAAAGAAGCATTTCTTGGATTAAAAAAAAGAAAATATGCACTTTTTTAGTTCCTTGTCATGTGCTATTAGATTGACATCCAACATTATCAAAATTAACAAAATCACACAAATGAAAAAAGGCACATTAATTTTTTATGTTTCAAGAAAGTTGACCCATATATGGTGTTTAAAAATCAAAATTCAAAACATAACAAAACATAATCTCATTTCTCCTCTGTGCTATAGAATCTCAAAACACAAAAGACGAGATTCCAAAGTCACACCATGAAGCATAAAGCCCCCAAATAAAAACAAATTGGAATCATGTTCATATTGAATTGGGTTCCAACAACACAACTAATTACAAAAAATTACTATTTTGCAATAAATACTTGACATGTAAAATTTTATTTTCATAGGTTAAAATCAAAATTTTGAAAATTCATATGCAAAACAACCATTACTCATACTTAAAAGATGGGGTATTGTAACACTTAAACAACATTATTTGAGAGGAAGGAGTGAGATTTTCAATCAATATTTATCACTTGTTCCTTTTCCAATCCATAAATTTCTTTGGATACCAACTTTCCCACTGGCCAAGATTGCGTAAATGTCTTAAATGTTTTGTAATCCTTCATTTTCCATCTTGAAACAATCATAAGTCCACAAAATGAAATGTGGGTTAATGGAATAGAGAATGTTAAACAATGGAGGAAATTAAAGCTAGTTGAAAAGGTACATATGAAAATCATTGAAATGATTTGCAAGTTAGACATGTTCAAAATGACAAATCATACTAGTGGGTATGTTCGTTGAGAATATAAAAAAATTCAAAAAAGTTAAATATGATTAAAAAATGGATGAGTTATTGATTGCAAATGTTTTGAACAAGGCAAGATAGTGGATGGTTAACAAAGATGGAAAATTTGAGATGTTAAAATATTTGAAAAAAATGAAAAAGATGAAAAATCCAAGAATACAATGGATGGAAATCTAAAATTTTAGAAATGGATGATGAAAATTGGATGATATGTGAAAACCTTTGTTTAATGCATTATTCAATATTTCATGCAAAGTTTGATAAACAAATGACAAATTGACTTGGATTGTAACTTTGGACCTTTTGAGCTCTTTCCATTTGGATCTTTCTTGACCTTGTTTGTATGCACACATCTTTTTAGCCTTGAAACATGAAGTGTAGATATCCTTTTGGCTTCCTTTAGACTATTTGGCTTGAGACCCATCCGATGTGAATGCTTCACATCTTTTTTGGTTGTTTTCATAGTGGTATCTTCTCTTCCCCTCTCATGGTGGTGTCATTGGGCATAAGGAAACTAGGATGCACTTGCAACGGGTTTTAGTTGGCAATCGGGAATAGTTTCAGGCAAAACATGTTATTGGAGCGTAAATGTTAGTAGCAGTTCTTTCTCCAATTTGAGTCCCTTTGGTTAACACCCCTTCTCCAGGTGCCTTTTAGGTTTAGGTCCCACTTCCACCATGTCGATTTGGTTAGAGCTTTGTTTTAAGGCATGTCGAGGAGTAAGCTCGTGTTATTAAGTCCTCTTTGCCTTGGTCGCAACCTCTTCAAAAATCATTAATGCTTTGCAAGCATTTCACCCTTTTAGATTTGTCTTTTCCTTTCTTGGACTCTTTGGGTCAAAACACGTAATTAGGAGCCAAAAAGGCATTAGATGTTATACATAAGCAATCAAAATCAAAACATTTATTTATTTATTACCATTTAAAACCATAGTAATCATGACAAGTTAGTATTTTTTCCCTCATATGAATGTCAAGGAAATTACAATAAAAATTCATTTGACCCAATTTTAAGTTGTGGTTTTAATTTAAAATATTTGAAAATGTATACCTATTACATCAAATGGAGTCAATTTTACAAAGGACTATCAAAGGATTCATATAATAAAAGAATTTTCATTGAAAAAAATATAGATGATAAGAACATATTAGCCACAGTCAAAAAACATTCATATTTTTAAAAATGTGGAATTTTAAAACTTAAAAAAATCAAAGAAGGTTTCAAAATTGCTTCAAATTTTCAAAACTCTAAGACTCTGTTATCACATACAAATGAGTTTTTTAATGTACATGATGTATCAAAAAAAGTTATAACTTAAAGTATACATTGGGAAAAATTTAATAATTAAAAAAAACAAGTTACAAAAAATTTCATTCAAAAATTCATTTGCATGGAAAAGTTATTTTTGGAAAAAAAAACTTGCAATCTTTTTCGAAAGTAATGCTTTTGGCTCCTAGTTACAAGTTTTGACTCCTTTGGTGGATTTTCAACCCAATTTGGATTTGGAGTTTTCTTTGTATTTTTTATGTTAACTTTCATTTGGTTGTCACACCTTTTAGATAGTGGTCCTTTGGGTAATTTTTCGAACATTTTTTAAACCTTTTTGACCTTAAGAAGTTAATTAGTAGTTGCACGGAGTTGTTCTTGCTAACCTCCCATGTTGTTGCACGTCATATCCCAAGGTCCATTGCTAAGGCTTTTGGCGCCATGAGGTTTTTGGCTTTGGCCAAACTTTCGAGAAGCACTCAACTGATTATGGTTAAGGAGGTTTTATACCGATTGGTGAGTAGAGCATTATGTTTGTAATTTCATAAATTTTTTTTCTATTCACTTGTTGTTTCATCAATTTAGTTAAGGGTGGGTGCAAAGTAGTGGTTCATGGTGTTTGAGTTGTTTCAAACATCCACCTTGAGTCTTTAATGTTATAGGTGGATGTTGCAAATGCTTTCAACACCATTTTTTGGAGAACCATCTTTAAGGAGCTTCATGTGGCAGGAGGTTAATTGTATCAACTTTTCCCCTTTTTATGCCCAATAGGTTCCCCTTTATTTTAGTCACATACCCCTTTAGGAAAACTATTTATCATACATTCATTGGTGGGCACATGTTGGGGTGATCCATTTGCCATTCCTTTTTTTGCCTTAGCCCATTTTTATGTGTTACATTGGGGTTTTTCCCTTTTGCATTTCCCCTTCCCTTGCTAATGACATTCACATCATTGGCCCATTGTTTGTTGTTCCTCACAGTTTTGAACATTTTTGTTTATCGGATTTAGTTGGCATTTGTGGGATTTGTGGTTTAACTTTGTAAGTGCATGGTTCTTTCGCCTTTTGGTTTGCCTCACAACTTTTCTCTTCTTGTCGACTTTTGTTGCCTTTTGGATGGTATTAGGGTTTTGGGCACCCCATTTGGTTTTACTTATTTTATGTCTTCTTTTATATAGGACATGTTGGATGAAGATGTTTGCCACGTAAATGTGCTTTCAAGGTTAGGGGATGCCCAAGTAGCTTTTGGGATCATCCTCTTTTGATGTTTTGCTTGAAGGCCTTCCTATTTGTTTTTTCTCCCCCCCCCCCCCCCCCCCACCCCCCCTCTCTTTTTTCCCTTTTTTCCTCCTTCCTTCTCCTCTTTTTTTTATCCTTTTGTCTCTCCTT
>Ga0116231_10005239_pt1 | contig 25632 bp, 16 predicted proteins | sample S1TSphgellanicum_2_FD_89695 | JGI IMG/M metagenome (GOLD analysis project Ga0116231, IMG submission 89695) | Host-associated microbial communities from peat moss isolated from Minnesota, USA - S1T2_Fd - Sphagnum magellanicum MG | ecosystem: Host-associated > Plants > Peat moss > Unclassified... | reverse complement strand
GGTATTGAAAAAAAAAAAAAATAAAAAAAAAAAAAAACCAAAAAACAAAAAACAACAACAATAATGGTCATATCACGAGGTAGTTTTTGAATAATTTTGATAAATTGACGTGGTAACATAAAATCAGTTAAACAATCCTAAAATAATGTTGAACATCAATGTTTAGATAATGTTTTTACATTGTGTCATATTGCTTTCTAAAAAAAACTCTAATTATAAAAAAATTTAAATGTTGAAATGTATTTTACATTTGTTGGAATACTTTCAAACTTATCCAAGTGTTAAATTGATGTATTAAAATAATTGTTGTACATATGCAATGCACATTTTCAGCATTAATTTAGTTTATGAAATTATTAAATATATTGTAAGACTACAAGACCTAAAACTTGATTACCATCGAGGAAAGGGGTGTTGGGTAGAAAAGAGATAAAAGGAAAACTGGAAAGACAGAAGGTAGGGACTACCTTCTATTTGCCTACTATTATGTTGTAGCTATTGTCTTGCAACAACTATCGTCCTCTTTAGAATTGAACATAACCCATAACCACTTGTGAACTTCTTGTAGCTACTACTTACCTTCAACCTAAGAAATCAATAACTACCTTTAGTTGTTGCCTTTTAGAAGCAACTGCCATCCTGTAGCAAACCTATTTTCTTAATCTAATAAATAGTACAAAAATATTTTTTATTTACAAAATAAGAGAAGAACCAAAAAAATTTAAATAATATTTTATATCAACTAAACAAAGATTACTCTTGTTACATCTAAGAAATCACCCAAAAAATGCACTATAAAAAATATCACAAATTGATCTTCAACCATAATCCATTGTTTATATTTTTTCTTCACACAAGTACAACATTTTCCCACTTCACACACACACACACACATTGATTTATGAAATAATAATAATAATATGAAAAACCAAAAGTGAAAATGAAAGAACAGAATGAACCCAAGAAATAATAAGGAACCAAAAGTGGTTTTTTATCACACATAGTTCCTTATCCAAATCTCCTTCACAAATCCTAGTTTTAAATAATCATTCATCCATTATCCACTTTCTACTTGGATTAATTAACCTAGATAGTTTCATCCTTAGCAAATAAAAGACAATAAGTTAGAGTTTGAAGTTTTTTTATGTCTTCAATTTGACTACTAGTTGCTTATTCAATCTTAAACATGATCCATTAGATGATATAAAGAAAAAGCAACTTATAGACAATTGGTTTGGTAGATTGTTCATCAAGTTTAGTTTTAGTGATGAAAATGCTAGTACAATAAGATGTGAACTTTTTGCTTTTGTGGAGACTTTGTGGAGAAAGTAGGAATTGAAGTCCATGTTAGGTGCTTGAATATTTTGTTCCATTTCAAGTAAGTTTTTCATTGTTTGGTGTACTCTAGTTAGCCTTTAGAAAAGGTGATTCTCATTCTGACTAACACAACCATTTGTAAGCATTGATTTTCAATGCAGATTTGGGTGAAAACATCACAAAATTAAGTTAAAAATCAAACTTTTGTATGCAATGATGCAAATATCATTATGTGGGAAAGAGGTGGAAGCCATGGATTGGTTTAACATCTTTAATATTTTGAGTGGCATAAAAATTTGTAAAATCGTGCTTTTAAATAAAGATTCAGATAATTATTTTTGTTTATTGAATGTACATATGTAGGTTTGAAATTTTTTAAATATTTTATTTTCATTTTTAATGTGCAAGTTTTTAAACAAATGGTCTTCTTGTTGGGTGGTTGTGAGGTAGGGTTGTTCATTTTTTATATCACAATATTTCTTTTGTAGAATGTCATGCATTTACATTTTATTAACATGTCATAAAATTAAAAATATGTCAAATTTGTGATTAGATTTAAATTGTCAAATTGAACTAGAAAAAAATCTATATTAAAAAATATAACATACATGCACCAAATATATAATTATGAACTTTTGAATGGCCTAAAATGGGCCATATTTTCATAAGTTCATATTATAACCATTTTTTGGTGGATTTCATTTTTTTCTCTTAACAGGTATGTTAGGAAGTTATAAAAAATGGATTTTTTGGTTCATTAACCACCATATAATTCTTCATTTAATTAATGATATCATAACAGATTGTCATTTTAACATTATTGTATGTACTGTTATGGAGTGGTGTATATGTTGAAAATGAGACATCCTAACTTGCAACCACCAACAACACATGTATTTGTCAAACAAGTGAAAAACATAAAATGTAGGGTTATAAAATCCACAATCATTCAACTTGAAGGGTAAAAAAAAAATTAGCCCTTTAATGTGAAAGTGCAATGCACCTTTTAATAAAAAAAATTAATGCAAAAACAAATTATTGTTTGATTTCTTTTGCTTTATCTAATTAATTGGAATTACAACATCCCACAATTGTAAGGGGGCCATTGCATATAAATCAAAAAAATTACATGTGTATGAATAAAAGAAAGGTTATGATCAAGATGGAACTAAAGATGCAAATATCATATTAACATAATTAATGTGGTTTGTGGCATTGAACACATATTTTATTGTAACTAAGGTTGGGTGGTTCTTGACTTTTATGAAAAACTTTTGGTTCTAGTCTTGAAAAATAAATTAACATAATTCCAATTTCAAATTTAGATTTTCAAAGCGCAAAATATTGATTTGGTTTTGGGTCCAAATCTTCCCAAAAAATAAAAATAAATTGATTGAATTTTAAAACATTAGACTCAATTTTGATTTGGTTCTAGGTAACTTGGACCAAAACATTGGTTTAATATCAATTAACTTTTAATAGCCCTAGACTCTAATCCTTTTTTTCAATTTTTTTTCAAAAATGTAAGATCTAGTTCCAATTCTAATTTTTTGAAAATAGGGTCCCAACCCTAATTTAATTTTGATTCTATGGAAAAACCAAAACCTTAATTTTGGCATCAAACCTAGTTTCAAGAAACAATTGATTTTTTAAACTTTTTATGATTTGGAATCAAAACTTATAATTTCAACCTTTGAAACAAGGTGCCTACACAACATTAGTCATGACCATAACCTAGGTGCATGACCAACTCCCAAAATAGGCAAGAATGTATCCTTGTGATGGAAGGAAACTTCAAAGTTGGGATTGAATCAAATGAGGGGTTGGAACTTGGAATGATTGTAAGAGAATGCAAACAAATTCCCATGTGTGGGAGTCAAAAGCAAGGCACTACTAAAGACTCTAAGCTGAGCCCCCACTTTAGGAGTTGGGATTAATAAATGTTTTCGCCAATTTTTGCACCATTGTGATGAGAAAGGGAAAAAATGGAAACTTTTTTTTAAAATGTAAATTTGAAAAAAATGTAAAATTTTGGGAAAAGTGCTAAACTTTCAAAACTACAAAATTGGAAAAAAAAACAAAAAACAAAAAAAAACCCTAGTTGAAACTTTTGATGAGTCTTAAAAAGTTCAAAAGTTTGTTTTGGGACCAAATCTATTCCAAATTAAATGATCTATAACTTGTTGGAAAGATATTCATGGGAGCCCCACCACATTGCCAAAACATGGTTAAAAATTATGGCCATGTAAAATGTTGAAACAAAATTCTTCCAAACATTTTAAGGTGTCCACAAATTTGGACTAGAAAATCATGTACAATTTGAAAGCTCAACATGATTCGTGAATTTGTTTTCAAGGGCTTAAAGAAAATGGGGTCTCATGTTTGATTTGGTTGCCTTATGAAGGAGTTATGGTCATTTGAAGCTTTGGTACGTTGTTTGTCTCAAATTGGGAATGAATCTTAGGAGTTTCGATATTCTTGTCATTTTGATGTAGTTTTTATTAAAATATTATATAGAGAGGAGTGTGGTCACTCTTCCCATGTTCAAGCCATGCCGATTTTTTTGAGTGTGCATGATTTCATGGTTAATTTGTGTGCAAAAATTTGTTTCAAATGCACTAACCACCCACTTGTTTGATTTGCTTACTTTGTGTGATTTGATATGACCCAAAAGTTCCAACTTAAAGAATCAATTTGTCTTAATTTTATCCAAAAATTTTCACATGATTTCCTTATATTAGTGCAAGGATCTAGGGAACACATTCAAGATTTAAAAGTCTTTTGCAATGCACTATGTTGCAAAGTTTGCCTTGATACCTTGTGGCAAGCTTTAGAAGACACATCATATTATAGTATTGAATGAACTTTGAAAAGGAGAACACTACACCTTCTTTAACCTATGTCCAAATTTTAGTTTCCATTAAAAGATTTACTTTACTTATTTATGCTTAACTTCACATGGGAAAAAAAAATTCAAAATTTAATATTTATATCTAACATTTATGAAATCACATGCATGCAACCCTAGTTGCTAAGGGCTTTTCAAAAGCACCAAGTCCAAACCCCAATTTCTCTGATTTTTTCTTTTGATGTTATGAAAATTTCAATTAAAAAACATTCAATATTCAATAAATATTTCACCATAGTTCTAAACATCATTAAACCATCTCAATGCACCAATACTTATTGAACATATAGTACCAATAACATGGTATAGGAGACTATAGTATAGGAGATCTCAATATGACCAAAAAGAAAAATACTACCTAACTAACTCACTCCTTAATAATAGATGGAAGTTGTGATTAAATTGAGAAGATTGAGTCAATTCAAAACAATAATCAACCTTCAATTGAAACACCTAAATAAGTGATACTTGGATGAATGACCTACCAAAACTTTCCTAGTTCATCAATGATAATAAAAAAAACCCCTTAGACAATGCACATACAATGTATATGGGATAATATACAATAAGGTAAGGCTAGGTAACTAGTAACTAGTCTACCCAACTCCACAAACATGGAAAGCCTTTTTCATATTATTATAAAGAGGAGATCTACCTGCCAACAAGCCAAGTACTAAGACTATGAAATCAAAGCCTGGGTGGTCAATATACTTATTATTATTACAATCAAGGAGTTTACTTATGTGTACTGACAATGGGTGGGGTGGGAAGATTTGAAGCTTATTTAGAGATCCACAAGATCTGTTGTTTAACTATAACTATATACACCAAATGAACTTCTCCCCCACTGACTACTAGTACTACTGGCCTAGAGAATGATTTCATGATTTGATTCAGTTTTTGAACATTAGAACTGAATGTGGAACTGAACTTCCAAGATTTTGTCAAGTCTTTCGTTAGATCTGTTCTTATATATTAAAGTTATCGTTAAAGTCAGGCCATAAGGGGCCGAGAACAGCCAGTTTCCACATAATAGGCCATCAAATGCTTAACTGGGAATGAAATTTTACAAAACGAAATAACTGGGACCCAAACTAGTTTTCAGCCAATTTTGGGGGCAAACTGAGTTTCATCCCTTCTCTCCCTTTCTTTCCCTGAGCGCCTTCACTGCTGCTGCTAGATATATTTTCACTGCTCCTACCTATGGAACTCCTACAATTACTCTCGAACCTTGTGCATTAAATGTGGAGTTTCAGCATTTCATACCAAGATTTAATAAAAATTTCATTATGTTGCAGATACCGCTCAAAGATGGGATAGGGGGTGAAAGCAGAGAAAATAGGGGATGAAAGAGAGGGTGACTTTACAGATAACTTTAATGCTGCTTACAAGAAGCTCCATTCAGTGGGAGTTTGTGTACTGCAAACACACAAGTTACTTGTGACCTAGACCCTAAACCCTAAATCCTAGTTGCTGGTTGGTAACAAAGTTATTGTTGTTATTAGTGCACCCAAATCTACTGCCCTTCCCCCACCCAGAGAGAGTCAGTAAACTTCAGCTCATCATTTGCTTCAGAACAACTCGAGCTGATGACAAAACTTTACATGAGACCCATATCAACAAGCAGCTCTTATGGAGTAATCACTAATGGCTGCTGCAATCCTTTGTGTGTGTTTGTGTGTGTGTGTGTTTTTTTTTTCTTGGGCAATATTTTCATCATGTGGTGACAAAAGAAAATCCAGTCTCACTCATACAAAGGATTTTTACTTTAATAAAATGTACCAAATTCACCATATTTGGAGGTTTTTTTTAAAAAATTAAAAAATTAAAAAAAAATTTTAAATTCTGAAAATTGTTATATGTAGACAATAGGTTCTAGCAGGTTGCCAAAATATAGCTGGATTTTGAGACAAAATAAAATCCAGTGTGACCATTTACAAAGGATTTTTACTTGAATAAAATGTGTCAAATTCACCATATTTGGACAATTTTTAATTTTTTATTCCCTGAAATTGCCATATTTAGATAATAGGTTCTAGCAGGTCGCCAAAATATAGCAGGATTTTGAGACAAAATAAAATTCAGTGGGACTCATAAAAAAGGATTTTTATTTTAATAAAATGCCCAAAATTCTCCATATTCAGAGGGATTTTTCATTTTTATTTTTATTTCCTGAAATTTCCATAAATTGAACATTCCTCAAAATGTATGACCAAATGAAAACTACATACATCGGGCCATGCCCGAAGTAGTGGATGCCTGCCCGTCTCCTGTGGGAAGAGATGGGATGGGCAGGCCAATAATAAGTGGCAGTAGCTACCTCCTTTGCTTGTAAGTTGTGACAGGTAGAATTAATAATTTTTAAATTTTAAATTTAAAAAAAAATTCTGACCTTTCAAAATTCACACATGAAACTAAAAACCATATTATATGATATATTAATGAATAAATGAAAGGAAAAAAAAAAAGAAAAGTACTTGTATTAATAATCTATTTCTTGTGCTCTTGACTTGACCACAAGAACCATTTAATTTTTGCTCCATGATAATATAAGACCTTTCAGGTCCTGGTATTGGGTTTCAAGATTGATTTTTTTTATTTTTGAAATTTTCATGTTGAAAACAAAATATTCTTAAATATTGTTTTAAAATTCCTTTTTTTTTCCTTCACAAAGGTTGTTTTATTTGAATCTTTTTGGTGAAAAAAAGAACATTTTCATAAATTAATGTCAAGGCTACCAAGGTACTATGATATACCTGATATTGAGAATATACATATACAATTTTAATTTTTTAAAAATAAATTATTAACAAAAGAAAAAAAATGTTAACTCTTTTTGCAACCTCACTCATTAATATGCAAAATTTTAGTGAAAATAATTTATTGGAGTTTTTTTTTAAAAAAAAGGGTAGAGCAACTTTAAGTTTCATAAGTTGTTTGTTTGGATGATGATTTTGAAATATGTTTATCTAATTCTCAACTAAAGAAGAAAGAATGAAAATATGTCTTTTCAAAGTTGTGACTTTACCATGTTTGTTTTTCAACACCATAATCATGAATAATTTTTTTATCAATTTTTATCTCATTTTTCCTCAATTGAATTTTAAATTTTATTCAATGCACTTGAATTAAAATAAAATATTTTTTTTCATAATTTTATAAAGTTAAATTTTATTTATCTAAAGAAATTGAACCTATTTACGATGAGATAACACCCCCAATTCAAGTTCTAATTTGATTTTTTGAGAAGAGGTTGGTTGAAAAATTACCTGGTACCAATTTTATTTCTACCAATTTTTGCATTGTTCATACCTGAATAATAATACAATAATTTTGACACATAAAAGGGAATTTTTCGAAAAAAACTTTGTATACCACGGTGTGAAACCTCTCTATCCCATGTGGATTTGCACATAAAATGGTCTATAGCCACATTTGGCTAAATGCATGATTGCCAGTTTTGGCTACATCACAAAATTGAAATTTAAAAAAAAAAGAAAAAAAAAAACCGCTGATTGGTCGGTAGTTACTTACCTAGGAGGTTAGCTAACCGTCGTTGTTAGCTAGTGGAACTGAATGGAAAACTGTTCCTCATCCGTCTTCCATCCATCCCTCGTACGATGTTTTGGTGCAAAGAAACGGCAGGGGTAGAACGGAAGGGTGGGGGGGGAGGTGTACGTGGCAGACCGGCGCGTGGGAAGAATGCGCCATCACGGCGGCGGACGACGCGCCGTGTGTTTTGCCGATCCTGACGGAACGCAACCACGTGTCGTACATGCAGCAGAGTGTACAGCTTCGTTAACGGTAGCCGTCCCTTTCTTCCTTAGTGACCGTTTCGCGCCGCCCGACCACACTCTCCACCTGGTCAGTCCACAGTCGACACACGCCACACGCACTCAGACAGTCAGGCAGACACACTCCCCCCCACCGACTTCCTTCAAAAGCGAGAGTCAGTCGGCTCTGTTGTGCCTGACAAACCTTTCATTCCCTCTTTTTTCATCCATTTTCACCCTATTTCATCTGTTTCAGCCTCGCCCGCTGCTGCAGCCTACTAAGGATTTTCTTTGTCCCAAGCCTCAGTGGTTTTTCCGGTGACAAAAATATTTTGAAAAAAAATAAAAAATCCTGTAGAAATTTCCTTCTATAGTAAATAAAATTTTTAAAATCTTAAATTTTTCGTAAAAAATCCAAAATCGCCCATTATTTCCCCAACAAATATTATTTTAGCCATTGATCCAAGGCCATCCCTTTTCATTCAGCCTTGTTTTGATTGTCAAAATTTCCTCCAAAAAATGAAATAAAATAATAAAAACAATAAAAATGAGTTCATGTTTTAAGATTTCAACTACTATGGATGGATGATCACCACTTTGGCAAAATCTTCCTATGGATGGATGATCACCACTTTGATTAAATCTTCCTATGGATGGATGATCATCACTTTGGCTACATCTTCCTCACTTTGGCTCACCAATGGATGACTCTTACTTTGTCTGCATGACACAAAAAAGAAACCCATTAAGAAGACATTGGCCCTTTTGCTTTTGATTTTGATCCAAGCATGCTTGTCACATGTGCCATTCATTGTAGGCTAGTACAAATATAGAAAGGAGATGGGGGTGATGCCAACAATGGTGGGTGGGGTTTTCTAAGTTGATTCAAAATTGTAGAGAACAACATGAGCAGAAAAAAGCAAAAGAAGAAGAATATGAGAGAGAGTTAGTTAAAGTGTAAGGTACCCAAAACCCTAAATAGAACTTGCTTGGGGTACTTACTAGCCCAGGCCAAAAAATGGTTACCCACTGACAAAACAGTTTTAGGAATGAAATTTCATGAGCTCCAACATGCCCAAGAGGAGGAGGGCCCACTTTTCTTCTTTATTTTTTTTTTCACCTCCTTGGGGTAGGGTGGGGGAGGGAGGGAGGGAGGGAGGGAGGGGGGGGGGGAACCCAGGTTCCCATCAAGTTCCCATGTATGTTCCCAGCGTGTTCCCCAAGCACCCATGTGCTCTCAGAGCTGTTCCCAACTAGCATTGCACTTTGTCTCATATTCCTTTTGCCCATAATTCTAAAATCCTTGTAGCATCATATATATATATAGCTAGACAAAAAAGGAAAGGCTACAAGCTCTTCTATTATGGAAGTGTTGCTTGTGTGAGATTTTTTGGGTGATGGGCCAATCAAAGAGGCCCATGACTAATTAATTAATTAATTATTTTATTTAATTTAAATATAATTAAAATAATATCAGAAAATAAAATAATATTTTGGACATACCCCCCACATCTATCTAAATACAACTGCTTGTAAGAGGTGTACACTTTGACACCCCCCAAGTTCATCCCTCAAAGCTTGCTTGATGGTTCTGGTGGGTTGCTACTGCAAAAGTAGAGTAGTAGTACTACTACTAGGGCTAGGTACTTCTTCAGTAACCTGGCAATGCTCATCAGCACCAGCATGAAGGCAAAAAAATGGCATGCACACTTTCCCTTTGTTCCAGATCAGGAACTTTTTATGAACAAAATACCCATCAATCAAGAGTCCTGGGTATTGTGGCAGAGAGACTAGGCTAAGTAGCTACTTCGTTAACCTGGCATGATCATCACCATGATGATGATCTTCATCATCAACAAGTCCGATTGGAGGTTAGCCATGCCACATGGGAGGTTGTTTGGTTTCTTCTCACCTGAACTTTGCAGCTTTGTGTTTGTATATACGGCTTCGTCTTCATGATGTATGTAAGTAAGGAAGTAAGTAAAGTAGGTAAGTAAGCACCTGGTTGATTAACTTTCTTGTTGCTTGTTCAGATGTGTGCTTTTTCAGGCACCTTTTGCTGCTGAGAAAATATCCACCAGCAGCTGTGGAGGTGAGCCTCGCCCCTTAACATGCAGACAATACAACAGCTTGATCTGAATCACCATAACACCAATGATCTTGTGGATGATCATTGCAACCACTTTTTTTCCATTCTAAAAGGTACCCACATACTACAAGACAGTGCTGGACTGAGATTTATGTTTCTGTTATACAATCAATTCATTATGGAGACCAAAAATTCTTCTGCACTTTGTTGCATGTACTTCCCACCCGGTGGCAACACGAGGTTCATGCAATGGGATAAAGTTATTTTGTTGAACTGTAACAACTTGTTCATCCTTGGCTTTGGCGAATCTCTGAAAGGAATCAAAGTTAGTGGCAAAGAAGCAAAATTCCGGGCATTGAAGTGAAGATTCATTTGCTGGCCATTAAGCATTTCACCAGCTTCATGGAATTTCATTTGGGTTTTTATTGTATTAGAGCACCTCTAGCAACATGTAATGAGTGTGGAGCTAATGGTAAATCTTGAATACATTGGTTGAAGAGTGCTAAACTGCAATCCCAATGGTAAGCTCTAATGAGTCCACTCAACAAAACCTTTCAAGCTCAACATTTTGTGTGCAAGATACTTAGCTCAACAAAGCTCCGTGCAAACAAGTCAATGTCATCTATATGGCCACTCCGAGCTCCTACCTCAACTACTATGTAGTTATTTTATGTTGGGGGAAGCTACTAAAATGCAAAAAGGTTGCAACTTGAATTAGAAGAACCTTTTGCTAAGGCTAACTAGGCCTCACTAGTAGTTATGCTACCCTATTCATCAAGCTACGTATTGTTTCATACTCGGTTTGTTAGCAAGCATTTCTTATGTTTGCCACTTTCAATTTTTAATTTGTTAACCTTAAATACAATGCACTATTAAAACTACTATTACAACATATCCATCCATTCGTGATATGTGGGGTCTACGAGTGTCTACCATATCCAAATAATGTGCAAGTTATTTCCCCATCCTTACCCAAAAACATGAAATAGTGGATAGTGTACAATGAGGATCAATTAGATGCCACCACACGAGCCAATCATTATGAGTAATGAAACAAATTCAATCATATTCCTTTACACTCCCCTTTTGTAAAGCATTACATATCATGTTTGTATTTACATGTCCAAATTAAGTTTCACTTTATTCAAAGCTTGAACTTCATCCAAATTAATCTCCAAGCTTAATTTTGCATTATTAAAAGTTTGAACTTCACGCAAAGTATTGTTTGAAAGTTGTTATAATGTTGTTGGTGGATTTATTCTAAACTTTCTAGTGACATTTTATATACACCTTGGTAACTTGATGGAATTTTATGTGGATTTTTTTATTGTATTAAGCAATTTGTGTTAAGAGAACAATATTCCAAGATATGATATGTGGATATTCTTATGAGTGGTGAAAATTGTAAGCAAACACACTAATGAATTATTTCAAGGATATTACAACTAATGGAAGCTACCAAATGTGGTATCGTTTGCCTAATTATTTTGTGACCATAAGTTATTGTTAATGTCAGTCAATAAATCAACTAAAGATTTAACCAATACCATCTACAAGTTCCATCAATTTCACAAATTTGAAAATTTAAAAACAAATAGAGTACAAGATTTGAAAATCAAATGAAAAAGTAATTGGTTATATTTTGAAATATTATTACCCCAAAAAAGAAATCATGAAAATAATTAGCCAAATCAATTTTTGTTTAGTGTGTTCAGGGCTTCAAGATTTTGTTAAAGTTGAAAGTTGCATGGGCAATTTGTTTCAATGAGGGTTAAATAAGTAACTCCCAAGTTGCATTGACTTCAAAAGGAAAATTGAGCATGGGATACTACCCAAAATACAAACATATTACCAAATGGCAACTTGTTTGTTGACATTATACATTGTTTTTTCAACCAAGAAAGTCATAAATGGTAAAGGTGTCCTAGCAAATCCATGTTTCAACAAGATCAATTGTGTGATTACAATTGATTGATAAATTGCATTATATAAGTATTTGATGTTAACATTATTTATCACAATATCACAACACATTAACATGAATTGCTAACACGAATTGTTAACAAGTCTAAAAAGTATACTTGAATGCATGTTGCAACATGTAATTCTTCAATATTATGCAACAAAATCAAATTGATCATTGAAATAAATCATTTTCATAAATTCAATGTATTAGGGTTGTGGGTTATAATTTGTTAATATGTACCAAAACAATTGTAACCATTGCTTAATTTTGTGTTTTTAACATTTTTGAAAAAAATTATAAATGAAATTTCTTTAATACAATTTTATTTTTAATGTTTTGGTTTACATTCTTGAAGTTTTGAAATCAATTTAAGCAATGAAAAATGTTCAATTTTTTTTGAAATGTAATGTTTTTAAGTAGAAAAACACTACTACAACTTTTTGAAAATATTTCAAAATAAAACATTGTCAGAAATTTCTTAAAACAAACATTAACATCATAGTAAAATGAATATTCTAAAAAAAATTGAAAAAAAATTCCAAGATTTTTCCAAATAAAAAATATATTAAAAAAATTAGTAAGCAAATGCCTTTGGCTCATTACAATGTGTTTGGACGCCCCATGATTTTCCATTCATTGTTTTTGCAAATACCTATCACATACAACATCCAATAGTAATTTGTTAAGGTAAAAAATTACATTAATAGGAGCCAATAGTGTGTCATTATGATTAATCTTGATAAGATGATGTGGTAGCATATGATTACTTGTTTTTGAAACAACGTGTTTAGATAATGGTTTTTCCATTATGTTGAAAAATAATTAAATATGGGTTTCAAAACATGTTACAATGTATTTTATATTCATTGAATAATTTTAAAACTTATCTATATGTTTATATAAAGATTGGTTTTGTTCAAATTGATTCCTATTAGAGTGTTTTTATTCATTAACATCATCACCAACATCATCATGGATGAAGTTCATTCATGAATGTTCACTTTTTATTCACAAATAAAATTCATTTGTTATCCATTCATAATGTCACTATCACAAACTTCCCCTCACCATGCATCTATGCCTTTACAACACTTTAACAATGTGTTTAAGTGTTAATTAAATGTTAATAAATTATTGACATAATGTTATTATGCATTGTAACACAATGTTTGATCATCACAATGTGTTACAATGCAATCACAACATCACATTAATGATTATATCAACACTTACACTTAACCTTCAACACATTGTCAAAGTGTTGTAAAAGCATTAGACCTTGTAGAGGGGCAAGTTTACGGCATGGTTAAAAAGGTGGGGTGTAGTCACAAAATAATGACCCACACCCACTTCTTTAGTATTTTTTTAAAAAAAATGGATGAATGAGTTAAAATGGCATACATGACAAAATTTGATTGGACTGCAAAAGAAATATTCTTAACATAATTTTAATCAAATCAACAAAAAAATAAAAAGATCTAATAAGGTGGTACAATTTACTATAATGTAGAAATATGTATGTATAAAATTTTTATCATAAATATGTTATTTTCAAATCATTTCAAGTGTTTTTAAAAATATTCTTTAAGTAATGAAAACATTGTTTACATTGTTTTAAAAATGTATTTGCATATTTTATTTTCATCAAATTCATTTCAAATTTAACAAAATATTCCCATAATATATTATAAACATTTTTCTAAAACATTTTCAACATTAAATTTATTTATAATATAAAAATGTGAAAAATTAAATAATGGTTTCAATTTTTGTGGGTCATTATATTGTGATTACATTCAATCTTGTCAAGAACAAAACAAAGATATAATTTGAAAAAGATTATATGAACTTGGAATGAACAGTAATTAATGACTTTATGGTGTGAATAAATCATGATGTAGGTTAAACATAAAATGAACTTAAAGTATAAAGGCCATAATTTGCCTTAACAAAATTAAGGGGTGATGCTTTCATGACTATTATTTATATTATTCAATGGAACATTTTCAAAATAAATTAACATTTTAGAAAAAAATTCAATTAAATTTAAAATAATTTTTTATTGTATAACCTTTAGAATTTGCCCTAATCACATTTTCTATAAACTTTTGCCAACTGTTTTTTAATAAGTTTGTGTTATCTTCATCTTTTAGAAAATTTCATCAATTATATCTTTTAGAAACTTTGATCAACTATTCCTTTAGAAACTAACTAAATATTTTAAAACAATTTAAACATATTCCTTGATGATTTTGATTTATTGATGTCCATGACAAATGCCCAAGAAAGTTCCTTGATTTGACAACATGGATGAAGTTAACATTTTTTATGTTGTACCAATTTGATAATCATTTGAAACATAAAAGTCATTTCAATAATTCCAAGCTAATTGAATAAATTATGCACAAATATTGAAATAAATTAAAATAAATTAGATGTTATCAAAAACCTTAAAATAGGCTTTGGAATAAAAAGATGTTAATCAATGGCATGATGTTGCATTAAAAAAATTAATTCAACCTAAACAAGATTACCTCCCAGTAGACATGTTATTGTTTGTAGATGGGTTTTTCATTTAAAATTTAAAGTGGATGATCAAAACAACAAACAAAAGGCTTGTTTAATATTAAAAGCCTACTATCAAGTTTCAGGTATTGATTATATTCAAACTTTTTCATCAATAGTAAAATTAAATTCCATCAAAAAATTTATGGCCCTTGTGGTTAAATTTGATTTTGAGGTCCATTGAATGGTTGTAAAAACTACCTTTGTAAATGGTGATATGAAGAAGAGATATGATATATAAAACAACCCAAGGGTTTCATATAAATAGGCAAGGATAATCTTGTTTATAAACTAAATAAAAGCTTGTCAGACTTAGACAAAGTTTGTGAGTTGATTGGTATGCCTGCATAAACATTTATTTACTACAAAATAGTTTTGGGTAAAATATGGTAGACACAAATGTGTATGTCAAAAGAATGGGAACATGATTTGTGGCCATAACATTATATATAGGTGATTATATTATAGTTGCAAATGATTGTATAATATTATTATCACAAACAAATGCATTACTTGAGTAGAATTTGAAATGAATGATATGGGGGAAATAATTTTTTGTCTTGCTATTCCTATTAAAAGAAATTGTCAACTTTGTATTGTGGAGCAACATTAATTTTAAAACATAAATGATGTATTAAAGAGATATGGCATGGAAAGTTTTAAACCAATTTCCATTTCATTTGAATTTGGAATTAACTAAAAACCAGTCTCTTAATCTATAAGAACAAAAGTGGAAATTGTTGAGATTCCTTATAAATCAAGGGTTGGGAACTTTGATGTATGTAGTGGTTTGTACACACATGATCAAACATTGTTTACGTCGTGGGAATTGTATCACAATACTTCTAGAATTGTTCAATGCTTTGTTATAAAAAGGATCATGTGTTTTCTTAAGGGAACTTCCAATCATGGGTTGTTATACAAAGGGAGACCAAATCAAAAGTCTTTTACCAAAAATTAATATAACACGTCATGGGTATTATAATGTGAATTGGGCTAGTGATATTGACATAAAAAAATCTACATTTGGATATGTTTTTATTTTATCTTTAAAAGTTGCAGTTGGACCCAAAAAAGGAAAACAACAATTGTTTAGATTTCTTCTTGAAATAAAACACATGGTGTATATATTAGTAACAAAAGAAGTAATTTGGTTAGGACAATTATTATTTGACCTAGGAAATAAACAAATTGAGTCTTTAATCATTCATGGGGATAATCAAAGTGTTATTGCACTTGCTAAAAATTTGAAATTCCATTTGCATTCCAAACACATGGAGTTGCATTTTCATTTTATACAAATCCAAAATATATTTTGAAAAAATCCAATTAAAATATCAGTCTATTGAAAACATGGTTGTTGACATCTTAGTTAAAAGTTTACCAAAAGAAAAACATGAACATTACACCATGAAAGTTGTTGTGTTTTTCTCACATATTGATTTAAAATCAAAACTTATCATAATTTAGTGGGAGTGTTAAATAATAAATTCATATATGTTTAGTAAGATGTGAAAAGACACTTAGTTAGGAAGGAACACATATATGTTATCAAGAGCTATGATTCTTGAGCAATATTTTTAAAGATGATGAGTGAAATTTCAAAAAAATATTTTTGGTTTATTGCTCGAGAAGATAACTTTACTTTCATGAGTATTTCAATTTTTCAATACGAACAACAAACTTAATGTTGTAGATGTCTTATCACTTGACCCTTGGATGAACCTCCCTCTCTTCAAAAGAATGCAAGTTATCTAATGTTCAAACATAGAGAAATAGAAAATAGTTGACTATAACAACTAAAACTAATGACAAATTTTTTTCATCTAAGTATTTTGAAATGGCTTAATTTTCATCAATTGATCCATTTGTTATGGAATAATGTCTTTAGATGTAATCTCACAATGTGTTCAAAATTATATGCTTGAATTTTGAGAATGATTTCATAGATTCATTTCATGCAATGGAATGGTATATTTGAATTCACCTCATCCATTTTTTTGAATGACAAATAGTCCACACCTATAGAATTTGAAAAATATGTGGAGGCCACTTTACCTTTAGTATAATTTTCACCTTGGTCCTCAATAGATGATAACACCTTAAGCATAAGGTTTAACATTTAAAAAAAATATTGAAAATAATTATATTACGTAAAACGTTTTAGCAACCACCAAGATTTTGCGAGGTTTGCAATTTGCATTAGGCTACTAGATTAGATTGGTCACTAGGGTTAATACCTTATGGAACATAAAGTCTTAACCTAAAGATAATCACAACAAAATTTTGACTAGGTGAGGACTAGTCACTAAGGTTAAAAATTAAAACCATAGTTGAACAATTTTTTTGATTTTGTTATAAAACTTTTGATCGTGGACTTTTGAAAAAGATTAAAAGAAAAAAAACTAATAAAAAATTAAACATTTTTCTTGGGTTTTCGGAAAATGTAAAAAAAAATTCATAAACTAGCAATTTAAGCTAGGTTTTTTCATGAGTTCCTTCATTTTTTTTTGAAAATTATGGTTTTATGTTAAATTTGATTTTGTGACCTAAAAGGAGAGTTGAAAAATGGAAACAAAAAATGCCATAGTTTGCAATAGGTCACTATTAGTTCAAATCACTATGAACATGATTAACATATGAAGTTAACATATGAGTGGAATATGTTTTTAAAAATATAAGTGTTTTGTTTGTTTTGGTTTATGTTTTGCAGGCTCTAGTTGTTCATTTTATGAATGCATGAAGGGAGTGTAAGCATTTGGTTTATTGTCAATTTTTGATGTTGTATGGTGTGTGTTTTTCCTCATATTAGTTGTGTTTACTTCATCTTAGTGACAAATTCAATGCCTATGATGGATGATTAGTGAAACAAATTCTATTGAAGTTGGAGATGTGATTAGGAAAAAAAGATTTAAGGAGGTGGTTTTTGGCTTTTTCAAAGACAAGGAGTTCACTAAGAAAGAGAAGATAAATGTTCTATTTTTTTTGTTATTTGTTTGATGTTTTTGTTAATAGAGAAGGTATCTTTGAGATAGATTGTGTTTTCATCCATAAGTAATTAGGTTCTTTGAAAGACTTTCGCTACACATCTAGAGCCTTAAAATCTCTAGACAAATTGTCTTAATAAAAACATGGATGTGGTAATGAAGAAATGATGAAAGGTACTAGGGAATGTTGAATAGGAGTAAGGCATTGGTAGGTTGTTTTTGTTGAAGATTTGACAAAGTTCTATCATGAGCTTGTATATGGGTTGGGGTGTTGAAATGTGTGAAGGTGTGTTTGCTAGTTTTCAAAATCAAGAATGGGATGATTAGTGTTCTATTATAGTTTGGGAAGATTTGCTTAAGAATTGAAAGAAAAACATTTATGAAAAATGTCATATTTTGAGAATGTTTTGAGAAAAGAGAATTTGGAGAAATTATTGTGGAAGTTGTGTTTGATTTTTGATTTTTATGTGAGGAAGGATTATTTGAAAAATTGACTCTATGGGATGTTATACTTGTCAAACCCAATGACTCTAAGATGTTGAAAGAAAGAACTCCAAGGAAAGATTTGATCCATCACCACTCACCTCTTGATTAATTTAGATATTACATGATTAAAGCAAAAAAAAGACTCCATCATCATATTAGTTATTTATGGCTATCTATTTTTCAATATTTATAATTCCATTTTGTTTTTATCTAAATCAAGCGTGTCATCGTCTTTCTTGGTTTTGTATATAATCCATCATTTTGGCTACAATACTTTGATATTTTATTCTAAACCCTAAAACTAAACCCTAAACCCATATAAGCTTGGACCCAAGGACCTACAAGCTCTTTCTTTGAAAAGGAGAGAACTGCACTACACTAGCTTTAGGACTGCACGAAAGATATGGTCCAACCTCCTAACCCAGAGACAGTACAAACAAATGGGTTCTTTTGGAAGCAAAGGGTCTAGGGTTTAGGGTTTAGGGACCCCCTTTGGTAAATTTGGTACCCATCATGAGGCCAGTAAGGCCAGACGAAGGCTCATCAAAGGGTCCCATCTGGAGATTCTGTACTTTCCGGTGCCCATGGTGAGGCCTCGAAGGCGGCACCAAAGAGTTTATCTTGAGACCCTTCCATACTTGAAGACGCCCCTTGTTTAAAGCCGTGAACCGGTGTTGTACGGTTATTTGAATTTTGAAAGAACCACAGGTGGGTGTTGTACGGTTATTTGGATTTTGAAAGAACCACGGGGTGGGGTTGTACGGTTATTTGAATTTTGAAAGAACCATGGGTGGGTGTTATATGGTTATTTGAATTTTGAAAGAACCGTGGGTTGGTGTTGTACGGTTATTTGAATTTTGAAAGAACCATGGGTTGGGGTTGTACGGTTATTTGGATTTTGGAAGAACCACGGGTTGGTGTTGTACGGTTATTTGGATTTTGAAAGAACCATGGGCTGGTGTTGTACGGTTATTTGAATTTTGGAAGAACCATGGGCTGGTGTTGTACGGTTATTTGAATTTTGGAAGAACCATGGGTTTCAGTTTTTTCAGTATTGCCGAATCCGGGAACTGGCCATTCCGGTTCTTTGAAAAAAAAGTGTTGAAATGAAAGAACCATGGGTCCCAGCTATCTCCAAGAGCCTATGGTTTTTTAATGAAAGAGTGAGTAAAGAAGGGGTGGTCTTAGGGTCGGTTATTTGGAGAATATCCAAACCTATGAGAGAACCGTGATCCCCCACCAGAACCGGTCGTTTGTTGCCCTTAGAATCGTGGATATGAATCTCAGTGGCATTCTATGATAACCGCCGGGGGTCTTTTCCCCCGCGCCCCACACTGCCGTAAACCCTAATGACTGGACTGAAGAAGGGGAGGGAGAGAGAGGGAAAGAGACGGCATTTCCAATACCCTCGTGTGGGTGCGGGAGCGATGGCAAGATCGCGTCGAGCCTTCAAGAAGACGAGATCAACAGTGCGAGTAGGACTTCCCAAACGCAAGAGCGCCAAGAAATCGGTGCCGGAAGCCGTTTGCTTTCCAGGAACCAACCAAAGGTTCGTCTTCGCTCATGAAATTCAAACTCTAGTTTTGTTTTCCGACCCCGCCCCTTCTCTTTCGGTTTTCCCCCTCCTTCTGGAATTTCTTCTCTTAACACGCTGCTTCCCATGTACATGAAGATGCCATTTCTGGAGTCCGTTAGAATTTTTCTTTCTAAAACTGGTGTAGTAGCAATTAGTCATCGTCGATGCTGTATTAGGTTTTCAGTCAATGAGACGAGGTGATGTAACTTCAGGCGACGCCTCGAACAATTCCGGACGCGTTTCCTGGTTTTCATCTTGAGTGTGCATGGCCGATTCCTGCACACTAGGAGTTTAGTAAAAACCGTGGTGCATTTTTTTTGTTTCTAGGGTTTGAAAGTATACACCTGAAACCCTAAACCTGACCGGTTTGTGGCAGGTTGGAATGGGATGAGAAGGGGACGTTGCAGAGCAATTACAAGGCTTTAGGGATTTTGGCAAATCCCAATGTCCTTGGGGCACGGTCTGGCACACAAGATATGGTTCAGCTAGTGAGTTTACAGAAGCCATTGTCAGCTGACTTGGACAAAGATTTTGCTACCAGTGATGAGGAACCGGATGGTAATAACTGTACTATCAAGCTTACATTTTTCTTCACATATGCTTCCTGACACTGCTTCTTGGTGGAGTCTCATGGTGTACACATAGTGGATTGCCGTTGGTTTCTCTTATGTTTTGTGTATTCTGAAAGGAATTCTGTGATACTCTGTAACAACATGCAAACTGCTAGTGTCCAGATCAGCTCAACTATTGATTGTCAATGCCATACAAATTGTGAGCATGTGAACTGCTGGTGATTGAGCAGAGCAATTTGTATGGCTATGACATTGGAGGTTTGTTTTTCAAAATTATTAATCTAGTCTTTCTGGCTCTTGCATTTGTTGCTGCAGATGTGAAGTCTGCACTTCACAAGAAGAGGAAGGATGGGAAGAAGGCTCCTTTGCAACGGCTAACAACAATGCAGAGAGTTTATGTGAGTCGCCTCATATTGAAGCATGGAGATAATCATGAGGTAAGAGGATTGTTCTGTTATGGTTATTCATTAGAATGCCAGTTTACTTCTGGAATATATGCTTCTGACATCGAAGGAATTTTCACTTCTTGTGCAGGCCATGTCAAGGGACATAAAGTTGAATCGCATGCAACATCCACCTGGGATACTTAAACATTTGTGTGAGCGATTTCATAAGTATGAGAAATTGTCTGCATTTACTGAAACATGACCATGTGAAATAAAGCAGATTTTACATGACATTCTTTGTATGTTTGATAAAGATGGTTTCTACAGTTTCTATGACCTTTTGATTGTATCATGTCTTTGTTCTATTCAGGCTGTTTATTTAAACTAATAAATGTGGAGACAATCTCTATTGGAAAGCTACAGTGTCATAGATGGTCCACAAGCAGCTGTTTGCAATGTTATTCTTCCTTCATTTCTTGTGGGTGTTCATGCAAGATGCTGACCTTTGATTGCTAAGTCACAATTCTGTATGTGTAAGCTACTTCACTTGTGGGGTCATCTGTTTTCAAACCTTCATCAATTCTCAAGTGTATTGCTCTCTGTGAAGGAGTGAATGCCCTGAGTAGCTGTAATAAAATTTTGATTGGTGTTCCCTTACACATTATGAGCTATTGCCGCCAAAACAACCCGTTGGACAATTATTTTAATTTTGTGACCAATTTTTTAAGGTTGTCCTTACATCACCCCCCTTTAGAGCATGTCTTGCCAGAAAGGTTTTTCCTACTCAGCATAATATGTGCATGCCTGCTGTGTGCACTTCTTTCATGTGAGAAGTACAGGATACCTATTGTCTGAATGTGTGGAGATAAACATGGTGAGGTTCTCTTGCTTATATGGGTTTAAAAAGTAAAGAGTGAGGTGAGAATTGCTGGTTTTAATCCACGGTTTTCATTTCAAACCTTCTAGATTCACCTACAGTTGGAACTTTGAACATCTGTTTTGCAACAAGGTTTTGTAGAGAACATTTTTGCTCATTGAAAAATAAGAACAATTAGAATTCATGGGAAACTCATCAGAAGCGAGGCTTGTTCTGATGCTTCAACAAGCATCTTCCTGAGTTATGTGCTGCTGAGTGTGTGGGTGTTGAATGCGATCTCATGGGACAAGTGGCAGCAGGTACTAGCCCAACTTAGTTCTTCTGCCTTCTTCCTCTTCCGCTTTCCTGAATGACAGATCAACAGAAAGAAATGAGAAGATATATTTTCAATGTTTTCAGAGGTGTTGTTTGAAGTCCCAATTTTCTTTCCCCTGAGGAGCCAACTGGTGCTACACATATTTTGTCAAAAGTTCTCAATCATCTCTACTTAGAGATCCTTTCATTGAAAACCTTCCAGTTGAATAGTAAAACACAATGGAGATCAGGCATAGGCAATCATCATGGGAATGGGACATAAGTTTAGAGATTGATTTTTTGTTTGAGAAGCTTTCTTCTGGTTGGGATGACAGTTGAGAAACGAAGTGAGTTTGAACCAACTCTTGGAAACTGCAATTATGTTGTTGCACACTTGAAGAAGAGATCATTGCAGATGTAATTGCTGCTCTATGGTCTTATTACAACAGAGTGTTAGTCCCAACAATCATTTGTTTACAAAGCTACACCAAATCTACTGAGTGAAATTGGTTCTCCAGAAAGAAAGAAAGAAAGAAAAGCTTTGACCACACTTTCTTGCTTGCAAAAAAGAGGCAAGAAAAATCATGTGTTTTGAGTGATTTCTTTCTGAAGGATTCATTGGTTCTCACAATCCAATTTGCCACCAGAAGCATTTGGAAATCACCATCCCAGAGTGTCTCTCTAAGATGGTAGGAATCACCACCCCAGAATGTACAGACGAGAGCAAAGGAAACGAAATGAGCTCAGGAGCAGGAATGGAAGTATTTGATGAACTTGTGAATGTTTTGCCGCTGTGTTATTTATCCCATATTCTTTGACCAGATGATCGTTATGTGGGAGTATAAAAGAGCCAGCGCTCCACCTCGCTCCTCATCTTTGCGCTTGGGGCAATGACGCAGTTAGTGAGGTGAATCCGAGACGCGTCAATTGCTGGTTGAAAACTATTTCCAACCCCCCTTTGGTGCTCGCAAGAGCGCCAAAGAATTTCTGGAAGGTCCGCCATAGGCTCGGACCTCACAAACAATCACAATCCGGAAGAACTCTTTGAAAAGCTTGTTCAGGAGACCTAATCAGAGGTATCCTGTGAAATGCTTTCTGAGATGAAGTCATACAATGGACCTAAACCAATTGAGATCTCTGGAAAAACCATCATTTCATCATACCTTTCAAGATATACATGAAACTCTACTTCCATCAACTAAGTGCAATCAAGGTATTTGGAAAACCCTACTTACATCAAACAAGTTCCATTAAGATCTTTAGGAAAATCCATATTCCGTCGAACAATTTCAATCAAGGTATTTCCAAAAACCCTACTTCCATCAAACAAGTTCCATCCAAATCTTTAGAAAAACCTTACTTCCATCAAACAAGTCCAATCAACGTATTTCCAAAAACCCTACTTCCATCAAACAAGTTCCATCCAAATCTTTAGAAAAACCTTACTTCCATCAAACAAGTTCAATCAACGTATTTCCAAAAACCCTACTTCCATCAAACAAGTTCCATCCAAATCTTTAGAAAAACCTTACTTCCATCACACAAGTTCAATCAACGTATTTGCAAAAACCCTCCTTCCATCAAACAAGTTCAATTCAAGGTATTTCAAAAAACCCTCCTTCCATCAAACGAGTTCAATTCAACGTATTTCCAAAAACCCTACTTCCATCAAACAAGTGCCATCAAGATCTTTAGGAAAACCCTTATTCCATCAAACAAGTGCCATCAAAGATCTTTAGAAAAACCCTTCTTCCATCAAGAGTTGTTCTGTCAAGGTCTTTAGAAAGCCCTTCTTCCATCAAGACAAGTTCCATCAAGATCCATATCAAAACCCTTCTTCAATCAAGATCTTTAGAAAAGCCCTTCTTCCATCAAGACAAGTTCTATCAAGATCCATACAAAAACCCTTCTTCAATCAAGATCTTTAGAAAAGCCCTTCTTCCATCAAGACAGGTTCTATCAAGATCCAAAGGAGAAAACCCTTCTTCAATCAAGAAGGAACATGAAGCTTTCTGAAATGCGGACACCCAAGGATGATTTTGCAGTTTCGGGAGAATGCTCCTGCTGAAATTGGGAGGAGAATGGAGGGAGTACATGTGGAGACCTAACTCCCATTCAAAATTGGAGAGACTAATTCACTGACAAACAACAATTGGTCAGGTCAGCCTTTAATCCTCCTACTCTTCTGAATCCCACTCTTCTTGCAGTTCATCTTTCCTGCCATATGTCCACTATGGCTGAACCCATCCGTTTGAAGAAATTACTTATGATGCTCACTTTTTGCTTGTGCTCACTTCTCGTTGTTGTGTGCAGCTCGGCTGGGATCCCAAACCTGGCAAAAGATTGTCCAAGTCTCTCACTATATTAAAGTGGGCAGGATTCGGCCTGTTCTCGGAATTTGGGTCCCAAAGTTTCAGAACCATTCATTGTGGTGCTGTCAAGATGAAAAGGTGAGCCTTCAGTCCCTCCTCCATCTCTCTCTTTCTCTCTCACTCTCTCTCTCTCTCTCCCAAGAAAGCTTCAGCTTTTTGCATGCCTGCTTTGCTGCACCATTCAGCATGTTGTATGAATGTACTACCCCTTCCTAAATCTTGCAAGCAAGATTTCTGAAAACTCATGATGATACAAGCTCCTTGGACATGGATGGAGGTTTCGAAAGGAAGACAGAGTAATAAAGTGATCTGAAAATAGCCGTTGTAGGCCCAACCATCATTCATGTCTCTGTAAAACCAATGCTCTGCAGCTCTTTTGCATTTTGAAAATGCCCAAAAGGAAGATTCAACAAGTTTTGTGTATTTCCAAAGACTTGGCTGGCATAAATGAGCAGGGAACAACCTGATCTTTAGCATCAAGTTTCAGGTCTGATAAATCACACTTGAAAAGCTGTCTACAATGTTATACAACTTGATAAAGTGCATACTTGGCATTGCAAATGTCATGTATTCACAGCAAAAGATTGTTTTTCTGGAGTTGTGATCTGTTGGTGTAACCCTATTCACTGTGAATGGGGATTTTTTTGTGTGTTTGGGTGGTTTAAACGTGGAGAGTGGCTTTGGAGTCTCATCTTTTGCATTTCAAATCTTGTAGCACACAACACCAAATTTTTGTGAAATGACAATGTGTGAGGTTGCATTTGGTGCACCACCTCATCTTCCATCTCCTTCACACACCTCACACATAGCACCTCGAACATGTCCTTGGCCATGGCATATATCCATGCATCAACTGTCCATCAGCCTAGTGAGTGCAGAAAATTTAGTGTTTTCTCTGAAACTTCATTTGTTTTCAGCACCAAACATAGATGCAATGTCATTGAATTCCCACTAGATCCTCATACTAGCCACGGGGAAGAAGGATCGACAATATGCTGTCAGGAGTACTGCAGTATGCAAGAGGCTGAAATTTTCCTCAATTTGGTGCAAACTGGGTTTCCCCTAATTCATAAATTTTCCTCAAGTGCATGGCAACACAACAAGCCAAAATCCTAACCCTAAACCCCAAAACTTAGTTAAACCATAAACCTTACCAACAAGCTCATAAATGTTGTTGCAACTTGAATGAGCCAAAAATCCTAAACCCCCAAACCCTAAAACTTTGTTAAACCATAAACCCTACTAACAAGCTCATAAATTTTGTTGCAACATGAATGAGCCAAAAATCCAAAACCCCAAACCCTAAAACTTGGTTAATCATAAACCCTACTAACAAGCTCATAAATTTTATTGCAACATGAATGAGCCAAAAATCCGAAACCCGAAACCCTAAAACTTGGTTAATCATAAACCCTACTAACAAGCTCATAAATTTTGTTGCAACATGAATGAGCCAAAAATCCG
>Ga0116231_10005238_pt1 | contig 25634 bp, 13 predicted proteins | sample S1TSphgellanicum_2_FD_89695 | JGI IMG/M metagenome (GOLD analysis project Ga0116231, IMG submission 89695) | Host-associated microbial communities from peat moss isolated from Minnesota, USA - S1T2_Fd - Sphagnum magellanicum MG | ecosystem: Host-associated > Plants > Peat moss > Unclassified... | reverse complement strand
TGGTGGCCACCGACACATGGCTCAGTTGTACCAAGATTCCATGGCCATTGTCCGCCAATATGGCAAGCCTGATTTGTTCATCACCATGACCTGCAACCCCAAGTGGGAAGAGATTATCAGCGCATTGAAGCCCGGCGAGATTGCCAATGACCGCCCTAATTTGGTCACACGCGTTTTTTTTGGCAAATTATAGCACTTGCTGGACGAGCTTTTGAAGAAAGGCATTTTTGGCAAAGTGGTGGCTAACATTCATGTCATTGAGTGGCAGAAGAGAGGCCTGCCCCATGCACACATTCTGCTCATTCTACACTCTGATCACAAACCCATTGGCTTTGTGGGAGCGCTTCAAGGACGACATGGCAGAAGACTTCCTTTATCAAACACGCCAGGTTGGTGCTCAGCTCTGCCTGTGTATGGCTCTGCATGTCAGCCTGCCTTGCGGCTTTGCATGGTCATGGTTTGCATGTTGTTCAACACTCAATGCTCACTATGTTGTGTGTATGCTCCTATAACATGTAGGGCGAGCCAGCGCGGCAACTCGATGCTGCCATCCAGGACATGGTGCTACGGGAGTTGGCGCTATAGTTGGCACACCTCAACAACAGCCAGGGCTTAACAGCATTTGGCTTGCCAACGCCTGCGGCCCAGCCTGCGAGTGCTGTGGTGGCAGACAAAATTGCCAGGTATGACGCGACAACGCAAGCAGCCATGCGAGATGAGCACGTGCCGTAACTTAACCTTGAGCAACGGGCTGTCTATGACAATGTCATGGCTGTTGTCAACCGCCGTGCATTTTTTGTCGATGGCCCTGGTGGCACTAGCAAAACCTTTCTCTACAGTTGCTTGCTGAACACCGTGCGCGCATAGGGTGGGGTCGCTGTTGCTGTGGCATCGTCTGGCATTGCTGCATTGCTGCTGAACGGAGGCCGCACTACACACTCATGTTTCAAGATCCCTGTGCAAGGCCTCAACAGCACGTCCACATGCTACATCAGTAGGGACTCTGAGCTAGCAGCACTTTTGCAAGCGGCTACGCTCATTATGTGGGATGAGGCTATCATGATGCACATGCATGTTTTTGAGGTTATCAACAGGTCTTTGCAGGACATCATGGCTGTCATTAACCCAGCATTCAAGTTCCTGCCCTTTGGCGGCTTGGTTGTGGTGTTTGGCGGCGATTTTCAGCAAATTTTGCCTGTTGTGCCCCGCGGCACCAGGGGAGATGTCGTCGTTGCAGCTTTGAACCGTTCCAGCATATGGCAACATGTGCGTGTATTCAAGTTGCACACCAACATGCGCGTGCAGAGGTTGCTGGCTCAGGGTGGGGCGCATGCACAGGTAGATGCCACATGGCAATAGGCATTTGCTGATTACTTGCAACGTGTGGGGGAGGGCGCAGAGCACGTGTATCCCTCTGTTGGTGAAGACTCCATTTTTATTCCTCATGACATGTGCTGCAATGGCCCTACTATGGCATATTTGATTGAAGAAGTGTATGGCACTTTGTCATCTATTGTTGAGTATGCTGCAAGATTTGCATACATCATTGAGCGTGCAATTTTTACACCTTTGAACGAAGATGTGGATGCACTCAATAAATTCATCAATGACAAATATGCATTCACAAAGCATGATGGCTCGCTCGCACAGCACCGCGTGTATTACAGCGCGGATTTTGTGGTGCATGGGGAGCAACATGGCATTTACCCCATTGAGTTCTTGAACACACTCAGTTTTTTGGGCGTACCACCCCATGAACTGCACTTGCAGGAAGGTTGTCCCATCATATTATTACACAACATGACCAGCGGCCTGGCTAATGGTACCAGGCTCATTGTCATTCAACGCATGCAACATGTCATTGAAGCAGAGGTGGCAACATGTCCTACAAAGGGCCAACGAGTGTTCATTCCACGGCTAAGCATCACACCTTCAAACACAAAACGAATGCCTTTCACTCTACGTCGTCGCCAGTCCCTGTGCGCCCTGCATTTGCCATGACCATCAATAAGGCGCAAGGGCAGACATTGAAGATGGTCGGCATTTTTCTGCCCAAGCCTGTATTTACACATGGCCAGTTGTATGTGGCCATGTCGCACATTGGGTGCCCTGAGGGGGTGAAACTGCTGGTTACAGATGGGTGGAAGGATGCTCATGAAGATGCACCTGCTGGTGTGTACACTCGCAATGTTGTTTACACAGAGGTGTTGTAACATGATTGTGCAGACATTAGAGCTGGAGTGGCATAACCACGGGTTACCCACTAGTAGCAATGAATTAAATATAGCGTGGTTTGTAATGTGTTAAATTAAAAATTAACTAGTCCTAACAATTGAATTCTAGGCCACTCCCCTTTGCCCCTTGGAGGACATCCAAGATGTTTCACAATTAGGAAATAAACTCCCTCTCTCTCTTGGGATTTAATTTACTCCCTATTGCCCTGTCTTGTCCAGATAACAACTATCCTTCCTATTCACAACCATGTCCTCTTGCCCTTGCTATAACTAACCACTACTAGGAAAGATGGTCTAACACCATTACGCACTTCCACTCAAATCCAATTTGAGTGAAATGGGACTTGCCCATTCCATAGTTCATGGACTGTAGTGAAAGTGACATGACAATGTCACCTTTTTGACTATCTAAGTGGGTGGGGCTATTGCCATTCCACCATACATAGATTGTAGTGGAAAACAACTATAACAATGCTACCTTATTGACTACTTAAGTGGAATGGGGCTTGTGTTAGTATACAATATATCAACTATATTGAAAGGCAACATGATTATGTCATCTTTTTGATTGCATAATTAAGTGGAATGTGATTCATGTCATTCCATCGTATATATAGGCTTAATGGAAGGCAATTATGATACTGCCCATTTTTTGGATGTTTGAGTGGAGGGTGAATGGGCATGTTCATCATTCATTATGTACAAAAATAAATTTTATGTATTTAATTTGCTTATATGTATGTCACATGCAATTATAATTACATGCTAAATTCTAATGGAACTAAATTGAAACCCAAGAAATTTCAAGTGCATGGGATGGACATATCGGCGAGGTGTCATACAAAATGTGCATTACGTGGAATTTCCTATACTGCCATAAGACCGTGGGTAATTTACTTGCAAATGTATTTGTACCATAAAGACTCGAGTGACGCATTTGAAAACATTGATCTAGTCATGAGAAATCTAACATGTATATATGGATTCAAGCATCATAAGATGATTGAAACCACCATAAACACAATTATATTGATTAAAACATATATGTATATTATTGTTAAATGGGATGGTCATATAACATTAGTGCTACCCCATCATTGGAGTGGACATTGGATTCACCATTACATTACTACTAGAAGAAATGGAAATGTGTTCCAAACTACTATCACAAAGTTATGCCTTGAGAAGGGGCTATTTTACTTTATGAATAAAACTTTAGCAAGTTAAATATGTCATGCAACAACAAATAAAAGCTATAAAAATGACATGCAAGGTAATAACATGTCCAATAGGGTGTGACCAATAACCCTCTTTTCATTCAAGCCCAAACAAAACCCTTATTTAAAACCAAATCCAAATACAATTGTAGCCTCCTGGAATCACTTAACTTCTACTACTGGAACTACCTTGTTGTAGCCATGTGGCTCTACTTCAAGTCTTTTCTCCTTCTCACACAAACATCCACACATACACAAACACAAACATTTCTTTCTCCCCCTCCTATCTCCAATTCTAAAATCCTATTCCTTCAAGTAGCCATGCACCACCAAGGTAAATGGTGGCTAATGTCACACCGCTTCGATCCTATTTCTTTTCCACTTTTCCCTTCAATTATCACTACTATAGTAGTTATCTCTTAGATTAAGGTTGCTAGGTTGCAAATTCAACCCATTCTTCTTGGTTAAACTCAAATTATACCTAACTCCCACATTATAGAACATTCCAAGCTAGCACTTGATGGATGAATCAAATTAACCACGACCTAGATCAATGGATAGAATGGCTTTTCAAACTTTTAAATCTAGATCTACTTCTAGTAATTTTACACTATTAGACTACGATAAATAATAAAAAATCAACCAATTGGCCAATAATTCTACCGTTAACAATGTGTCATTCAATCCTCTATCACTAGGACCTAGGTTTATGTCATCAAGTCCTCTTTCAATCATACTTTATCATTAGGACATAGGTCCATATCACTATGACATGTGTCATTTGACCTCTATCATTAGGACCTAGGTCTATATATCATTAGGTCTTCTTTCACTCATCCTCTATCACTAAAACATAGGCCTATATCACTACAACATGTGTCACTCAACCTATGTCACTAAGGTGTAATACATCACTAGTGCATATGCCACTAAGGCCTATGCCACATGGGTTTCCTACTACACTTGGGCCTAGTGTAATATGTCATTATGGCTTATGCCAAAAAGGCTCATTTCATTCCACATATGTCATTCAAGCTTATTTTCATTTGGGTTTAACTAATGTTACATGTCACTAGGGCGTATGCGAATAAAACTTCACATGTGTCACTTAACATATGTCATTATTGTCTATGTCATTAGGGCTTGTGTCAATCAAACACATTTCACTAAGTTTACTTGAGGTCTATGTCACTTAAACCAAGTTTATTTCATTAAGTTTTGAGGGTTGTGCACCATTTGGGCTTGTATAATTAAGGTCAAATCATTTACATGTAGTCTTAATGCCATAGACTTTACTTGTCATATACATTAGCCCTTTATTCTGAAATTTGATAAAAACATGTTTAAACATGCACATGGACCTTTTAGATCATATGGTACCTTTGATATTCTTGCTTGCACATTTCATTTCTTCCTCTACCTTGTGTGTTGCTCCTTTGAGCCCCTATCAATCACAACATGTAGTGACGTTTTAGAACTTCCCACAAAAAAACACTAGATATTGAATCTTGGGATGAAATTCCAAGTCTTATGAACTCATAGCTTTATAGTGTTATGTGTACATGTGAATGTGCACAATTTGTAATATGCTAACAATTCCCATTTAACAATTTGGTTGCATCGTCTACAATTGCAATTCCATGAAACATGTTAATGGCATTCACCTTAAAGCTATGAGATCATGTATCTTTCCATGAATGACACATACTTGAACTTTTTCAATTGGCACTTGGAGTCCAAAGGTTATGAACATTCGCATCCAACATCTATATGGGGTGATTCTCCATACGTGCCCCTAAAATCACTTGTATGTCACTTGTGTCAAAACGATAAGATTTTCATTCATTTCCATATGCTTAACAACACCTTGCAACACATATTACACTAGGTTGGTGCATGGAATAGTTTTATAGGAGTGGCTTCCAAAGTTGCTAATAATGTCATATCTAGCATACAATCATCATTAATCCCACCATTTAGTATTTAACATGGCACTTATTACACCCTACCATGACAACTAACAATGTAAATCAACCTATGGAATTAAAATGTGAAAGTAGTAATATGTGAAACATCAAACCAAAATATCAATAAGGGGGAAATGGGAATGCCAAATTGACCATACCACTCATTTAAGCTCTAGAAATTGGTTCCATGTAGCTAATGGTTTGGCATACATGGTGGTTGTGCAATCATGTGTCCTTTCTCATAGGACCCCAATCATTAGGAACATCCAAAACCACTACAAAACCACTATAGTGGGATAGGTGCATTCCATTCAAAATTTGAGTGGAATGGTTAGTGACTAAGATCACTTCCACTAATAGGGCGGGGACACACTGAAGTTCATCCTAATTTTTTGAAATTTCATACCTTGTAAATGGCATTGGCAACATTTGCCTCTTATTTCTTTTTGTGCCACAAATGTGCCACTTCTTCTTGAGGTGCAACAATCTATATACAATCAAACAATAGGTGGAAAAATAGCAACATCAATATCTAATATTGTGCTTTAAAAAACAAAGTAGTAACATTACATTAATAAACATAGCAATGGTTGCATTTAAATGTCCTAATTTGGTTGTTTAGGGCAAGGAAGAGGTGGTTTGATTAGTGAACACTTGATTTAAGTTCATTTCTACACATTGCAACACGTACAAACTAGGTTGGTGCATGATATAAGAACATACTGAAATTCATCCCAATTGTTTTAAGTTGCATACCTTGTAAATGACCAAATGCCAACATTTGCTTTTGATTGCTTTCAATGTGCCACAAATCTATCACTTCCTCTTGAGGTGCAACATTATGAATAGAATCTACAAATAGGTCAAGACAACCTAATAACATAAATAACAACATCAATATCCAATGTTTTAAGTTACAAAATAAAGTAATAACATTCCATCAACAAGTGTAACAATGGCTACATTTGTTAATTTGGTTGTTTAGGGCAAAGAAAAGGTGGTTTGACCAGCAAACAATTGATTTAAATTCATTTTCAAATGCTTATGAAACAACACATTGCAACACGTACAAACTAGGTTGGTGCATTAGTAAAAATCAGCAAAAATGTAACCACTTCATTTGCAATTACATGCAACTTGTAGTCATTTGCAATTAAGTTTGGGAATAATTACATTTATAAGATCAAATTTCAACTATTTTGGTCATTTTTAAAACTATGATGCAACTATTGAAAAAAACTTCATCCTATTGGTTGGATGGTTTTGAAGTTTATTTTCATCCATTAATAGATTGATATGTCCCATTCATCACAAGTCACCAAATTAATCGCATCCTAAGAATATTTTACGGTGACATAGGGGTGTATTTTTACCGATGTATTAAAAGTATATTTATGATATGTTACATATATCACCAATATATATTTGTGTGTATATTAATTATGCATATGTATGTAAATTGTTCATATAATGAATTTTTAAATTAATAATTGAACTCTAAAATTTATTATTCAAATATGAAAATTGATATTGTAGTTTTGAAAATTATATTTGAATTAAAAAATCGATATTTCAATATTAAAAAAAGTTTATGTTACTTTGAAATTTTTACTTTGCATTCTGAATCTTTCAAATTTAATTAATTTTTTTTATTTGAGTCTAAAAATCATTATTCCAATTATGAAACATTTTATTTGAATCTAAAAATCAATATTTGAATTTCAAAATTGTTATTCAAATCTGAAAATTGATATCTCAATACTAGAATTTTTTATTTCAATTCTGAAAATGATATTTTGAATTTAAAAATTGTTATTTCAATTTGAAGTTTTAAATATGAATTCTTATAAATGTTAGTTGTATTCAAAAATATATGATTGAGTCTAAAAATATAATTCCAATTATGAAAATTATATTTAAACATTAAACTTGATGTTTCACATATGAAATTTGATGTTGGAATTATTTTTTAAATTATTAAAATAAAATTTTGAATCTAAAAATAAATAACTCAGTTCTGATTTTTTTTAATTTCATTTTTTTAATATAAAAATTTCATCTGAAAAACTATATTTCAATTCTGAAACCTACTATTTAAAAAAACTAATTTGAATTTGAAACCTGATATTTGAATTTCAAATTTTCTATTTGAATTTCTTAAAATTTTGAAAAGTTGAAAATTATATTTAAATTCAAAAAGCTTATTTTATCTTTAAATTGATATTTTAATTTTAAATTATTATTTTCGATTCTACAAATTAATATTTCTATTCAGAAAATTATTAATTGAGTCAGAAAATGGACATTCAATTTTGAATATCTTTATTTGAGTCTAAAAATTGTTATTTAAACTCAAAATACTTATTTGATCTAAAAGTTGATATTTGAATTATGAATTTTTTTTTGAAATCTACATTAGTATTTCAATTCTGAAAATTATTGATTGAGTTTTTAAGGCTTTTTTCTATTGGTGTTATCCATAATAAATCACTTTTATAAATAATTGAAAATGATTATAGTTATTAATTATAAGTTATGCTAAATAATTATTGCTCCAACATAGATTTTTATATTTTATATTTTATATTTTATATTTTTCAGTAAGAGAAATGATTTATTATAATTAATGTTATATTACTTTAAAATCATTGTAATTACTTCACATAAGAATTAATAATCTTATATGTATAATTATTCACAATCGGTAATTTATAACTTGAAATCTGAATTAAAATCTTGGAAAAATATGATGTAGTTAAAATAATTATTGTGAGGATTGTAATTTCAGGAATTATTATAAGTAGTTTTATTTTTTATTTTCTAATTCTGTAATTACTTGTCTATGATTTTTTTTTACAATAAATTTATTGTAATTATAAAAATTAATGATATGTTTAGCAAATTATTGTATCTATAGTTAATAATTAACAATAAAAAAACATTTATTTGACCAATAATTTTTTACAAAAATAAATTAAATTATATAATAATTAATGTAATTAGTTTGATATTAATTTTTTTAACATCATGTAGGAATTTTTTAAATAATAGTTTTTAGTTCGTTATTTATAGTTTTAATTCATACAAATATTAATTAAAAATAGTTAAATTATTTTACATTAGTTATATTATCTTTAATTTGACCAAATGTTTTTAAGTAACAAAATATTTTAATCAATTATTTATCTCTAAGTTATGTATTACTAAATTATGAGTAAGTAAATAGCTAATTAATGAAATATTAAGAAGTTATTATTTATTTAAGTAGTTGATAATGAATAATTAATATTCGTAATGTATAGTTGATATTTTAGATTTACGTTCAATTAAATCATTATTAATTAAATGATTATCTAATTATCTAGTTAGCCATATATTTAAGTTGTTTATAAATATAAAAAATAAAAAATAATGCATGAGAAAAGTTTTGGAGTCATAACAATGTTTATAAGGAAGTTGCAACTTCAAAATTTATATCGTATTGTTTGTTCTCCATTCTTATTTTGAATAGTATATAAACAAAAGGTGTGGTCATCTAATATCACATAAAAGAATTTGTGCACATGGGATGAACCCATCAAAAGGTTTAACCCAAAACAAAAAAAAAAACAAATTATGCACAATTTTAAACTACCTACCTCTCCAACCTGCTTATCTACTTTAACTGACCTACCCACCTAGGTCAACATATGTTCCTACCTACCTAAATACCTACTTGGATGTGAGATTTATTTCATGGGAATGGTACAAATGTAGATGATATCATCATGACCTCTTTTTTCATATCACTAGGAATGCTTAATGCCATGTCACCAACTAGCATTACCTACGGCCTTTCTTGCCATTGGCAAGTCTCTCAGTGTGGTCAGTACTAGGTCTTTTTGAATTGTGAAACTTATATTCATTTACATTGGTTCATCCTAAGTCCTTAAACCTTTTGCACTAATTTGGAAAGAAACCATCTTCCTATTAAGGTTCAAAAGTCAATTGAACATCTCAACAACAAGATTTAAAATGCAAATTCAACCATAATTCACGCCATGTAGCCGTGGGCTTGAAAGTAATGATGGTCACACATAAGCCACTGGGTCGCACGACATAATAACACCCATAACAAAGATGCAAACTCCTCCATATGAAATCTTCATAATTATGGGAACTTTTTGAAAGTCATGACTAACAATTATAAGTCTTTTTGGTAAGGCGCAAAAAATAAAAAAAAATTCCAATTATTTTCGAAAACAAAAAAAAAGCTTGTAAAAAATAAAAATAAAATAAGAGCCAAAAATTTGGCTTTTTTGTTGAGGCCAAAGGTTTTTGAAAATCGCAACAAAAAAATCAAATATATTTTTTCTTTTTTTCTTTTTTTCCAAAAAAGAAAAAAATTCTTTCTTTTCATTTTTGTTTTTTTTCTCCTCCAGCCAAAGTGCTTGGCGTTTTCTTCTTTGTGCCTATTTACATAATTCAATTCTTTCTATTTTAAGCTTATGTTCCTTGTTTGTCAACCTGTCATGCCTATAAGTAGGTATTTAACTTAAAAAGGTAGGACCTACCTACCTACTTACCTACTTTTTTACCTAAGTAGGTAAATAGGTATGTAGCTTAAGTTTGTATACACCTACTCATGTCCCTACCTAGGTACCTACCAACTTAAAATTAATATTTTGTATTAAATTCATTTTAAAATGCCATATGACATATTTACATTAGGCCATGTGTCATAATATAAGATCATCCAAACATTTGAATTGAACATTTTAGATTATTTCAAAAGAATAATAACATTTATATTTTAAATAATTAAATATTGGGACATGTGGCAACACATCATTTACCTTCAATTGTGACCAAAATAGTTGCATTTTAGTCGCATGTGACAATATGTATATAATGGAATTAAAGGATGAACTTGTATTTGTTGACTTTTTTTCATCCAACACCCCTTGTCGTTTGCGACTAAAATATAGTTGTAGAGACCAATCGAAAATACTTATTTTTTTTCTAATGATTGTCATCAACATGTTGGTGTGAGATATAAAATTACAATGCCTTGTGTCAAGTAGGGGATTATTGACCGTGGTAAAAGTTTTTTGCATCCACATAATCCCAAAGATATGGCAACCTCCATGGCCACTTGTTGGTATATATCTGTGGCATGTCAACCACTACCAAGTTTTTACAATTGGTTAAAAATCCATACTCCCCATTTAAGGATCACCTCCTTGCACATCAATCACCATTTTCCAAGTCATAATGCTTGTTGCAAAAAGAATCATTGATCCAAATTATGACGAGCCCTTCCAAGTGCTGGTCCCCCTTACATTCACTTTCAAGAAGCCCAAACACAACACGGATGTTTTAGTTGCCACAAATTGTTCAACTTGCAAAACCTACTTAACATACTTCTTTTGAAACAAACATCCATTAAATTGGCAACCTTAGTAGGAATTCAACTTAAAACTTTTAGTCCCATTGAAATTGAAAACTTCATCAATGTGTTGAATCTATTTCCTTTTTTGAATGTGACATCCCAATCCTTGTGGATTTGGTTGTATTAACTTTAACATTGCTCAAGTACCAAAGTTGCTTGTGGGTCCACTCAAAATGTTATTTCAAGAAATATGCACACATGTTGTCAAGAACCATGTGCCACTTCACTTTCCCCCCATTCAAGCAATTTGGTGGCAATGGTCAATGCCATGTTCAAGATCATTCCACATCGTCAAAATGACAATGAATATATCAATGGGTATTTTCCAATCATCATTACCACCTTTTAATGCAACCATAACATACATTTCGTCATTAGTTAGGATGTACTTGATGTGATGACATTGCATTATGAAGTACACAACCAAAAACCAAAACGAGTTCAAAAGTATAGCTACCCTCCATTTAAATGCATTCAACAAGCATGTTCACATAGAGTCAAACCTTTTCAACCACATAGCTACTAACATCAAAGGATGCCATAGGATATCAAACATGGTTTGTTTTATCTCCTCCAAGCAAGAAATCATGACCTCAATGGCATGCACATATTTATTTCAAGATGGCCCCCTCTATGAATCTTATCATGTTCTTCATTGGGCACCTTTTAAATAATTTGGCAAATGCAAAGATCTTGGAGGCCTTTTGTTAGATTGGAAAAAAAAAAATTGACTATTTGTTTCACTAACTATGAAGTATTCATATTGCCCTAATTCATTGGAAAATGTATCCCTTTACAAGTTCGCCTCTACTTTTTAAATTTTTGTTTTTGTCAACAATTCCCATTCGAGGAGCCCTACCCTTGGTGAGGTTCCCATTCATTCAAGGCCCAACCTTTTAGATCCATCATCAATATTTTTAGAACTTGGTTATTAGATATTTCAAAAGACAATTTGGCAACTAAAAAACACTTATCTTATTTCCAAATGTTATTCATATTACACTTCACCTTTTCCTCCATTAACCTTTTAAGGAACTAGATTTTGTGGGAAATCACATTCTAATCACACAACCTACCTATTGCCATGTAAGCTTATGGGAACATTATGAAACAAACCACATGGAGAAGCAAAAGGTGAGTGAGGCACTATGACAAATCATGGTTTTTAAAAAGGTTTGAGTTGATTAATTTGTCATTTTTTATTATTGGACATGTATATTTTGACTAAGGTTAAGGGTTTGAATAACACATGTATTTTGATTCTGATGGTTAATTTGACTAGATACATATAGTCAAGTTGTACAATTTTAGTCAAAATGGCCAATGGTTTTTAGTCAAGTTGAACATTTAATCAAAATGGCCAATGATCTTTAGTCAAATGACTAATGGTCTTTAACCAAGTTGAAAATTTAATCAAAATGGCCAATGATATTTAGTCAAAGTGACCAATGGTCTTTAATCAAATGAAACATTTAATCAAGATGGTTAATGATCTTTAATCAAATTTGACATGGTTTATTACTTTATGTATTTACCCCTTACTTATTCACCCACATATTTATTTAACTAGCTATATACCTACCTATTACCCACCCGCCTACCTACCTATTACTTACATATTTACCTATACCTTTTCACCTACTTACCTACTTACCTACCTACATATTAATTACCTACTTGTCCACCCATTTACTTATCTAAGTTTAACTATTAAGTTTAATCATTATGTTTTGTCACTATATTTAACCATTAAATTTACCCAAAGTTTAACCATTAAGTTTAATTTAAACTTAACCATTTGATTTAACCATTATGTTTAACATTAGATTTGACACTAAATTTGGTATTAGATTTAGCCTAAGTTAAACCATTAAATTTGGCCATTAGGTATAACCTAAATTTAACCATTAAGTATAATCACTAAATATAGTTTAGGTTTAACCACCATGTTAAACCATTAGATTTACCTAGTATGTTTAACCTAAGTTTAGCCATTATATTTAATCACTAGGTTTAGCCTAAACTTAGTCATTATGTTAGCCTTTAAATTTAGCAACTCAATTTAACCTATGTTTAGCCAATTAGGTTTAATCATTAGGTTTAACCTAAGTTTAGCCATTATATTTAACCAAAGTTTTGTCATTATGTTTAGCCATTAGATTTAACCATTAGGTTTATCAACTAGATTTAACCACTATGTTTAATCATTAGGTTTAGCCATTATGTTTAATGATGTGAAATAAACATGTGAAATAGAAAACTTAATTAAAGTTGAACATTTTTTATAGTGTAGTCCATTTGTAAGGAATTCATTTATCATTGTGAAAGTTTGGGGTTCAATTCCTTATACTTGCAACTTATGTGCATGCCTAGAAGGCTAAAGTAGATGGTAGCTTGATGAAATTAAATTAGGTTAGAAACTAGGTTAATATCTATTTACTTATTTACCTACCTACCTATTAATTTTTAAAATAATAATCCAAAAAATGATTTTAATTTATGTATAAATTTGACCCAATCAAATGGTCCATTGTTTACTAATCAAATAATAAGTCATTTTGTTAATAACTTTGCCAATAAAATGAAAAGGTCCAAATTGACTACCTAGTCACATTAGAAGGTCCAAATCAACTTGTCCAAATTGATAGGATGGTTTTTTTTATGCTTATCATTTTGGGTATTTTTTAATTAGAAAACCCAGTTAAAAAACCATGAATTCATGTAGTAATGAGGGGAACATTGATCACAACTTTGTTGAAATTCTATAAGGTTGCTTAAATGGTGCCAATCTTTCTGCACCAAACATACTTTATGATAACAATGACGACTATTCTAAAAAAGGTTTGAACAAGGATCAATTAAACAATAATATTGAAAAGCTTATCCTTTTGTAATCTACTTATGATGACCTTGAGGACATATGTACTACAACCACCATCATCGAGAATCTTGTTGCTTCATTCCAACATATTTCCCATGGCATATTCCGCCACATGGACACAACAACATTCTAGGCTTGAATGAAAAATGTTTATAATGGTCCACACAACAATTCCATCCTCCAACACCTTATGAAGGCAATTACAAAATACATTATGCATCTGGTCATAATGGAAAGCTTGCATCAAGTATAATCCATGTTGATAAAATGCCCTCCTTAATTTATTACCCTTTCTATCAATGTAGTTTTTTTTAAAGGCATTTTTATTGCTTACCATCTAAAAAAAATAACACACCATGTTCATATTGGTGAGGCATGTGTTGTTCAACTCATATGATTATATTACATTTTATGAAATCAATTTATGAACCTTTCTTCACGTGGCTTGGTCAAGGTGCAAGAATTGGGAAAAGTTGTGTCATCTTGATTCTCTTGACTTTGGTTTGGAGTTGGCAACAATCAAACTTTATCATGGTCATTGTTCATAGGAGAATTGCCATTATGAATGTTGAAGGTCACACTATTTATGTAATATTCAACTTTAACCACAATGAAAAGCTATGAAGTGCACAACCCATTTCTAAAGATAGCGAGGCATTTGCTAAGCTATGTTTATTGATCATTGAAACAACCTCTTGACATCCATCACAAATTTACAAGCTTCATGGCTCATTCCAAATTTATGTGAAATTTGTTATTTCATAGGTTCGTATTGTTTAAACATGAATGTTGTGAATTATTTAAACACAAAAGTCATGTGCACAACTTTAATGTGTAAACAACATGAATGTACATACAACATTCATGTTTAAACAATATGAATAGGCATATGACATTCGTGTCTAAATAATGCACACAACATTAATGTTCAAATAATACAAATAGATGAATGACATCCGTGTCTATTCCGTACAAACTTATGAAAAACAGATTTCACATGATTATTATTATTAAATTGTCACTCATGTAGTTTGTGATGTGCATATGACCATTCCTTGGATCAATAAATGTCCACCTTAGATAGTTGAAAAAACATTTAACCATTATTGTTGGCAATACACACCACATTTTCTATTATGGCAATTGATACTAGTTTGGCCTTATAGCTGACCCCACATTGTTTATCTAGCCTATTCCAAGTGCATCTTTTAAAATTAGGCCAATTACAAACTTTATCAAAAGATTAACCAATCAGTTTACCTAACAAAGATCATGCACCAATAAATGGACCATGAATTCATAACATCTTTTAGAAAATCCCGCACTAGTATTTCAAACATCCATGTTTTGGATGCCATTAATTCAAAACATGTAAATGTCGACTACTTTCAAATTCAAGCTTATTTTACTCACATTGAACATGTTTTGAATTGCCTTCAATCGTTATAATGAAAAAAATTTCGCCATGTAAAGGGATTTTCTACTAGTATAGTTCATGCACATGTCATGAGGGTTGTTGTTTGACTCCTTTTGCCTCCAAACAAGAAAGCTTCAATTACATGCATCACAAACTTCATGGGCCATAATTTGCCAATAATAGTCGTGTGAAATTTGCTTTTCATAGGTTCATATGGAATAGGCATGGATGTCATTCATCTACTTACATTGTATGAACATCAATGTTTTGCACATTGTTAGACATAAATGTCATATGCCTATTCATATTGCTTAGACATAGATGTTGTATGTCTATTCATGTTGTTTACACACAAAAGTTGTGCACACAACTTCCATGTTTAAATAATGCATGACATTCATGTTTAAACAATATGAACTTATGAAATGACAAATTTTGCACAAATTTGGAATGAACCCATGAAGCCTATAAATTTGTTATATGTGCAAAATAAAACAAATTGTTTCGTAATGATTTTGGAACTTGTAATGGGAATGCTTGTCATGTGTACCAATAATAACTTTGGGCGAAGAAATGTCACAAACAACACTTTAGGTTTATGTTGTTAGCTACCAATTGCTAGAAATCACAACCACACATCACTCAATCATTGAATTTTTTTCGTAATATACAATGTTTGTTTCATCCACACTTTCCAACATAATTTTCATAAAGTTACTTGGCCAATACCGAGTTTTGGATCTTGAACTTCACTCAACATTGTCAACATCCACTTTATATTGGAAAAAGATGCGTCCATTCAACTTCCAAATCAAAGCTTTAGTTTGTTTATCAAACAAATTCCCATCATCCCCACCTATGTTTTACCAATTGATAAGTGTGAAAGACTGACCTTTTCAACAACTATCTTCAAACCACTTTTACATCCATTACAACAAACCCCAAATAAAAATGACACATCATACATAGTTAAACCCCTTTCCCAACCATTCTAAAACATTTTCAAGCTAAAAAAACTCATCTCACAAAAGACACCCATTTATGAGCTCTAAGCAAATTGCTTAATGCTTATTCTTAACTTTGTATTTGTAGTGACATTTGATCATATCACAATATATATAAAACATTTGCAATTTAGAATGGTGTTGCATCATGTGGGTGACAACATAAACAATTTTATGTTGATGAAGAATTGAAATCTTGCCCATTGACATGTAGTTTATGATAAATGGAATGATGAAACAAAATTGAAAATTAATTGTGCTACCATTATTATTTTATTATTTTTGAGTCATGCATTTAACATTTCATCCATTTGAACTTGTGATCCTACTTTTAAACCTAATTTTCTAATGGGTTTAACATTATTGTTCATTTTCTATATGATTTTCTAATTTTTTGATTGTTTAGCTTGATTAGTCATAATCTTTGGAAGATGTCATACACTTGAGGCAAAAAAGGCACAAGGATCATATGGGGCATTGAAAGTTTCAAATGCATCAAATAAATAATTGAGACCAATCTTGTGATCCTTTCCTTAGCATGAAGAATCCCACTCAAAATATCAATAGTTCCTTGTTGAATAGGAGGGATATCAGCAACAATGTGGGCCATAGTAAATGCATAATTTGTTTTGGGAAGATTCCTAAAAGAGGAATGACCACTAGTGATGATATTTAAATGGTGAAAAAAAGGCGTAATCACTAATTGACATCCTAGATATCTAATGAAAGAAAATTGTTATTTTTTCAGAAATATGGAAAATGAAACCTTTATCTTGAATGAACCCCATGGGGAAGTCCTTCCTTGTATATTTATGAAGCATTTGAGGAAATTTTTAAAAATATGCTATGAAATAATGGTATATTCTAGGTATATTTAACATATATTATCATAATGGATTATAGGCACTATGTTTCTATTTAAGTAATTTAAAAAAATCTTTTTTTTTCAATAAACTTTGCACCTATGTTTTTTGCATATTGTTTAGAATAAAATGAAAGTGACTTCTTTGGGATTAACCAAAAAAATTGCATCCATTCATAATTTTTAAAATAATATTTCTTCTTTTTAACATATATCAATGATGGTTTTTTTTGGTTGTTGATGTAAATAATTAGTTATGAATTAACTAGGGGGTAGTGCTTACTAGAAAATTTGGGAATCATGGAGAATCCGAAAACATGAACATTGTGGAAACCAATCTTTTTGACTAATTGAATTTAATTGTCAATTTTTGTGGTTGAAGCAATGGATGCTACTATATATCCTTTGGCCAAATTTACTCATGATGTTTTGGTAATACATATTTTAAATCAAATCTAGTAGGGATGATTTTGTGAAAGAAGACAAATCTCAAAACAAAATGCCATCTACAACCACCTCCAATTTGGCTTAAAGTTGAATACTTGAACACAATATATTTATTTTTTTGATAAAATATAGATCGGAGAGAAATGATAATTTTTTGCTAAAAAGCCCACACTTTAAAGATCACAAAAAGATTTCAAAAAATAAAGAAAAGTCTCAAATGAAAAATTGTTATTCTACATGCTTTGTCTAATCAAAAGTGGATTAGAAGTGCATAAGATGGATTGGAGATTTTTTTGACATTCAAATGTGACATGAAGAACTAGTGAACAATTCTTTCATGGATTAAATATAAGAATTTGCGCAATACAAGAAAGACACGGGTTTTTTTTCTTTAAATTCTCTTTTCTTCTAATTGTCATTTTTTGGTCAAGAAATGAATGAAGATTTGTTAAAATGGACACCCAACATTAAAGAATGCCATGCATGTTGTGAGAAACAATAGAAGAAAGGTTATCAATCCCAAAAAAATGAAACATTTTTCTTGGGAAATTCGAAAGTGAACTAAATGTTCAACTTTAGAACAATCTCTTATGTTTGGGATTCTTGTTATATTTATAAGCCAAGCATTGCATTCAATATCACACAACACAAATTCACCTAAATAAAAAAAATGTACTTAAAGAAGGTCCAAGTGCCAAGATCAACCTTGGTTTTGTGTTGATAAACCAAAATGAAGACCACACAGGACAAAGACAATTTACTTGCCTTTAGCATGTTGTTTATTACATTGACATCTTTCTCCATGTCATCTTGCACAATATTAAAATATTCATTCAATGTACTTTTAACCTATGAAAAAAATGACGACATCATCAAATATTTCATTGTGTATCCATTTCCAAAAAATGACAAATTTCCAAAGGAATAGAATATAAAGCATCATATCTTAGAAAGGTGTTTAACATTTAACGACAAACACATATGAAAACTTTGCTTTTCATTGACACCAAGTGCAATATGCTTGGTACTAAGTATGCATGGCCCTTCCCACTCAATGTTGAGTAGATGTAAAATGGAATGCATAATGGATTGGGGAAATGTTTTGTAATAATGATAGTTGGGTAATTGGTTCACTTTCACGTCAATGGCACATGATACATTAATATTTATAAATAATGAAAGTATGAAATAATGCAAATGGAGTCATATTATTTACATATTTTGAAGAAAATATGAATTCTTTTAATTATAGAAATCATTGAATTGATGCTATATAATCTTGAATTAATTTAGACATGTTTCCCCAATCATGGGGTTCTATAATTCATTAAATGGTTTGTATGTGATAAACTTCTTTCAAATAATGTAAAGAAGAATATTCAACCTTAAAATATCCACTTTTTGTTGAAATGTACACATTTGTTACATAAATAATCCTTCTTGAAACACAAATAATCACATTTTCTTTGAGAATTCATGGATGAATAAATATGGATTAAGTTTTAAAGCTAATACTATCATTCAATCCACAATCAACATATGTTTTGAGAGAAGTTTAGAAATTGGATTAAGGCATTAGTTGAAGATTTGGAATGTCGAATGAACTTCTTTTCAAGATTTTCATTTATATATTTTTGAAGTGTTATAAGTTCATCTTGTGCCAAGTTATGGGGGTTATGCATCTTTGTCCAAGTTGATCATATATGGTTGATGTTTAAATAAAATGTTGACATTGTTCATATTATTTTTTTAGAAATAATATTCATATAAAATTTAGGGATCTCAACTATGACTCTTGTGTATAAAGTTTTGTGCTAGAAAGACATATATATCAAGAATTTGTCTCTTTCCTTGCAACATGCACGAAAACCTTTGTTCCCATAATTAATGATTTGAGACACTTTGATCCTTGTGTACTATTAAGAATCTTATCAATTTCCATTTACATACATCTATTTCCATGTTCACATTTGAGTTCACAAACACAATCATGATTATGGGGACGTCTAACATTTTGATGTTTGAGAATGGAGACTTCATTTAGCTGAAATCACACTAAGGTGGCAAGAAAATTATGGATGTTCATATTTTCTCTTTTCATGATGTAAAATAAACATCCATTATTTGAAAATGACAACCATTCATTTAAAAATTAACAATTTGTGGATTAAAAAAAACCCTCCTTCAAAATGACATGTGATGTATGGTGACCATGTTTATTTGGATATTCATTAGCAATATGATGTATTTCTCCACAATATTAACAATGTTTTCATGTTGACATTTATTTTCTTATTTTGAGAGAGGTCTAATAAAATCTCATGAATTTGGAAGGGGTCATTTTTTGGTGTAGTTTATAGTGATTGGGACAACATGGGAGATGCAAAATTCATTTGGATTGGTGATGGATCCTAATGAAATTTCTAACAACACTAAAAAGTTGTTTCAGTTAATTGAATAATATGTGCAATGGCTTGATTGGTAGTTGGAAGATTTTGTAAGGTAAGTCCTTTACATCACCTTTTAATCCACATTGAAATTGACTAAGAGGAATGTAGCTTTGTCTCACAAGATGTCACACGCCAATTGGTTGAACAATAGTTGGGCATGATTTATGGTGAAGAGAGCATAAAACTTGTTAATGGATGTATGTTTTTTGTCTAGACTTTCAAAATGACATTAAATTTTCAAGGAATGATTCAATTTGTTGAGCAATGGAGATTAATGTACCAACAAAGGTGGAAACCAAATTAAATGAAACTAGGGTTGTGCTCAATAATAACATGTCAATGAGTTCGATTTGGGCTCATTAGTTTGGGTAATAATAAGGATGAAGTTAAAATGACCAAACATATTCAGTCAAGACAAAACCATAGGTACCTTGAGTGTATTCTATCAACTTATCTAGGAAATTGATTTGTAGTGCTTTTGTTTGGTGTTGTGTTCTAGGAACGCATGTTAATGGTGTCAAGGATTGATTGCTTTATATATGTGGATTCACAAAGTGGTTGATTTTGTTTTTGCATACAAGTAATAAATATTTATTATGTGGATGTAATTACAATTCATCTTTTGATGTGGCATGGATTTTAGACATAAAAAATAAATGTAGGCTTGATGAGGAGATTGTTCAAACTATTATGGGCATGAAAAACTACCATGACCAAAAATAATTCCAACTTCCACAAGTACAATGACAAACCATAACAAAAAAACTCAACTTAAGTCAAACTGCGCACCAATGATAACTTAAAACAAGGCCATATTGTACATGCAAGAAATGATATAAACAAATTTTTGTTCAAAACATGCAAATAATGAAACCTGAAATATAAAGAACAAGATTAAAACATAATTAAGTGGCACCATAAATTGGTGTTGAATAAACAAATTTTTGTTCAAAACATGCAAAAAATGAAACCTGAAATATAAAGAACAAGATTAAAACATAATTAAGTGGCACCATGAAATTGGTGTTGAACAAATTAAATATAATTTTATGAGGGGCTCTATTTATACCCATATGGAGACCTAGCTCAAGGAAATTTCCATATGGCCCACCATACAATGTGAACCTTTTTGAACACATTCAAAGCATTTATTGTTGATGATAAATGGACGATGATGGATGAATGTGATTGATGAATGTTGAATTGAATCAAATTAAATATTTTATTTCTATATCTAATTATAAAAGTCCTAGCATATGTTTAATGATAGATTTTAGGGTATGTTATAGGGTGTAATTTATGATTATTATTGTTATGTACTAAATGTCACATTTAAGGCAAAAAACTTATATGTCCCAAAGGAATGAGATTTTGACCTTGTTGCTAGTTCAAGCAATTTGGTGCATGCCATTGTGTGTCATGATTAATTACAGTTGTGCATTTGTTCAATTATGTTTTTGTCATGGATTCTCACATGTTTCAATGCAATTTTTCATAATTTATGATGTTTCTTATATCTTAAATTAAGATTTCAATTTTGATTTCATTTTATACAAGTAGAAAATTACTCCCAAAAAAATGACGAATCTACTAGTGCCATGTCAAAAAGATGTTTTGCAACGTATAGTGTTGCCAAAAAATACACATTTTCCAAATAGAGTTGAAGGTTTGGATTAGATTCCATTCCATGTCCCTTTAAATGTCCTTGGCAAAACTACAACCATTGCATCACATACTTAGCTACATTGGTAACATAAATTCAATCTTCAAAGATAATCCAAACCACTTGGTCAAAGATGTCTCAATGGACAACATAAGGTGATGGTGGCAACACTAACATAATATGTTGGTAATTTGAATGTGACAAATTATTAGAAGCATTAATAATATGTTCATTCACAATGGATGAAAAGTGAAGATGATGAATGAATTTTAAAAATGATGAATGAAAAGTGAAGATGAATGAACTTTTAAATTGATGAATGAAAAGTGAATGTTCATCAATGAACTTCATGAACTTAAGAGCATCATTGAGTTTGCATTGGAATCTTGTTCTTGCTTCTATTGTTACCTTGTCACACATCATCACATTCATCCAATGTGAGCTTGATACTGTCAAAACCAAACAGAAATCGGTAGATAAGTTTTGGTCAATTTCTAGTGTCAAATGTCCTTAGTGAACCCTACATGGACTAGTGTACTACCCAGGCTGGTTAGGCACTAATCAGTTACTTTTATTGAAATTGTCAAAAATTCTGAAAAATAAATTCCTAATGTGCCAAAAATACAAATGAAGCTCTCAAGCACAATACCTTCATTATTTAGTATGATGCTGAATTGTTATTTTTACTCAATTATTATTTGTAATGCTGAATTATTATTTTTACTGCCGAACATTAAAAAACAATAAAATAAAAATAAAATAAAATAAAAATAAAGCACCTTGTTGTCGAACAAGCCTAGGTACTATGCTTGTAGGTAGTGCAGCACAATGTGCTTCCTTAATTTTGGACTTTTCAAGCAAGGGACTCTGAATGCAGATCATTTTGTGTCATGTGCAAACCTAGCAAGTTTTTGAAAGCAAGCATCATTTCTCAAGGACACCAACATGATGGTGGGTGTAGAAAAATTATGATGATGCTCTTTTGTGAGTCTAGAATATGCCCACTTATGTTCTTGGGGGTTGAGGGGAAGAGAGGAGGGAGAGAGGGAGGGAGAGAGGGAGTAAATAGTGCAGTCCTTCCTTTCCCAATGGTATAGTCATTCTACACTTTACCTACCCACTCCTCACTCCTGCAATCTTTCAAAGACTTTTTTCATAATTTGCATGCATTTTCATAACACAAAAGGCACTTCATAACAATTTGGGTTGTTTGTTTCTGGGGGGGAAAGAAAACTGAAGAGAGAAGAAATAGGTCTTTCAGCTCCTGATACTCACTAACTCATGCATGCAATGGATCAATGGATGGATGGATGGACGGTTGCTGCTGTTTGATTACCTTAGCCTTTGAATGTTTTGAGTCGGTGGTGGCAAAGTGATGATGGATGGACGGATAGTGCCCCATCTGTTAGAACCCATCCAAATTGTCTACCCCTTCTTGGCTAATGATTGTCATGTTATGATGAAGCTTGTGAGAGGTTGCAAAACTTGGAACAACAGCTGCCTTATTCATGGATGAAGAGGAGGTTGATGACAACCCACTTAAACTTTACACAAATAATTCACCTTATTAGTGTAATACCTTGGCCACTTGGACACATGTTTGTTGAATAATTAATTGATTTTGAGGATTCCATTTTGACAAATGATATATTCTCAAGTATTTCATAAGATTCTTTATTTTCCTTCACAAAAAGAATTTTTTGAAAATTTTAACATAATAATATAATTAGTGTTGAACTGGCTCAGGTACAAGTGAAGTGAAGAGTACCCTATTTTTTTTTGTGGGCAGGGGCAAACTACAAAGCATTCCACTCCACCCAAAATGTGGACAAAGACAATGACCAGTTATCACCGAAGGCCCAAAGGTAGTTAGTTATTCATAATCAATAAGCCAGGTTTGAAATTGGTTAAGGACTGGACAAACGAATTTCACATGATTTTCATTATCAAATTGTTGGATGGAAAGTTGATGAAACCAAGCCAATTCAGTATGAACACACTTCTACATGTTTTGTGTGTATGTGATGGATTTATCTTCAAGAAGTGTCTATGGAATCTCATCATCTTAGTTTAAAGCAAATCTTTATCTTCTTTTTGTCTTGTGATGCACCATTCTCTCTCTCTCTCTCTCTCTCTCTCTCTCTCACACACACACACACACACACACACACATGCATACACTTATGCACTTGCTTCACTCATCATCTGTAAATATACAAATATATTTTGCAGGTGTACTAGAAGAAGAAACACACAAAAATCCATGATATGTCCAAAAGTTATTGAATATATTATTGTAGTTGCAGCAGCAGGAGATGACTGCTCTGTGGGAGACATAATAGTGAGAGATGCTGCCACAACTACTCAAGAATGTGTCATTTTGTTTTTCTCTCCTTTGGGTAACTGCTTGCTGCTGCTGCTGGGTTGCAGTGGTAGGAGGGAGCTGTAGCTGGTTGCAGCAGCAACAACAACAACAACAACAACAGAGATCAGCAGCAGCAGCAGCAAAGGAGCAACCTTTGGTTCCAAGTTATCAATCACCCATAACCAACCTTAAACTAGTTGACAAGGAAAAAAAGATAAAAAATGAAAAATAATGTTAAAAATTCCTCTTATCCTCATCCTTGAAGAAGGTGCAGGAGATCCATGGTGGGTACTTGGAAAAACAATCCTCCTACTTGAAAGTCATCTGACAAAGCAAGGTGCTGCTGCTGGCTGCTGCCAGGGGACATGTTTCTGAGCACTGCAGAGTATATTCAGTAAGTGGTTCCTACCTGTCGTGTTACCCTTTGTGAGTTGCAGCCTCTTTTTGTGCTTGCTCTATATACATATATAGCCAAAAATGCTATACTAAAATCCGAAAGTGCTAAAATCATGTGCTTTTTGAGAATTTCAATAGCCAGAATCAGGCCAAAGTTTTAACCCAAAACGAAAATAGCCATATTTTCTTTACATAGTTCAAGTAGGTACCCAAAAAATATAGAAGGATGTTTTGTTTCAAAAATATTTTTTCATTTTTGTCTTTGTAACCAAATCTGCATGATCACCATTTTGGACCTTATAACACAAAATATTGCCCAAAAACACTGATGGGTTGTGTGTGACAAAACGGAACTGTGGAGTGAGTAATTATAGTAGACTGTAGTAGTAGTACAAATCCTCCTCCTCCTCTTCCTCCTGCCCCTTAGTGATGTGCTTGAGCCACCTGCTGATCTGCAGACTGCAAGAGACCAAACCTCTCTCTCTCTCTCTCTCTCTCTCTCACTCAAAACATTGCAGCAACACACACAGACTTTGGTGAAGAGATCAATGCTGTCCTTTTCTACTTATTATTATTATTATCACACATCCCTGCTGCAGAGTCTGGACAAGACATTGATTTTCTGAGGCATAGTTAGATGCATGAGTTGGTCAGTCAAAAATCTGTCACTAGTTAGTAGGTGAAGAGCTTCCTGACACTCTTTTTTTTTTTTTTTTGGTTTCCCGTTCATTGATGTTGACCAACAAAGTTCCCTCCCTATCTTGACTCTTCCCATCTATCTCTGCTCTCCATGAGCAGAAACATCATCAGAACATACATGAATTGCATGATTTCCTTCAAAACTATGCACGGCACAAAACGACAAGCCCTTCAAAAACTATGAAGCAATGCACAAAACGACAAACCGTGTGTGTGCGTTGTTATTATTCACACGGCTTTATTGTTATATTCACATATTATATAATGTCCTGCTTCCCTGCCTTCCCCCCTCTCTCTCTTCTCCAGCTTCTTCCATTTGGATCCCACCCATCAAAACAAGAAACAACAATAGCACTTGTTAAACAAGCCTGTTAATTGCTTAATCAAATTTTTGGGCCTCATTTTTTCCAATAACAAATACACACTTTTAAATCTTTTTTTTTTTTCCTGTTGGTTTTTTCAAGCCTTTAGTCTTCATGCAAAACCCTAAACCTATTATTACATGAACCCAAAAATTCCAACTTGTTGGAAGATACCCATTTAACCTAATGACACAATTTCATGCTGCAGCATGAAATATTATTATTATTATTATTATTAT
>Ga0116231_10005236_pt1 | contig 25643 bp, 20 predicted proteins | sample S1TSphgellanicum_2_FD_89695 | JGI IMG/M metagenome (GOLD analysis project Ga0116231, IMG submission 89695) | Host-associated microbial communities from peat moss isolated from Minnesota, USA - S1T2_Fd - Sphagnum magellanicum MG | ecosystem: Host-associated > Plants > Peat moss > Unclassified... | reverse complement strand
GAATTCGCTTCTTTTTGTTCCTGATACTCGCTCGTCGTTGTGGGGGGGTTTTTTTTTTTTTTTTTGTTGTTATACCCCCCCCCCCCCCCCCCCCAACCCTGGGTCCCCCAAGCATTGTTCTTCATAAAAAAAGCCTTTGATGAGCCGGGCGTGAACCGAGATTATTTTGCAATTTTTACTTTGCAATGCAATGCTGAAGATATTGAATTTTGAGCATTTTCAGGATTGGAAATGAAATTAAAGAAACCCCCAAAAATTAAATTTCTGGAGAAATTAAAAGGGGGGTGTGCATTCTTGGTACCACTGGAAAGCCCCTTGATGAGTATTATGGGTTGCAAATGGAGACATTGAATTTTTGAGTAATTTTTCATCGTTGAAAATTCAAAAAAAACAAAGCAAAATCAATCTCTAGATTATTATTATGGTCTACTCCTAACCAGGGTTAGCTAGGTTTTTACAACAGATCCAGGATCCCCTTAAAAGAGTTAGTTAGTTGTATACTGGTCTTTTGTCCGGTTGGTTGGTTCAATTTCAACCAGTCCAAATTGTTGGCCTCCTCAACCCTGGGAGAGAGAGAGAGGTTTATTAAATGAAACCTCCCACCCCCGCCCCTCCTGACCCACCACTTTGGATGCCCATCTTATTAGCATCAAAGTTCCCAAATGATGGGTCGATCAATGAATGACACAATGTCGTTGAACCTCAGCCCCTCTGCAATTCTCAGCAGAGAGATCAGAGCTCAAAATCTCTGGAGGTCTGACCTCCGGTGGTGGTCGTCGTGCAAAGGGTGAACACAAAATTTATTACTAAATAAATTTTAAAAAAGACACCTTCAGGTGCTTAACAATTTATTGACTAGCAACTTGAAGGGGGGACGGGGGGCGGGTTGCCCTTGCCCATAAGGGTTTCACAACTTTCATTATTCCATACCAGAGAATGGGCCCCTTGATGACAGATTCTGGCAAGTTCAGCCGCCGTCACCTGGCACACCACACTGCACAGTTTATTTCATTTTGAGTTGCTGCTCATGAAGTTCTTGGGGCAAGGGGGTGGAGGAGAGACTGGATTGGTAACTTGATAATATGACAACAGGTTTGCCTCACCATCTTGAATGCAATTTTCCATATCACCACCACTCCCCACCCCTCCCCCCTTGGCCCTGTTCGATTCTTGACAAACTTTCTAGCATAAGACATGAAAACAAAGTCAATCTGATATGGTCCGCAACACAAATCAAAGCAAAAAAGACAAAGAACAAGGTGCTTCTTACTTTCACAGGCTCTGTCCAGTTATGGAGAAGCTCCTTGAGAGAGAGAGAGAGAGAGAGAGACTGCATGGGCCAAAGAAGCTTTTTAAGTACAAAGAAGAGAAGACCACTGGCTTTTGAAAAAAACTGTTGCATTAAATGCTATGCTGTTGTGCAATAGACTCTCTCTCTCTCTGTCAATGCTCCACTCGCTTAATTACCCTTTTAGTTACTCTGACCATCCCCATTCGTGCTCAGTTTGTGACCCTGCAAAAATATTTCCCACATCCAAGTTTAGTTGTTTACTCGTTTTTGCAACCCCGCGCCCATAAGACTGAAACAGGGACTGCAAATAGGGTTAAGTGGGAACTACTGATAGCAAACCACCTGGATTGGACCAATCATTCTGATTGGCCAATCAAAAAACAGGGAGCAGCAGTCAGATCATATTTATTACACTCTTCTGTAACGGGAGCACATTCTCTAGCGGGTGCACAGCGTTGCTGCGGCTTTACCAGCCTCAGGAGCAAATATGCAGGAGAAAAACTATTTTCCTGAGCCAAACGGGGCAAATGTTGACTTTTCTTCATCCCATTTTAATGTGCAAGGTCACATACTGAGCACCGGTGGGGATGCTCTTACACTCAGCTGCTTGCTTATTTCTTTCACCTGCTTTGGGGTCTTCTTCTTCTTATTATTATTATTATTATTATTATTTTAATCCCCCTTAAGTTCAGGGCATGTTTCTATGTGCTCTGCTCACCCACTATTCAACCCTAATTGATTTAGGTCAAAATGATGGCCAAAGGGTTTCTATGTTCTTCATCTCATTATTTTTCTCAACCCCAATATGACAAAAAAAACTCACACCTGGTAGTTGCAGGTGTAGAGAGTTAATGCCATTGGAGATGGAGTCAGAATATTTTTGCACTCGTACAAACATAACAAGCTTTTGAGGGAAGGGAAGGAAATTACCATTCGTGAGTTTGGTGGGAAGCTCCAGATCAGAGGGTTGAGTAGTACACACTAGTGTTGGCCGGTTCCTAGGTTCTAGGAGAAATCCTTGATTTCGGTTCCTAAAAAGTTTCAAGGGATCCGTTTGGGCTTTTTTTGGGGCCCTTTTTTAATGAATTGAAACCTGATTTTTAGTTTTGATTTTTTCAAGAAAATTCCGAGCCTGATTTTATAACTTAGTTTCAAATTGGACCACTTTTCCAAGTTCTAAAATGAGGATTGGAATTTTCTTGAAAAAAATCCAAGTTGTTGGCATATCTGGTTCTGGTCCCAATATGCCAACAAATTGGAAATTTGAAACCTATTTTGAAATTGAACCGATTTTGGGTCCTGATTTCATAATTGATGATTTCGATTCCAATAATGCAAAACAACCTCAAAAATTTGGGAATAATCAATTTTTTATTTGATAAAAAAAGTATTACTAATGATTAAAAATTTCAGTTCAATAAAAATGAATTTTTTTATCATCGAAAAATTTCAAACTAATTACATATTACACATCCACAACTAAAAAAGTCGTGAGACAAAAAAAAAAGATTGCAAAAGAATAAATTCATATAAATGAAAAATAATAATATTGCACATTCGTAAGCTTGCAAGTTATTTTTTCAACTCACACATGAAAAATAAAATGATATTACATAATTGTGAACTCACAACTGATTTTTTCAACCCATACAACATTAAATAAATAAATAAAATGATATTGCACACATGCAAATTCACAAATGATTTTTCTTCAACTCACACAAGTGACAAAACAAAATGATACTTCCCACTTGTGGATTCATGAATGGTTTTTTTCAATCCACATAGGTGATGAAACATAACAATATTTCACACTTGCAATTCCATAGAAATCACATAAACAACTGAAAAAAAAGACAAATAATAACATCTTTTGAAAAGTGATGACCAAAACAAGAGAAAGAACATTTATCAAACCACTGTTGTAGTAACCATCATCACAACACCTCAAATTGCAACCATTAATATTTAGCACCAAGAAAACAAACACCGTGAAAACTACACGTAACAACTAAATCAACTTATAAAACACAATGATGATATCAAAACAAGAGGATGAATAATAATAACTTCATAAAAAAGTTAATAAATAAATTACCGATAAATATGAAGGAAAGATATTGGCGTAAAAAGCAAGTGGCATGATTTTTTTTAAAACAATAATAATAACAAACAAAAAAAAAGAAAAAAAAGGATCAATAAACAAAAAACACAAAATACAAGCCACACAAAGAAAAATCCTAAACTCTAAAAATTCACCTTAAATCCTTACTTTGAAACCAAAACCAAAAGTGAGTTTTTGTTTAAAACTTAATTTGATTTTGGTTAAAATCACAACTTGAAATTGGACCACAAGTTCAGTTTCAGTTAAAATCACAATTTGGAACTAGACCACAAATTCGATTCTATTTAAAATCACAATTTCAAATTAGACCATAAGTCTAGTTTCAATTAAAAACCTTTTAAAACCAAGAATTAATTTTCACCAATTCTAAAATCTCAATGAAACTTGTCAATTTTGGTTCTACTCAGTTCCAAAAGTGAATCCAAGTACAAGTAGGTTTCAAATACCCAAATCCAAAACCACCAATTCCTACTTGACAATTTAAGTACCAAACCAACATTCATACACACTTGCCAAAATAATGAGAAATTAGTAAAATAAAAAGTGTGATTTGTAGAAGGGTATTATCTGAGGCAAAAAAAAATGGTGGTGCCATGATGTTCCTAATAACACCTCATTTTATCCCGTATTCTTTGCCCAAAAGTTTTCCCTTCTCATCTATATAAATGAGCCAAAGAGGACACACCCCTAAACCAATGAAAATATGTTAAATAATGACTTGTGATGAATGTCTCCACTTTTTACATAAACCTTTTAACTATTTGAATAAGGATAATGCAAATAATGGGTGAGTGAAAGTCATGGAAATGTATCCTAAAACATTCCAAAAACAATTCTAATATATTTGGAAAGCACCTTATGCTATGAATATTCATCATAGAAAAGGAACAATCTTATGGCTATTTTTTTTATAGTGTAAGAAATTATGTTTCCTTTTAAGTGCAAGATCCTTTTCACTCTTAAAGAAACATGCATAAGAAGTAAGAACCTTCCCCTTCCAATTATGTTTAAGTTCATGATATGATCATCTTGTGCTTTATGATGGGTAAGCCCAAATGTGGGGAACATTTCCAAAATGGAGGGCCAAACTCACTATTGCCTCTTCCTAGGGCCTTTATTTTAGGAATGTGCTCGCCTTAATGTTTTTCCTTACATGCAAAGCAATTGGAGAAATTTTTTAATGTATTTGCAAAACACCTTATCTTTGTGAATACACCTCAATCTTGAAAGACAACAAATTTGTAAATGTTATTTTTCTACATCTCTTCTTGGAACTAAACTTCTAACTCCCATCATTCATTAGGTTCAAAATTGGCATCATTCATCTATTGTTTAGTATGCAATATTGAATAATGTTGTATTAAGTCATCATATTGCTCCAATCTATTTTTAACATATGTTGGGTTCAATCCTTGTTCCTCTCCACCAAATCATTTAGTTTTGACTTGGTTTTGTGCATCTTTTGCTTTAATTCATTTACCTCCATAACTACTTGCTCCTCGGCTTTCTTCATGTTGTACTGATTAAACTCCTTTATTGCAACCATGTTTTTCATTTGCAAAATTTGTACCGTCATCTTGTTAATTGTTTGTTTTCTAGTTTCCTATTCCTGCAGCCATAATTACTTCTCTCTTTCCAAGCCTTCAACCTTATGCTTATAGTTTATTAATGCTTTATGATATGCATGGTCTACATTAGTCCATGCTTCTTCATTTTGCCTCAATTCCATGCATTCCTTCTTTAACTTTGGAAATTCCATTAGCTTCCTTCTCATCTCCTTATGCTCCACGATTAGTTACAACATCTTCACATTGACTTTCTCCTCCATCTCCTTTTTCTATTTGTTCCAACTTTGCATACATTATCTTTACTTTTCATATCCTTGTTGTTCCTTGATTTATTTCAACAAACCTTGCTTCTCCTCTTCCATTATAGTTAATATGGTTTTGAATGACTTAACTTTCAAACCCAAATTACCCATCTTTAGACTCACAATTACCATTGCTTGAAACATTTCAGCAATTTTGTTGCCTAACACCTCTTCCGCTAGCTCCTTTACAAATTTTCTAGTATTAAATTTTTTGGTGTCTCCTCCTTAAATGCATCTTCTGATGGCATTCCCATGTCCCTTATCTACAAACCTAGATCCATATCCAACCTTTGCCCTTCTGATAATGATGGTCTACTTTGTGGTAACATTATGACAAGTGGTCTAAAATAATGCATTGGTGGTCCTAGCACCTCCATCTATTGTTCCTAAAATGAATGTGACTATTGTTGCTCCATTTGTGGTTGTGGGAGTTGTACCTCCATTGGAGTCTCCTCATGAACTACCATCTTAACATGAAAATCATATAAGTCATCCATTGCATCATATTATATTTGTTCATTTGTTCTTGTAGTGTTATTGTTATTTGAGGTGATATGCTCTTTTCTAATGTAATCTATTGCGACTATTGCCTCCTTTCTTACTCTTGTTATGAACCTTAATGTTTTTATGGTTTGGTAAGAACATGTCTAACAATTATTCTTGGAATTACAACCCCTAGTGGTTTGATACTTCCACACATTATTTGTTGAGGCCTAGTATCCTTTCCTAACTTTCTCCATTATTTTGATCCTTTTCCTACTTCAAATGTGTGCTTCCTTTTTTACAAAATTTTTGGAGATCCCGTTTTGCTATCCAAAGCCTGTTGCAATTCCTCCTTAGACCTTTTGGATGTCTTTTGAGTGTTTGTTGTTTTTTTTGCTGGAACCTTAGAATCCTCCTAAAACATATACCTAAATAATCTTTGCAGAACCAACGTCGACTGACAAATTTTTTCTTGTCTTCCCCTTTTCCTCTTGTTTACATTTTCTCATGCATCTTGGTCCATCTATCCAATTCATTGCACATATTATTGAATATGATTTGTGCCCAATCTACCTCAATCCCATCCTCTACTTTCATGAACGTCAATGCATTCTTATTATTCATGTAATTTATGTTCTCCCTTTAATAAATCACATATATAATTATAGGATATCTAACACTAATTGCCAATTGGCAATTTACACTTCTTAATGTTCCATTGGTCTACATTAGAAGTATGGTTCCTTCTAGTCAATGGTTAACAATGTGAATAACCCATTTGTTTCCATACCTCTAGTCTCTCCAATTGCTTAGAATAACTTTGTTTAGTTGGTGTAAAGAAATAGATGTTATTATCTAAGTTATTAATGCCCATTTTTGCAAGAGTTTGTTGATCCATCTTCCACCATTGAATTCTTCTATGTTTTGGTATAAATACTAGTAAATTTACCAAACTTAATTGAGATGATGATGAAATCATGAGTTGTTGTTTTACCATATGTGGTTGCACCATCTTCTATGGACTTTCTGTGGTTTGACCAACTTATTTGACAACTTAAAAAAATTTCCGAACTGCACCAATACCTCTTCTTCATCTTCTTCATTGGAATCCTAGATCTCCATAGGTTCATGCATTGTTGCACTAGGTCTAAGTTGCCACTTTCGCTTACCTTTTGAAAATTTTGTTTCGTAGCCTCTCCAACAGTGTGGTCTTGTTGTCTCTCCAATATCTTTTACACATCTAACCACTTTACTGATTTCTTCCATGAATCATTTCCCCTTTTCAGATTTGAATGACAATGGTGATGCCAAAGGTGAATGTTTTTTTAGTAACACAATGTTGTAAATTGGTTCGCTAGCCTACTTCTCCAACTCTGCCTAGAATTCCTTTTATCTTGCAAGAACTTCTACTACGTAATGCTCTTTTTCAATTTTCGACAATCTCTCATGCTCGACAACCTTCTATGTTTTTGTTTCTCTTGTAAATCTTTGTAGTTTTTCTATCGCACTCTCTTCACTCATATTATAACATTCTTAAAAAAACACAAAGTCATTTTGGAACAATGTCAAATGCAAGAAAGCTCAACAACCATTCCCTTGTCTTGTTTTTTTGTTTAGGGCAACCCATCATTTTTTCATTAATTGTTCATTTTGTTCATGCACCCCATTCCTTTCATGATGGCCTTGTTATTGTATGTCCACATGGGAGCAATTACTTTTAATCAATGGTTTGGAAGCATTCTAATCTTCTTTGCTTAGTTAAATGTCATCATCACCGTCTCCTTCATCCTTCATCATTTCCACCATGTATGTTGCAATTTTTTCCAACTCAATTGTATCATCATCTAATTTATCAGCGAGTTAGTTGATTTTTTTGATGACTCACTAGATTTGTTTGTGGTCCTACACATTGGTTTGTTATCGTAAATCGATAATCATCGTGGTGTTGTTTCATCATTTTCATCTTCGTCTATACCATTTTCCTCTTAAACTCCTCTCCATGGTCAATTTGTAGTCTATGGTTCCTCCCAATAAATCAATTCTTGTACCTCAAAATTTTGTACCTTTGATACAATAAATTGGTATGGTTTTAGCTTGTCAATATTAACCAACACATGGTTAGGTTCAAAGTTAGTTATTGTGACCAATAAAACTATATTATTAAGTAACACATGTTATACCCTATACATTCCAAACCATTTTCTAGTGGACTTCCCCAAATGTGACTTATTCCCTTTTGGAAACCATAGAACAAAATCCTCAAACTTAAACTATTTTTTTATATTCTTTTGTTGACTCCACAAAGTTTTATTGCACTATTGAGTTCTTAATTTAACCTTAGATTACAGTCTATATTCCTACAACTTCTTTAATTTTAACACTCTACTTGTTAAAATTTTCACCAATTTTTTTTTTTTTTGTGTGGTTACTACTAATGATTGGCAAAATGCATTTTATAGGCATTAAAGGATGTAGCCCATACACTAACTAATATGGTGTGTACCATGTAACTACCTTATATGTTATATTAAAAAATAATTATAAGTAGTTGTTCATCCCAATCTGTTTTATTTTCATTAACTAACTTGGTCAATAATGTTCCTAATACCTTGTTATTGGACTTTGTCTGACCATTCTTCTATGGGTAACAAGAAATAAAACTAACATGTTTCAACAAGAAATGATCTATCAAATTTTTTATAACATCATTTATAAAATTCACCCCTTGATCTGTAACTATAGTTAGTGGATATCCAAACCTCATGAGAATGCACTCATATAAGAACTTTGTTATTATTGTTGTAGTATTTATCCTTAACACTTTGGCTTCCACCCATTTGGTTGCATAATTTGTGGCCACCAATATGTATTTATTCCATGTATATCGTCTTGTTGATTTGATTAGTCCCATAAAGTCCAAGCCCCATTTCATGAATGGTTATTCAGGAAAAGTTATTAATTTGGCCAAATTATGTGTAGCCAACCCTCTAATGCACTAACATGCATCACACAATCTGCAAAAATCACTAACATTTCTATACATTGTGGGCCATTAGTACCCTGCATTAAAAAATTTCTTCTATGTGACTTCAATTGCAAAATGCCTTCCTTTTGCTCCATCATGCAACTCCTTCATGACCTTTTAAACTTTTGTGGCTGACAAACACCTCTTCAATATGTCGTCCTACCCCATTTATACAAAACTTCATTTTTAATTATAAGGGGTTTAGCCTTCTTAGTTAACCATTGTTTTTGCCATGTTGATAAAGACTTTTCCATTTGTCTTGTTTGTAAAAACATTCTAACATCATTCAACCATTATGGTTGTGTGAAAAAAAACTAACATATGTGGTCTATTTTGGTATTCTTGAAGGTTGTATGACATTAGGTAATTTGGATAAAGCATATGTAACTACATGAGTCTTGCCTAGCTTGTATACCATTGTGAAATCATACTCTAAAAAAATAGGTAACCACCTAGCTATTCTATTTGAAACCTATGGTTTGTTTACCAAATAAACTAAAGCCATATGATCAACATAAAACACAATTTTATTTCCCAACAGATAATGCCTAAACTTATGCAATGCAAAGACCATAGTTAAGGCTTCTTTTTATGTGGTACTATAATTTTTTAATGCACTATTAAGAAGTCTAGAAGCATACATTAATGGTTAATCATTCTTCCATGTTATATTTTATGCCAGTAAAGCTCCCACATCCAATAATGATGCATTTGTGTGAACATGGAACTCCATGTCCCAATTTGGTGTATTAAAATTGGTGTTTCAATATATATTTACTTAATAAGCTCCCAATTTTTTTAACATTCATGTGTCCACAAATTTTTTTTATCTTCTTTATGAGCTTCATAATTGGAGCCATGATTGCTGAAAATTCTTAATAAAACATCTGTAAAATTGTGCCATACCATTGAAAACTTGAATTTGTTATGAATTATGTGGTACAAGCATGTTCATTATGGCCTGGATTTTATTTGGATCAAGTAACTTGCCTTCCTTTGATATAATAAATTCAATAATTATTCTAAATAACACCATAAAAACACATTTTTATGAGTTTAAATTGATGTTGTATTCCTTGCACTTTTGAAAACATAATTTGAACTTCTGCAAATGAGTTTCAATGTCATTGTAAACTATAAAATCATTAGAAAAATCTTCATAAAAGCATCTAGATATTTCTAAATGCTTTTATTATTGCTTTTTGAAATGTTGAAGATCCATTCTTCACTCCAAATGGCATTATTTTCTAGATGAAGGCTCCTTGATGTATTACAAATGCCATTTTATATCTATTTTTTTATGTTATAGAAATTTGATGATATCCAAAACATCCATCCAAAAATGAATATGCCTCACACCCTACCATTATGTTTAGTACATCGTTTGTGAATGGTAATGGGAAAGGGTCCTTTTTAGTTGCAACATTCAACTTTTTGAAGTCAACACATATTCTAAACCTCCCATTGTTTTTTGGTACTACAATAATCAATGACAACTAGGTAGCCTCTTCTACAGGTTATATGAAACCTACTACCAACAATTTATCAATATCATGCTTAACTGCCATTGCATAATTTGGATTCAATTTGTACTTGGCCTGATATGCTAGTGGTATGGTTGTATCCAATTCTATTCGGTGTTGATCCAACTTTAGTGGAATACCCTTTAAATCTTTATAGGTGATATGCTAGTGAAGACATCCTTGTACTCTTACAATAGTTCTTTTAATTCTCGCACTTTCTGTGGTCGAAAGTTTGAATTCACCTTCACCATTTGAGGTTCTTTTTGAATTCCTAGATTCATATGTGCCAATTGTTATTTTTTTATGAATGTCCATCCTATTATTTGTAACCTTTGAGCCTTGACCTTGGCTAGAGTTTCGTCAATCTAAACATTTCATGGTTAATGTTTATAATATGTTTATGGATATACCTTATCCTCAAAAGTAACTTTTGGCTCATATCTATTTATAATTTATCCCTTGACTAAATTGAATTTTGTACTACTTCTTTCTATACTATGGTTCTAAACTTCAATATATGTGTGGGTCTAGATTATGTGGTTTCTACTAACCGAAAATTTTCTGGTAGACTAATTGTGCTTATGGAAACAATTTTGGCTTTGTAGCAAATATGACATCCTCCTTTTCATCTGTGATGCCATTCTAATAATCATAGCATAACAACATTTTTGACCATTTCACTTTTACTCCTAGGTGCTTAGTTATTACTATAGTTTTAACCGTGCCATTACCTTGAGTTGTTATTGTGTTGTTCCCCCAATCATGGGCTATTCTAACATCCCACAACCATGGTCTCCCTAACAACATGGAATAATTAGCATCTATCACATTGTTCTATAATACAGTAAATGTAATGACATAGGGTATGTTGTGAACATATATCTTCAAATTGTGGATCAGTCCCACTAGCTTTGTAGTAGTCTAATTTAGCATCCTTAGATTATATGGTGTAGGTTTAGGCTTTGGTAACCCTAACCTCAATCTCAATTGTTTTGTAATGATATTAACCCTAGACCTTCCATCTAACAAAACATACTTTACAATGTTTTTCCTAATTTGTACTTAAATAACCACCATATGGTTATCAATAGTTATTATTGTTGTGGTTACTTTTGGTACTACAAATGGTATTGTTTACTTTGTTATTAATTTAGGTACAATCTTGGCTTATTTGGTTTTTGCCAAATATATATTTTCAACTTAGGAGCCATTTTTAGTAACCATCCCAAGTTCAAAGTATAACTTGTTTCCAACATCTATTTACTGATATCATGAATTATTTCTTTTACTGATATCAATTTACTTTGGGAAACTATAGATTCCCAATGTTTTAAAAGTTCTATAGAAGGTGTAGTGTTGGGCATACCCAACCACATTGTGTTCCATCCCTTTATCAAATTAGAAGATCTATCATCGGTAACTTGTGTTTTTTGTAAATGTTGAATTGTCCCTACCATTGTTTTCTCAATTTTTCTTCCTTCCAATCTATAATATTTTTATTCTTCCTTGGTTTTTTCTCTTGGAACACCTGTTTTTTTATAATTTTATTTCTTGTCGCAACATTGACATCTATTACATTCACATATGCAGTGACTGTATTGACCTCAAATACTATTTTCTTGTATAAGCTAAATGCATTTTTCCCTTGGAACATCTTTTGCATTGCTCCAAACTTGGGACAATTTGTTATCTTATGCCCATTTAAACCACATATGTGGCAAGCATACACATTATTCTTCTGACCCTTTTGAAGTTATTTAGTAGCTTTTGTTGCTGCTACAGTGGGTTCCTCCTTCTTCTTGCCTCTGCACATCTCCACATTGTGGTTCTTTCATCCACAATTTTGTGTAATGTTTGCTAGTCTTTCCTGGTTCCATCTATGGTTTCGTTGTAATTACAGATTTAAAAATCTATGGTATTGACAATGTACTTTGAACCTCTACAAGTGTCATGCCTTTTTCACATAACAGAGCCACTTCCTTATGAAACTATAATATGGTCCTCTTCATGCTTGTAGTTGTAATCTTCAAATATAACTGTAATCTTGTTCAAAACATAGTGGTCAAAAAATTGTTTATGGTTGGTGTTTGCAATCCATGAGCCAACTTTTGAATGGGCTCATTATACACTTCAACCCATTCAATCTTTCCCTATTTACTATTTTTGAGCTCCATGTAAATCTATTTGTCATTTTGTGTCTTTCGATGACATTTACACAATGTTGAGTGAGCTTAGAAAAAATGCAATTCAAAATTTTTGACATGTAATTATGACACCAATTTAATGTCATCTCTTTCAATGTGTAACTAAATGCGTTAATGATGTACTCCTTTGAAGTTTCGCCATTCGCGTGAATAATTGCTTACATGAAACACTCACATGAGCATCTAGATATGCATATTTCTTGTAACCTAAATATTTTAGAACTAATTGATATGGTTTGGCCACTGAGCCCCCTGCTCCAGTATTCATTTTCAACCCAATCCTTTGCCTTTCATAGTTTAATGGAATTGGTGGTGGCCATCCCACACATTTGTTAGCTTGTGTTGTCATGATTGATGTTATGTACACTGTCCAAGGTTTTGAAATGGGTATTGTTACCCTACTCGAATCTTCAAAAATTTGGTCTATGCATCTTCCAATTTAAGTAGTTATTGGTATGTGGTATGTAGCTTGACCATTCTCATATTGATTCCTTCTTTTGGATGGTTTAACCTTTGTTCTAGGCTTACAAGCTACAACAACTATTTATGGCATCATGATCTAATCAATTATTCTTGTGAAATAATAGTAGGTATTTGAGGTATCCCATTCATCATCCTAAGCCTTACTGATGATGGTGTAAATTCTTTGGACATCCTAGCTTCCAATTGTATAACATTCATTTACACTTTCTACTATTTAGAATTTAGTCTAAAGAAAATGGTTATGCCTAGTCATACTTTGAGAATTATGCACTCTCGTTATGTTCTATACAAATTGTGCTTCACTTAAACCAAGTTCCTACAACTTATTTTCAAACCATTGCGGATTTGTTCTCTCGTCTTTGGTTGTTTTACAAAATCTATTTCTAACATCTATTGTCCCACATATCTAACAAATCCATCCCTCACTTCACTATCAATCTATGGACATCTTGTGATGACATGTCCTCTGACTCTATAAAAAGCACAGATTCTAGAAATAGTATGAACCAACGTGGTTGAATCCTCATAATTATAACTTTTACATTTTGGATTTCTTCTATTTCTTTCGAGTCCTTTGTTTCTATTGTTCGTCAAAACTGATAATGCCTCTTCCAAAACATTTACATGTGCATCATTATACACAAAATTTGTTGAGTAATTTTTATCTACCCATTTTAGAATACTAGGATTGTAATTATCATCCACTTCCTAGTTTTCTATTGGTTCATGATATTTTGGTGATGCTAACTAGTACACAAATGGTATACTTGTGCATCTATTGTAATCACTCCACCGACAATGCACAAATTTTGGACTTGAAGAATTTCCAAGGTCCATCAATAACAATTTGTCCCTTGGATTTTTATTGTCCCCATGTTCTTGAATAGTCAATGGTGCTTGGAAAGCATGAATACCTTGATCCCCATTACTTGATATTGTCTTCTATAATTAGGATGTCTTTGTGGACCTCATATCCATACTTCTTGTCTCATTCCCGTTCTTATTGAAGACATTGATGTCTTGTAGGTAGTTCTTCTATTCATAAACTTTTGGGTTCCAAAACTGTACCCTTATTTAGCATTTCATACATCTCTTGGTCTACATTTCAATGTTCTTCAAAATCAAAAACAATGTTATCTTGTTTGGCTTCTTGGTCCATTTGCCTTTGCAAACTTTGAGTCACCATTTGATTCATATTGTCATGCAAATCTTAAATTCCCTTGGTTTTTTGATAAACTATTTGACATAAGTCCTTATAGCCTTTATCGCTTAGACCTCCGTTTGTTGTTTGTCCAAAAAATTCAGAAATTTAATTCTTCAAAATTTTTTTTTTTCCTATTCTAATTTGTTGAAATCTATATAAAACAACGATTTTAAAAAACTCCAAACTGTTCAATAATTGTTGCTATTTTTTGCGTCAAAAAACAATTGTCCTTGAGATGGTCACCAAATGGTAGGTGCAAATTCTATCCTAGAAATGCTCATTGCCTATTTAGAACATAGATAATTCCATTCAATGTTCCATTTCAACACTTAAAATATGTGGTTTTATTATGCAAACAATTTTGATGGACTATTTTTACACAATTTTCTCCTTACAACTATTGTTTCTTCTACTTAGTTCTATTTCTTTACTTAAATAGAATTTGTGGTCAAAATATAGTTAGATTTATTAGAAACCCAACACACAACAAATACAAAATTTAAAAAATCCATTTTTCTTCATCAAATTTACAATTTTCTCTTTATTTAAAATTGAACATATTTGTAATTTTAGAAGATAAAAATTAGAGCTAGAAACATGAAAAAATTGTGATTTTTTAATACCAACAAAATTCTAAACTCAAAATGTGTCTTTGTTTAACTCTAGCAACTCTCTCCCCTAACTCTATGCAAAAAACAATCACTTAAACTCCAACAATTTCCAGAATCTCATCCTAGATCACTTCCCTTCGAAAATAATTCAAAATTAAAATGTTCAACAATTTTAATTCTATCTAACTCCTTCACTACTTTGGTTGATCCCTATCATTCACTTGATTTATTTTGTCCTGATTAATCATTGGCATACACCAGGTAACAATTTTTTGGAAAATTTAGTAGCCATAACAAAAAGTTGAGTGGTAGACTTTTGAAATATAAACTACCCTTTTTGTAACCTTATGTTCTTACATCAATTTCTATTTGCACTTTTCTGTTACTCACATTGCACTTTAGGGTTTAATGTTAATTTGGGAGACCCATTTGTTTTTTTTTTTCTTTTCAAAGGTGTGTGACTTTTTCAACTTGGTAGAGAAATTGGGGAAGAATGCATAAATTGTAAAGCAAACATTTTGATTTTAGTGGAGAATGTGTGGATCTCTTGATTTGGCATTAGGAGATTGTACATGGCTTTATGGCTTTAGGGCTTCAGAAGTGATATGTATCAAAGTCCAATTGTTTCAAACCTTGGAAGTATAATTGGGCATATTACGAAGCAAACATTTTAATTCTATTATTTTGATAATTTGAAATATAATCTTTCAGATTATGAAGCAAACATTTTAATTTCATTATTTTGATCATTTGAAATACAATCTTTCAGATTATGAAGCAAACATCTTAATTTTATGGACCCAAAAATGGATGTTCTATATGAGCTTATTTGGAAGGATGAATTTGGTATGACATGTAAATTCATTTGGGGGGGGGAGGGGCAGAGGGATTTAATTGGAAAATGCTCAAATTATCCTTTAGGAACATAATCAATGCTCCAAGAACAAATTTAAAGATGTGTTATACAATCAAGATCCCTTCAAATGTTTCATAGTAAGCAATGTTGAATGGCTTTGTGTAGATCACATTTTTTCATTCTTCATCCGAGCATTGATTATGGTATTCAAGACAAATTATAGTAGTACCTTCATGGCTTCAACACAAAATTATATTATTTTTTGAAATGTTAAATTTATTAAAAATAATATTTTTGGAGGTTTGGTGAAGGAAAATAAAAAAATCTTTTGAAATATTATAGACTATTTTATTTTCCAAAATGAAAGTTTCAAAATGTAATTATTCAATAGACATGTGTCAAAGCCGCCAAGGTATTGTGGTATCATTCATTCAAATGATGTACCTGTCCCACCTCATTTGGCTGGACAAGTTCACACCCAACAATTGATAGACTAGATGAAACAATTGATCATAAAAATATAAGTTTGTTATACATACATTCATCTATGCAAGGTTACAAAATATCCATCCCAACCCATACTTAAATGGCTAGGTATGTTAAAGTCTTATAGACCCATGATGGTTATCATGGCATTCATGCAATTATTCCTTGTTGATAGGTTATTTTTCTATGTATTTTGACATAAAGAATGTGGGTTGGTGGTTACCATCAAAGCTTTCACAATGGATATCACTAGTTCAAAACTCTTGGCCATTTGAGGATAAGTAACCTCATATATGAACCTTTGGAGACCCAATATAAATTTTCACACAATCTAAACGACATCCTTTAATTGTGCAATGCATTGGAAACCCCATACAAGAATTTGGAATGGATGAACATACTCGGGAGCTTTAAACCCTTTAAAGGGTAAAATTAACTAGGGTTGAGGAAATGAGCATTGGATTAAATTATCATTCACAAGTGTAACAATTCTTGAAGGAAAAAGGAAATATGTACCTTGACCCAAGCATAAGACTTAAACTAATTTGTAAAATTTGTAAGTATTCTTACACTAACTTGCTAAGGAAAAATGTGTAATGAACCAATTCCCAAGAGCTCTCGGTTCCAACTTTTGGTTCACAACAAACACAATTATATAGCAAATTGAAATCAAGACCTATATCTACCCTCCCACCCTAGATGCATTCAAACTTTTTGCACTTACATGAGGCTAGTGTAAATATATGTCAAAAACACTTACATGGCCCCTCCTAAATGTTTAGGAGCGTGTAAGTGTATATATTATATAACTTTAAGGATTATATCCTCTTGTAAATCCATATTAATTAGTTTTGCATGCATTTCAAAGGTCAATTTTATTTTTTTGAACAACAAGCCACTTTGATTGGCCCTTCATAAAAAATAATGATATTTTCATATTCCTCAAACATTAGCATTTTCTATCAATATGGGACTATGGTGGTATTATTCAAAAAAATAATAATTTGAATGCAACATTTTGTCCTGCCTCTTTTCTTGAGTAGAATTTTTATTTTTAAGTTCGTTGATCGTTTGCCTAAACTTTTACAAGAGCTTAGATACTTATTGTGATTAATATTAATTAATTAAATTAGTTGTCGTGCATCTGAAAGCACGAATGTTTTGATTTTTGATTTTGATTTTTTGCAATGGGCCATTTGGTTGACCTATCACCAAAAAAAAAATGAAATCATCCCCTCCCCAAGTAAAAATCACATTTTAATTTTTTTTCTCATAACCATGTAAAACCATATAAATCTATTTGATTTACATGGCATAAAATAGATTTACACGATTCTACACTTACAAAAGTGTAAATAAATAAATGTCATTATGGGATTTACACTTACATAAAACACGAGTCCTAAACTCTTTGTGCAAATTGTGTGAAATTTGTTCTTCATTCGTAAATTTTTGCATATAAATGGCATGTGATTAAAACACAATTTTCATTGGACATTCTTTCAACTTACTCGAGAATATTGTCCCATCTCTTTGCAATTTCTTTCTCGTCTCCCTCCCCGAAAAAGAACAAAAAATGGGCCTCTTCCATGTACGCTACTTTAGTAAAATTTATATTTTCAATTAACATTTTATTTTGAACACTACCCCCACCTTGACATGAATCTTATCAATATTATAACCGTTACATTTAGAATCAGCAGTCAAAAAAATTGACCCAACCTTTGAAACTAACAATTTTAAAATTTTTTCAAAGTACTCCCTAAAACTCCAAACCAATCAATTTTTTTGACAAAGAAATTGAGAAAAATTTGAAAAAACATTTCTAGTGTAAATTCAACAATTTTGATAAATGGAGGGGTGGAAAAACATTGGAACCAATATGAATAATCTATTTTATAATACACACTAAACTAGATGATTCCTAAAAAAAATCCAAGAACCGGCCAACACCAGTTGGCTTATAGTATTGAAAAAGTGCAAAGAATTTGCACAATTTCATATGTCAAAGATATAAAATAGACTAAAAAAGATTAAAAATTTTATGGGGCCAATTTTAGTTCTGATTAGATTAAAATAAATAAAATGGGACCCCACTTCAAATCTGGTTTTTAATGTAAAGGTCAGATTTTACTCTGGTATTTTTATAAAAAATTCAAATCAAGTCAATTTTCGGTTCTAAGGTAAGTTAGGTAGATTCCAGGTAACCTCGCAACTACATTTCACAACATCAAACATCATTATTTTTATTTTAAAAAGCAATGAAAATAAATAAATAAATAAATAAATTCAGATTGTTACAAAATATTGACAAGGCTTAATTAAGTGGAATTAACTTATTTCTAAGCTCTAAAATTATATTAGTAGTTTCCAATGAATCTATATCATTCTTTGTATGTCAATTGATTTCATGTTTTCATGTTCCATGCACTTGTATGTCAAATTTGAAATTTGTCTCTTACCACATTGAATTCAGTTCTCAAAATCCCCCTAACTCACTCCCAAATCTGCCCTCCAAATCATCCCTCAAAAATCCCCAAATGCACCCCCCTCTTTGCTCCAAACCCGTCCTCAAATGTACCCTCCAAAGCATTCCCTCAGAGACCCCCTCACATGCACCCACTTTTAGCCTTCAAAACAGCTCCCAAATCTGCCCTCCAAATCACTCCTTCAGAGACCCCCAAATGCACCCCTAAAACTTTTTAGCCCGTAAACAGTCCTCAAATGCACCCCTTGAAGCTCCCAAATCTGCCCTAATTCAACCCTAAAAGAAGCCTCCAAATGCATCCTCTTTTTGCAACAAGAAGATCACAAAAACTAGAACCACAATGACGACCACCAAGACCATAAGAAGAGGAGGAGGATGAGGACATATTTGGGCAATGGTGGGTTACAACAATGAGAAGAACACCACAACCACCAACATGGGCTACAACAATGAAAAGAATGCCACCAGAAGCATTAGCATTACAAGATAGTCACAAAAACAATGATGTAACAACGAGCAACAAAAAGAGCACAATCGCAAAGAAAAGCTTCAAGCTTCAACCTTTGACAACCACTTGCCACCCTTAACCCCTAATGAAAACCCCTAACCCTAAATTGAAACTAAAATTGAACTTTTTCAAAAAAATCGATCTGGTTTCAATTCTTCAAACCACTTATGAACCGAGCCCAATTTCGATTCTTAAGAAAAAAAAGTAGTCAAGGGAGGGTTCCTAGATGGTTCCTCTAGCCTTCCTTAACCCCAGTTCCGATTCCTACCCAGTTCCACATCTAATTATCTGGACCCGAGTCTAGTTAGGTTCTCCCAAGCCTAGGTAGGTTCTTAGTAACCAAAATCAAAACAACAATGAGTATCCGGCTAACCCGGGTACCTGCACAACACCAATCTAGACCCATATAATGTTGCTACTTAATACCGTAATAGTGATCGTCTTATACAAAACATCCATGGTGTTGCTCAATCAACGAATTATTGGAGTTTCTTTCGTTATTCATTACAACATCCGGTTTAGGATTTGAAGAACCAGGCTCGAAAACCTCATCAACACAAGATTTGTTTGATTGCCAAATTTGGCCACTTGACAACCCAAAAAATTTCCATTTGGAGGCAAGAAATTTCAGTAATCACCATATTTTAAACAATAGGTTCAAGCAGGCGCCCAAAATATAGCAGGATTCTTACTCTTAAACCAAAAAAAAAAGAAAAAAAAAAGGACTTTTTTCACTAACTTTGTAGCTGAATTTGGCTAAATTCCCACTTATGGATTATGGACAATGTGGCTACATCACAAAATTGAAACAAGGGGTGTGTCAGTCACACTATGGCCTTGCCATTTCCATTAAAAAAGTATCTTAAGAAGGCAAAAGAAGAATTAGGGAAACTCAAATATTTCACCATGCAAAAATATAATTTTCAAAAAATCCTCTAAAAGAAACCCAAAATCCTTCAAGATATTATTATAACTCTATAACTAATCTCAAGTTTCAGCACAAGCCAAATTATCATCTTTCAAAAAATCCTCATAAAAAAATAGACCTATTACCTAAGGGCCAAAATCCCTTAAGCTACTATACTCTATAATGAATCTATAAACACAATATTGTTGCCTTGGTCCTGTTCAGCAACCCTCATCAAACTATATATATATATATATACCACTCTTTCTCCGGCCCGTCGGAGTAAACAGACCATGACGTTACGGATGGATGATCGGATGAATGGACAGATGGATGACGAGACTGATGCTTCACGACATCCTTTACTATATGTAATAATCAGTTTGAAGACTGTGTACATTCTCGTCAAAACCTGGAACTGGACAAGGCCTACCGTACATGGCAGAGCCCCATTTATAGGACCCCTTTGTTTGTTTCGGCAATGACAAAGACTTAGATACTTACACCCCTTTGGTCGGTTGAGATTTCCAGGCTCGAGTCTGTGTTATGACATCATTGTTACGAGTTTGGTTATCAATGCCTTCAATCTATGTATGTACGGCTCCGTCTCTATCTCACCATCATCATCATCATCATCATCATCAACAACATACAAATGAATGAATGAGCGAGCTCCAATCAACAAACTTTTTCCCAACATCATCATCATCATCACTACTTTGAATGTTTTTATGGACTATGGTTGTCGGACATAAACCACCATCACTCATGAGAATTGGAGATTCCCTCTTTTCATTTCATCCATGTGGAGAGCAATTATAATAATGTTCATCCAAGGAATGAAGGGTTGTGGAGTTCGTTTGGGCCAATGAAGAGCGGAAAGTGATCAATACCTTGTGCTAATTAGTAGGTGGCTAATGAAATGGAGGTCAAACAAAGGTTATGGGTTGTAACTCGAGACCTAATAGCCAATCAAAGCATCAAATTTTCACAAGGGATGGTTATGAAAAATGTAATTCAACCCAATAATCAAATTTATCCAACAACTCTATTTAAGGTGGGATCACACTTGATAGTAAGTCATCCATAACTCAATGTTACAAACTCAATGGAGATAATGAGAGTAGTTGTCCCTGCAGCATCATTCCATGTGGAATTGATTTTCAAAGGGAACCCTACCGTTCATCACGGAGTTCTCTTGCTTCTTTGACACCAATGAACTGGCTATGTACGCCATGGAACAAGGTGCTTGGTGGTCGTCAATTCTGCCAAGCAAGTGGTCGGTTATGAGGCAAGCTTGTTCTCTAATACACAACCTTTGATGTATTGTCCTTTTCCTCCCCCACACATAATTTGCAACACAAATTATTATTTTTTGAATTGACAGTAGAACTGAAGTACGCACATTATAACCCTCAACCGACTTGTCATTCCTTTCAGTTTTCTGCTAGCATTGTTTATACATAACTTTCAAGACAAAATAACAATGCCAGCAGAAGAAGAAGAAGAACTGAAAGAAGCAGAACGTGCTCTTGTACTTGACTTTAAGGAATCCTTTCATACCATAGTACCTTGGCCGTTTCAACACACATGTACATCGAATAATTAATTAATTAATTTTGAAACATTCGTTTCAACAAACAGAATATTCCAAAATACTCACTATTTTCCTTCACAATAATTTTTGATTTGAAAAAAAAATAAAAAATGGAAAATTTCAACATTTCTGAAAATAATATAATTAGTGTTCAATTGGCCAAGGTACTAGGGTCTTTGCAGGAACCAAAGTGCTGCACAGTTATGATCAAAATCGTTGCAAGATCGATTGTAAAGCATTCAAAGAAACTTACAAAGCATATTGAAGAAATTTTGTAAGTATATTTGAAGGACACCGTATCCATGAATATCCCTTCGAGAGAAAGTAAGGGATCTTAATCCTACTATTTATGAGTGCAAAAGGACCTTACACCTCTTTAGAGTTGGACCTTACATTCACAAGTCAGATTGAAAGATCTCACAAGGGGGTCCCCCACCCCTCCAATGTTGGTCGGTTCTTCATGTTTAATTAAGTCAACCTCTGATCTTGATTTTAACATTTTTTTATAAAAAAAATGACCGTAATACTCAAAATGACGTCTGAAAAAAATTATATCATTTTCAATGACTTCTGAAACAAATTATATTATTTTCAGAAATGAAAAAAATTTGGAAAATGATATCAAACATGTGATCAAAATATGTGCAATTGGAAAGGAAAATTTCCACAATTCTGATTTCAATTCTGATTTAGCCTAAAAAGGCTAATTTCACTGTTTGATTCTTGTGCCAGTTCCACCAAAAGGGTGCTGGTTGGAGTTGTTGATTCAAGTGACAAAACAAACTTGCACCCCTTGAGTTAGTTTCTTAAAACCACATACTACTGAACTTGCACACACACACACACAAGTCCCCTCCATATACTTGTACTACCCACCTCCTCCGTAGCAAATGTAATAATGTATAATATTCCAAAGAAGTGCAGACTCAATTTTTCTTAGAAAATTTCAACATTCGTGAATTGTTGATTTCCAACACACAAACTAACATAAAATGTTTTGAATGAATCCAAACAGCTAATTTCAACACTCCTTCTTCTTTGAATAAACCCCCCAAAAAATTGAACTGGGCATGTGAAATCTCCACACCCTGACCCAGCTCTTTTTCTTTTTTTTTTTTCCAAATTTGAGATGTAGCTACACTGGATTTAGCCAGGTTTGGCCACATGATAGATAGGAAGTGAAATTTTTTAAAATAAATAAATAAATAAAAGAATCCTGCTACTCTTTAGTTACCTATAGGAACACAGAGTCTAAATGTGGCAAACTCAAAATTTAAAATTTAAAAAAAAATTTAAAAATCCTAGCTTTTCTTGCGAAAATTTTGAAATTTTTTCCTCAGAAAAAACCCTTTGAGACAGTCACAACTCATTTTCAGATTTCACCACAATGCAAATTTTCACACAAATTTTTTGATTGCCTCCATCATGGTACCAAAAATCTCAAATAACAATTTGACCCACACCCACTATTTGGGCCTCTATACAAGAGGGTCAATTGTTTTCTCTCCCCCCCCCCTCCTCCCCCATGATACCAAGAGCACAGCATGAAGCACCATGCTCTGGGAGATCTCAGCATGACAAAACAAGGGGTGTGTCACACTATGGCCTTGCCATTTACATTAAAAAGGCAAAAGAAGAGTTATGAAAACTCAAATATTTCACCATGCAAATGTATAATCTTCAAAAAAATCCTCTAAAAGAAACCCAAAATGCTTCAAGATATTATAACTCTATAACTAATCTCAAGCTTAATAAACACAAGCCAAAAATATCATCTTTCACAAATCCTCATGTAAAAATAAGCCTGTTACCCAGGGGCCAAAATCCCTTTAAGCTACTATACTCTATAATGAATCTAAACACCATATCCTTTGCCTTCTTGGTAGGCAAGGCCAACAAACTACCTTGCTTCATGGATAGATGACCAGCCAATGAAAAGTAATAATTTTCCTTTATTGTGCCTTTTGGAAAACACTCTATACCTCTGCAAGTTGTAGAGGTCCAAACCATCAAAACCGAGTTTGATGTTATTTAATGGCCTGTACTTTCTTGCTTTCTCTTTTTTTGCAAGGAGACACTTTGATTGGCCCATCACCCAAAAAAGAAAATTATGCCCAAAATAGAATCATCATATATAATGATACTATTAAAGGCTATACTCAATCCAAAGTACAGTGTACAGGTCATTTTACAACTACCAGTCAGTGGTTTTTTTTTTTTAAGAAATTTTTGTTTGTAGTCTAAGTGGCTATCATCCATAGGAAGATGTAGTAAAAATGGGCATCCCTAGGAAGATTTAGCCAAAATCTGGCTATAAATTAAAAATAAAGTACAAACCTTTAATCATCCTTCCATATATTTTTGGCTACACAATAATAATAATAATAAAATTCTACAGTAAAAACATGAGCTGCTACCCGTGGAGATGCTCCTTTCAGATCAGAAATATGATGCAAAACATTTGATAGCTAAACCAATTAAATTAGCAACAAGAGAGTTTGAAACCCAGAACCTACAAGAAGGAGAAAGTAATTGGAGCTTTACAACAAAAGCCAAAACTACCAATTATCTTCTACCCAAAATTCACAAATCTCAAAACATTCCAGGTACCCCCTTGTTTTGAGATTCAAATTTTGCAACCATGTATGCAAGAACATGACACAAGAATTTTTAAAACAAGAGAAAGACTCACAGAAGAACACATCACATTTTAAAAGCACAAAAAAGTTCAAAATTCAAGTCATGAGTTTGGCCATCAGCAGCAGCAGCTGCAGCAGCACTTGACAACACTAATTGTTGTGGTAGGCAGTGTGGAAATTGCAAGTGATCAAATGGGTGAAACAACACATCCCGTTACAAGGTCTCAATGACCCCAACAAAGACATGGGTGTCATATCCAGTAGGAAGATATTATTAGCCTTCACATCTCCATGTAGCACCAAGACACCACCCGGGATTGCAGCATCCATAGCAAACACAATTCATGTCAGGATTCACCACCTTCATTGTTGAGTTCCTTATTGCAGATGTCTTTCATAGTCTCCACCTGGTCTTTCATAGTCTTCAACTGGTCTTCAACTGTTGCCTTCAACTGGTTTCCTTTCTCCCATGTTAGTTCTTGATGTCTAAAGGAAGAGACTCTACAGAAAATTTCCTACCTACTTACACAAGTACAGTTTGCAGAATTTCAAATTCAGGCAATTCTCACAAGAAATTCTACCTCCAAACACCGCTGGAAACCTCAAGTATAAAGATATCAAAGGTTCCTCTGCCCAAGTCAAAGACAGCCAGCCACAAGGCCCTCCTTCTGATCCATTTCATATGAGAGGGAAGCTGCTGAGTGAATATTGCTTGCCACGGACCTCGATCCAAGCATCCCCCCCATTGGGTCTTTCACACTAGCTTAAAATGCACCAGCTGCATCTCCTTTTTTGTGATTAGGTTATCAAATTTGTAGCAATTCACAAGTTTTGTGCCAAAAAATTTGTGCTCTATGAGTTTACAACAGCTTGACACTTTGCTCCAGTGTGCCAAAGGATAAGGTGAGAATTGGATGTACTTACTTCTCTGAGAATCTCAGCTCACCTTTGGGTGTGAAGTGAATACCACAATTAAGGTGTCATTCTACACCCCCTAGCATTTTCTCTCACTCATGGGTGTTAGAAAAAAAAAAATAATAATTATTCGACTTAGGGGGTATGCACACAAACAACAAAAAAACCAAGGACACAAGATTTTACGTGGTTCAGCAAAAGCTTACATCCACGGAGCGCACCCGCACTCAACTCACACTATGAAATCAATGAATACAACAGTGAAGAACTATCACACAGCTCTCACAATTTCTCACTTCTCTACTTGGCACTCCACACCACACTTAGATACTTACAATGAAAAAACTATATAGTTTCAACTCCTACTAAACTTAGACAACGGTGCAACTAATAGATAAGCTTGACGGTGCAACTAATTGATCAGGCTT
>Ga0116231_10005235_pt1 | contig 25646 bp, 16 predicted proteins | sample S1TSphgellanicum_2_FD_89695 | JGI IMG/M metagenome (GOLD analysis project Ga0116231, IMG submission 89695) | Host-associated microbial communities from peat moss isolated from Minnesota, USA - S1T2_Fd - Sphagnum magellanicum MG | ecosystem: Host-associated > Plants > Peat moss > Unclassified... | reverse complement strand
TTGGAGGACCCATGGGAACACATCACAACCAGTTCCCTTTGCTTTTTGGAGGACCCATGGGAACCCATCACAACCAGTTCCCTTTGCTTTTTTGGAGGACCCATGGGAACACATCACAACCAGTTCCCTTTGCTTTTTCGAGGACCCATGGGAACACATCACAACCAGTTCCCTTTGCTTTTTGGAGGACCCATCCATGGGAACACATCACAACCAGTTCCCTTTGCTTTTTGGAGGAACCATGGGTATACATGAGAACCAGTTCCCTTTGCTTTTTGGAGGAACCATGGGTATACATCAGAACCGGTTCTGTTGATTTTTTTGAAGAACCATGGTTATGTGTCAGAACCGGCTCTTTCGATTATTTGAGAGGCATTGGTACCCGTCATCCAAACCGGTCCTATTGATATTTGAGAACCACGGACGCCGAGATGGAAGAACGAAAGAACCACCCTGAGAGCCAGTGGGGGTGGGTGGCATGTCTAATACCCGCCCAACACGGGTTGGTAGTTTGTACCCATATGAACTTATTTTTCTCCTTGAGTCTAGCAAGAAGCAGCTAAGCTACTGGGATTTGACCTCACGACCTGCTGTTGCTGCTTCGAGGTAAGCGCCATGCCCACACCAACACGCTACTTGTTTTTTTCCTCCCCAACCAACAACCCCCACCCACGGCACCCCACCCACCCCGACCCTTCACTTGGGGACGAAGAAAACGGAGCTTCCGTGCGGAGCAGGCTCCTTCCTGCACGACGATGATGATCGTCGTTGTCGTCGTCGGTCGCCAAAGGAAAGCGGGATTTTATTTTTATTTTTTTTGGGAAAGGGGGGCGGGGAAGAAATTCGCATCCTGGGCGACCAAAAATAAAATAAAAAATGGAAGTTCACAAATGATACAAAAGGACTCCTTTTTCTTTTTTTTTTGGGTTTTGGGTGGAAAAAAGGACACAAGTGGTCGTCACATTAGAACAGGCCAAATTTTTTTTCTAAAATCGCCATAAGTAGACAAGAACACCAGGCTCCCAAATAAATGTCGCCCAAAATATAAAGTGGAATCCTAGACTTGGGCTACTTTCAACTCTGACCTGTAGCCAAATTTGGCCAAATTAGGTAAATTAATAAGTTCGTATATGACAAATGCCGCAACGAACGCGCTCTTCCTGTCTTCCTCTTTTCTATTGTCTTTATATTTTACCTATTTTCCTGAAGGAAATTTAGTAGCAGATAATCTGTTCCGACATTTTCTTCTTCCTCTTCTTCTTGTTCTTTGAGTCCCTGACTTCTCTTTTTTCTTCTTTGCGTTTCTTCTTCTTCTGTGAGGCCAGACTTCTCTTTCTTCTTCTGTCGGCAAGATCCACAATGATTGATTGGTTCGAGTAGTCGAGCAATTAATAAATATAGTGTTTTTTTTTTCGGTACAACAACATACTTCGTTCAGTTTTTTCTTTATTATTCTTGTTTGCTGTTGCCGAAGTTGTTGGTGTTGTTGGTGTTGTTGTTGTTTTTTTTTTTTGTCGGAGATGTGTGTTTTGTGCCTGGCGTTTTATAGGTAGGTTGTTCTTTGTTGCAGCAGAGCTTTTTCAGGTTTTCGGAAAATCAATACTAAGTACTGGCTGTTGCTGAAGAGCTCTTGTTTTGTTCCGTTGCTTGAAACGACTTGAGAGAGAGAGAGAGAGAGAGAGAGAGAGAGAGAGAGAGAGAGAGTTTTTTTTTGGGGTCACTGCAGTTGATTGTTTCACAACATCTGTTTTTGGCTGACTGAGGAATCTGCAATGCGCTGCGTGAAGCGTTGTGGTGGTCGTTGAAGACGCTAAGTTTGCTCGGTTGTTTGTGGGGGAAATTGTGTGTGTGTGTGTGTGTGTGTGTTCGGAGTTTGTTATTGTCTGGGAAGGTGTGTTTTTTGTTTTGTTTGCAAGAGAAAAGGTGCAATGGATGACATGAAAGACAAAGCCAAGGACCTGATGAAGAATCTTTGGAACCCGTTTGTCACCACTCCGAAATTCAAGGGCCAAGGGCACAAGCTGGGATCCGACAGCGCGGCGGCGTCGAGCAGCTCCTCGTCATCGTCGTCGTCACCAACGATGATGAGAAGGCCGGAGTCGGAGCAGCGAAGGCAGCAGCAACAGCAGCAGCAGGGGGATTGGCGGAAGTCCCAGCAAGAGAAATGGGAGAGAGAGCGAGGGGCAGACCCGAGGAGCAGGCAAGCGCACCGAAGAGCAGTATCTGAGGAGGTGCCGTTGCCGTCGTCGTCATCAACTCGAGCACAGCAGCCGTCGTCTTCACAGCAGAACTTTGTGGTCTCCAAGGCAATATCGGCTCCTGCTGCCGCTACTATCACGGCTTTCGATCCCTACACCTCTGTGATCGGCTCACAGAAGTCGTCAAGCTTGAATTTCACACAGGTCAGTACACACTCTTCCGTGCAATTCTTCTTACCCTAACAATATATTGCCTTGTGCTTGATGCTTCTTCTGTACAATATAGCAGAGACGAATCGCTTGAAGGAATTCTGTAACATATCTCTGAAGCAGCAAAATTTATCAAGCATCATGCAAACATGTCATAGAAATACTTCAACTGAGCAGACAGTGTCCTTTGTCAGCAGAAGAATGTCCAGTGTCCTGTGTGCCACGACTGGTGGAAGTCAGAGGCTGAAGTTTCTGCACATGTGGAGGAGTGCCTTTCAGCAGCTTCAACAGCTGCTTCTTTGGATGCAAGCAGTAGTGATGGAGCAAGAGGGGATCACAGCAATAGTCCTCCTGTGGAATCAACACAGCAGCAGGAGCTAGGGGAAGCAGTGAGCATGCTCTTGTCAGGAGGACCTTCAAATGCAACTTTGGATGTGTTTGTGCGGCTTCTACGCAACATTCTGAGTGATGCAAAAGCTGAGAAGTTCCGTCGAGTGCGATTATCGAATCCCAAGATTAGGGACACTGTTGGAATGGCACTTGGTGGTGTGGAATTCCTGGAGTCAGTAGGGTTTAACTTGATCGCAGATGGAGATGAAGTTGTGGCAGTGATGGATGAACCTTCGGAAAGTCAAATTGAGATAATTAAGCAGGCGGTAGTTTTGTTGGAGCCCTGTGTCTCAACAACACCAGTGCCATCCATGACATTGCAGCAGCTTTCTAATCCAGCAAACCAGCTGGTGTCACAAAAGGTGGACAGGCAGGTGCGAGCTGAAATACTTAGGCCCCCACCTTTTTTTTTCCCTGAGGTCTGTTTACTACAGACATGATGAGGATGGTTTCTTGTCTTGAAACCCACCTGCTCTTGCTTCTGTTTTTGCTGATAAGTCTCGTGACAACAACAGATGCGGCTGTTTTTCACATCAGACGAAAATCAAGCTGCAAGAATCGAACTTCCTGACTCATTCTTTGAGCTCACTGCATCAGAAGTGAAGATGGAAGCTGCAGCTCGCAAAAAGAGGCTGGAAGATAGTCAACTTCTGATTCCAAAGTCATTTAGAGCAAAGCAAGCTTCGATTGCACAACGGCGTTACAAGGCAGCACTGATCCGTGTTCAGTTCCCAGATGGTGTTGTTTTACAAGGCCTATTTCTGCCAGGAGAGCTGACGACTGCCATTTATCAGGTATGTTCAGGAGGTTGGGCTTCTGCTTTCCAAGTCTGTTCAGATAGATCCTCTCCATCATGGTGCAATTCTGACTCTTATTTCTCTGTGGCATATGTGGTATGTGGGTGATTGTAGTTTGTTGCCTCAGTGTTGAAGAACCCTGACACTGCATTTGAGCTATTACTTCCACTCACAAGCAAAAGCCGGGTGGTGCCATCTGTGTCATCACAGTACAGTGAAATTGCTATCACTCTGGAGGCAGCCAATTTGGTACCCACAGCCCTGCTCAAGTTTCAACCACTGCAACTGTCAAGCTTTACCGGTCTTCAGCAGGAGTACATGCAATTGTGCGAACCCTTGACACCTATACCTTTTCCATCCAAGAAATGATCATGACAAAATTTCCATTTTCTGAAACTCAAGTTAGAAACATTATACAACTACTGCAGATCGCTGATTCTTTTCTCTAGTCTTTTTCAGTGCCTCTAGTGACAACTATTGAAGATTCATAATATGAAACTGACAATAAAATGACCAGTTAACAACTGCCACATGATATATGGCCCAGTTGTTGAGAAGTATGAGGGCCACATTTTTGGTCATTGTTATTGCAATTGTGATTATGCAGTGTACCTGTGGTCCATCCGCAACAGTGAAAGAGGAAGGGTTTCATACTTGCCATTGGATTGGATGGTCTCAGACTATTTTACACTCACCAGATGTCAGGAACTGATCAAGTCAATGAGTAAAACATGGCAAATAGTTGCTTCCATTCATGAAGTTGATGGTCTGAAGCAGTCATTTGTGTCATGCTAGTTTTGTTTCCTCTGCAACTGACAAAGTTGGTACTTACACAACGAAGCACATTTGTTTCTAGGCTTTCTGGTGTTGTCTTGAGCAGTTCATAGTATCTTGGGGTGACAATACATCTACCCTGCATTGAATTTCACTCAACCTCATGTCAACCAGTCGTCTAGCCTGAACCATCAACAAACAAGCAACACATTGCAAAATGCTCTAGGGATTGAGACCAATTGTGTCATCTGGTCTTGTAGCCCAGGTCAAGCAGCATGCTCAAGATTTCTGTGGAACCCTCGAGAGCTTTCATTCTTGCACACTAAAGCTTGTTGCTTTCATTCATCGGCCTCATTCACTATTTTTTTTCTCTATTTGGACCTTGTAATGGTGCCATCACCTGAGTTGCTGCTGCTAATGAGTTTTTTCCATTTTTTCTTGTGTTTGCAAAAGTTGTTTTCTCTATGCTCTGATGTTGAAAGTGAGATATGAGAGTGATGGCACTTCTATTGAAGGATTTCTTGGCATCCAACATCAAATCGTTGGTTAAAAGTGTATGGAATGGTGTTGTTTTGCATCGTTTCAAGTTTTCTTATGATTTCAATTTGTTAGAGATTGGCTCAAGGCTTAGAGTACCACTTGGTATTCGAACTTCTTTATGACTCTATACAATATTTAAAGGTGGGTTGAACATTTCTAAGTCACTTGAGAAGTTGTTTTGAAAATAATAAAAAAATTGCAACCTTCGATTGAAAAATGAGACACCACATATAGGTGTACAATTCTTATTGATATTAAAGTTGTGTGCTCACTTTACAAGGTTGCACACGAAGTTAACTACCTTCAATGTAGTGAACTCTTTGTGTTCAATAAGTCCTTTGTGAACATGGTTTTGCATGAGTTTGTTGTTGATGTCAATGTTGTGTTTAGGAACCAAATTTGGTGACCATTAGGTGAAGATTTTTCAAGGGTGATGGTGGGCTTCAAGGATTAGTGTAGCCTCCCTTTTGTTCACAATGTAATTGATTGTACATAGATTCATATTTAGAAACTGAGGGGAGTCTTTCTTTCATATTTTTTTCCTACAAATCCAAAGTGATTTCAAAACGTTTTTGTGGGATTGCCAAAATCTATGAATGATTCTAGAATTTTTCAATTGTTTACCTTTTATAAAGTGACAACTTATGATGGCTTTTTCAATCTTGAACATGGATCATAGGAATGCACTCACTCTTACGTCATTAGGGATGAGGGCTATCCACTTATGCCTTGGCTCATGTTCCCTCATGAGCAAAGTGTGAACATTAGGCACACAATTTTGAAACATTATACAACAAACATCTTTCCAGAAGGAATGTGGTGAAAAATGTTTTTGGGATGTTGAAGAAGACTTTCAAAATATTGTTGCCCAAAAGCAATCTTCATATCCCTTTCATCCTTAATGTTGTTACATGTTGCTACTTACTATATAACTTGATATTGAAAGGGAGGGATGTTGATGTAGATGCACTAATGTTGTAATTGGAAAATGAATATCAACAAGGTGGAATAAGAAAGCATTTGAACAATAGGACAAATGCAAGACCCGATGAGGTCAAAGTTGCTTCAAAAGTTAGTGAACTTTCAAGATTTAAACAAAGATTGACCCTTGAAGCATATATGGGGCATAAACAAGCACATGGAGGATGAACAAGCTAAAATGTTGTCAAGTGTAATGTTCACATGAAATTGAATGTGGAATTCAATGTTGTAAATTGCAATGTTCAACTGTTTTTTTCCAAATACAATGTTGTAAATTGCAATGCTCAACTGTTTTTTTTCCAAATACAATGATGTCAAGTTTGAAATTGAAATGGATAATAGTTAAAGGTAAGGTCATTGTTGTTGTCAAGTTGAAATGGAAAATATTGAAATGTTTAATGTCCAATATCGTTGTCATCATGATAGTTCCACAAATTTGTTACAAATCATCACCAGAAATCATTTCCTACATCTTTGAAGCATGAAAAATATTTTAACTTGGCAATAGGAGAACAATAAGATTTGGATCTTGAAAAAGATCTAAACATGGTAATAACAAAAGAAGATTTTTGAACAATTGTGTATTTTGTTAAACATGTGTAATGATGTGTTTTGAAGATGGTAATAGTTGAAGATGTTAATGTGTTTGGATTTGTTATGGCAAATTGATTCAAATCGATTGCAATTGTTTTTCTTTAAGCTCAATCCTACATCAAGTATTGAGGAATGATAAATGAAATGTAAGTTTCATTGCTATTGTTAATTTCAATGTTGCTATAGTTCAATGAAATGATTATGAGCTCCCTATTTTTTATTTCAATGTTGAAATGATTTAAAAGTTCATCATGCTACTATTTAACTTAATGAAATTGAAATGTTGATTCCAAAGTTCTTTCAAGTTCAATGCTCAAATGGTAGATTGATTCAAATTGATTGGAACCATGATTTTTCAAGTTGAATGTTACATCAAGTTTGCAATTGAACTTGGGGATGGTGAATGTAATGTAAGTTTCACTACTACTATTTAATTCAATGAAATTGAAATGCCATTGAATGATAAATAGACTCAACTTGGAACTTTTTTCTTTTCAAATCAATTGTTAGTTGCAACTAGTTTTCATTTGTGTCTTGATTGTTTGGTAATGCCAAATCATTAGAGAAGGATTTAGATATGTTGATTGGTGGAAGCATTTGCGATTGATATTTTATTAAGGCATGGCACATTGTAGAGTTGAGGCTTGATAAAACACTTACCATATTTTTGTTCATCTTGTAAGCCTTCTTGTCTCTCTCCTTCAGATACTTGAAAGGATGTTTAAATGTCTTTTCACAAGACTTAGTCTTGTTTTTGTCAATTTCAAGTTGACTTATGTTGATGAAATCCACAATGGTTACATCACAAGATTGGGGAAGGAAAAAAAAAACCTTTGATGATGTCATCTAATGTACTATCCAATGTTGGGTAGTTTTCACAAATAAGGTTGATTTCTAAGTTGGTTATCATGTTAATTCTTTTAATGAGATTTAATAGTATTGAAAACCACTTCCTTGATAATTGCCCAAGGTATCATTTATCCCTAACTCTAATACCCAAGGTGGTTATGGGGCAAATCACTAACTCCAATTTTCAACCTATTAGAGGTGAAAATTTCTAATAGGTTGAAATAATATATATAAACTTTGCTAAGTGAAACTTCTTGACGTCGAAAGGTTTATTTAAACTATGCAACACTTTCATTTATGTAAAGGACCATATGATAATTTTATTTACACTTTAAATGTGTCAATGCCTTTAGATTTAAAAGTATGGTGTGGGATAAGATGAAATGGCAACTCATTCCTATGTTTGTTTCCAAGGCTAACCCCATTTTATAGTTATAATTCCCTTATAATTTGGAGTGAAAGTTGCAAATATATATATTTTAAATATTACCATTTATTTGGATGGTGGTTTGCAAATATACAATTGACTTCCCATTTAAAATGACATATCCATTTCTGCAATTTTTAAATTTGCCACCAATCTAGCCAGTTTTGCCACCTACTTTTTTTGGGTGATGTAATTTTTTTAAACTCATTTTTCATTCTTCTTCTTTTTCTTTTGGGGGTTTCATGTGACCTACCTACTTGTAACATCATTAAATAGCCCTTGCAAAGTCAACTTTGTTAGGCAAGATCGTGAAAAAGTTCACCTAACAAGCCTACATGGCCATTCTTTAATACATAAAATGATTGTTGCAAAATAACAAAACCTTTGTGTGGCCATGTTGCTTGTCCATATTTCAAGTCTTAAACAAGAGCTCGAGACCTCATTTTTGTTTTGTCAATGTTTTAATTGTTTGGCCTACTTAATAGACATTTGAAATTATATTACTCATTTAGATTCACAACTCCCATAACCTAAATATCATATTGGTAATTATGCAATACTACCTTTATTTAACAATAATTCATCCCCCCAAAACATCATTTTTGGGGGAAGAGTGCATAGAGGTAAAAACATAATTATGGTTGTCAAAATTTTCATATTCTAGCATTGTCTACGATCATATGTTGACCTAGAAATTTCAAAAGAAAGAACCCCCACTTCTTGTGTTGTCCAACTATTTGTGATTTAATCTCAAGACAAATACAAGGAGATAGTGGAGCAAAATTCAAGATTAATAAGTTGCACAATACATTAAGACTACAAACTTCCACGATGCAAGGGCTAGATGAACTCTTATGCTACAAAAATGGAGACCCTTTTTCACAATCTTTGATTTTATTTTTATGTTAGAAAGTGGAGATCCTTTGCTATTGGGCACTAAACATACATTTCTCTTTGCATTTGATGTCATTTTCTTTGTAACAATAGGCCAAGGTCTCTAAAGGGCATCAATTGCAATTCAATTCAAGTTAGGCATGACATTTAACTTTGACTTCCAATTTGCAATTGTTCACATTCAATTATTTTTTCCCTAGGGTTTAAATGGGATTGGTTTATACCCACAAACATCCCCTCAACCTATGCCGATGTGTTCCACCATTTGACATTAAACACCACCTTGCCATAGACAATACACATTTTGGAACATCATGACTGGTGAAAAACAATTAGAATTTTAAAATGGTGTTGATGTTGGGCAAAGAACCAAGGCACAATGTTCCACAAGTTTAAGCTCACATATATGTTGACTTGAGAACCAAACCACTATGCTTTAGAAGTTCAAGCCTTAATACAATCTTAGCTTAGCTTTTAGAAGTTTAGAGTTCAAACTCATGAAGCCATGGTTCTTTTCTAATGAATGTCAATTCAAAGAGCATTTTTGATAGCTATGACTTAAAGGGTCTAAGTACACTAAGAGAAGCCCATGATATGTCAACTTTCAAAAGAATTGCACCCTCATGACTTTGAAAATGAATCACATGAGCTTTAAGAATTGAAATGTAGTTTGGTTTGGTAGACAATGTTCTATATTAGTGAATTGGCATTTCAATTATTTTTATAGAATTTTGAAATGGTTCATTTGTATGGTTATTGATATAAGGACTTGGATAAACAATTGTTGACTAGGTCCTTTTTATTTTAAACCTTTTTTTATTATATTTAAAACTAAACCATTCATTTTCAAAATGCATGGAAGCCCACATATTGATGATAATAAGGGCCCATTATTGAAAAAATTGGGACTATGCTTTAATGTGGTGATACATTGATGTATTTTGAATATGCTAATTTTGACCTTTGAAAATACATAATTTGAGAAATTTGCATGAAGAAGAAATGTTCTCTACTATATAAGAAAAATATGAGTTTCATTTTTATGGAAATTGAATGTGTTATTGTGTTTTTTATATAGTTTATTAATAACATCTTTTGAAAATTGAAGGGATAATTACTAAATTGTGATGGTTAATTCAAAATTTGGGACCATAAAAAAAAATCTATTAGGAAATAGATGTTATTTGTTGTTTCAACATTAATTTCCTTCAACATTGAAACACATCATGCCAAATTAGTGTCGTAGGAGATATTAACATTGAAAAACATTTTAAATTTAAAGAATTTTCCATAAATTGGATGATAAATATATTATATAATATGTTCCTATCTATAATTTTGAAGAAACGGTTTGATACATGGAAGATGTGTAGGAATGCTTTGTAAAAAAAATGGAGTTTAAGCTTGCATTGGGTGGCTTTTCTTAACATACTTGGACATTAGGTAAAGCATTTTGAAATGTTAAAACTAACCATGTGCCCTAGACCCAATGAGCTACAAGTTCATGGAAACATTTCCATTTGTAAAAGGAACAATTATGTGACAAACTTGCCTTGCTAGAAGTGATCATGTGCTTGACGCAAATCATGCATCTTAGCTTTGAGTTTAAATGACATACCATTTTGTTCTCCATGAGCAATTGTGAAATCATGCATTGAAATGAGTTGTTATTCATTCTTACAAATATCCTACAAGTGGACATGGATTCGTGAAGACTTGCGGGTCCTAAATTGGTTCTTTTTGTTGGACTTGATGACTTGACCTTGTATCATGGTGCCACCACATAAATAGGATAAAAACTAGGTTCAGGCCTCACATAAATCCAAGCTTTAAAGGCTTTGGTTGATACCTATTTGCCATACAAGCTTTGCTCAAATTCTTTGAGAAAAATAATTCTCTCTTGAATGTTGCATCCAACCTTGCAACTTTTGCCATTGCACTCATCTATTAACAAGCCTTGATGTTTCATGAAAGCAGAAGCAAATTGTCATCCAACATGGACATAGGTTATAATAGTCAAGACACAAAGCTTCACATGTATTTTCCTTACCTTCTTGGTTCACCCATATTCAATATCCTCATATCCATCACCTGTTGCACAATGTTTTTGTCATGTTTTGAAATGATTTACGTCATTCAAAGAAAACAAAAGTTGTTTTGCCAAATTATATTTTTGCTGAAGATTTCAAGGTTTATTCTAAGGATTCTAGGGATACTTATAAAGTTTATTATTTCTATCATTAGTCCACTAAACTAGCTTTCACAACACAAAGTTATGAAACATCTACACACAAAATGCCAACAATGATGCGATGAGCATGTATGCACACAATTCACTCTACATTACCAGCTACCAACTCAAAAACATTATTTATAGAGTTTGCAGGTTGTAGGATTTGGCATCCTTAAATATCAAACAATTATCGTCCCAAGTCCCCACCAGAGAAAGTTCCCATCTGTACGAAGTAACCTTGGGCTAATTTGAAGAAACCCCCCTTCCCATCCCCTCTCTGTATTTATTCCCTTCACCAATTTCTCTATGTATACAGAACTGGTGAAAGCTGAAAACCACAGTTTACAATTGTGGCGTTCAGTCCAAACTGCTACATTATAGGGAAGCAGAGGACTGTACAACAGCTGACCCTCATCATGGAAGGCATTTTACTCTGAATCTTCAACCAGAGAAGAATTTTCCTTCCCAATGTTGTACACACACACCTGAAATTCTTAAACTCACATGTATTCATCTACAAACAGCTGAAACACTAAATATTGCAATCCCCATAGCTCCCCTCTCAAAGCTTCCAATGACCAATCTAATATCCTTCTGAGGATGCCAGAGGAAACCACATCACCGGCAAATCCAGCCTTGGAAGATTTCCATGTCCCCCTTTCACTTCTTCTTGTCCTTTTCATTTAAAGCCCTTCTGCCATTCCCTCTATCCTTCCTTGCTTTATATCCCCCACAATCAATCACTTCAGCCCAAACACCATCACAGGGCCTGGTACATTCCAAGAAGCTAAATGTATTTACCATCACCATGTGCATTACAATTCTTATACATCACTCCTGCTGATCCTGTGCACCCTAAGGGCTCCAATAATAAGAGAATTGAAGCTTAGTCTTTGCTCACCTTCAAGATTCAAATTCATCAGTGTTGGTTCAAGTCACAGTCTGGGCAGTTGCAGCTGTTAAACCCTTCTTGAAGCCAAATATCTTGAACCGGTCACTTATATCAGCTTCATTGCTGTACTCCTTAAAGACATAGTCTTCCAGCTTTACATCAGCTGGCACCTTCCCCTCACTGTAACAGGTTGGACACAAGTTGAAGTTCTTTGTTGTCTCCTTAAATCGAGGCCCAATTATGATGTAATTACAAGTTGCACAAATGATTCTGGTGTGCCGCACACGGTCACCAGTCTCAAGCTTTGCCAGTGTGTTCAATATGCCAAATCCCCAATTAGTGTCATTAAACATATCAAGAAACTCTGGGTATGAAACTTGTGCCCTGTCATCATCTCCATGTAACTCTGCAAGCTCACTTGTTCCCTGCATATTCCAGGAAGAGCTTAAGATCTAACAGTCAAATACAGTCACTTACGGAGACCTCTTTGCTGTACTTGATGGAGTTGAGGGTGTTGCCTTTTTGAAGACAATGGAAGGGGAAAACATCACAAAGTTTCTGAATGCACATGGAAATGTACCTGATCAGGAAGGTAGATGGCACGTAGGTACTTGATGTAAAATTTTGCATCAGTGTTAGAAATGACTCCCTCTCTTGCAGATGAGGCACGCCATTTTAGCACATCAAACACTAGCCGCTTCCTGTTTTCAGTGGACCCTCCACACAGTGGAGCCAGCACTGCAAAGAACATTCCAACATCCACTCGACCTAACCCAGTGGGGTCCAGCACTAACAAGATGCGTTCATTGATTGCCCTGACTGCACCCTGCAAATGATTGCACTGCTCATCAGATTTGGCAAACCAAATGCAGGAGCATCTGACTTCTTCCAGTCAAAAATGTCAGTCTTTCCCCCTCTATCATGTATAACACTGAACGGACTGGGTTTCTATCTGCAAATTACCTGGAATGTCTCTGGAGTTAGGAATTGAAGAAGCTGACGCAAAGTCTTCTCAAGCTTTGCTTTACGGACTATTTTGTCATTTTCAACAGGAGTTCCTGTGGGCTTGGAAACGCCTGGGAGATAATCACTGTTCTCAATTTCCCTCCTCAAGTCACCAATATCACAGCGATGTAGCCGAGTGTGTTTTTGAAACCTGCGTATGTCAAGGGCACATGCAAGGAACTCACGTGGAGTTGTTTTGCTGTTGGGTGCTGGTTGAAACCTTGCATTCTCCACTACCACAAATGGGGAGTCGACATCTGGTTCAGAAGGGATGGATTGTTCTGAAATGTTAGATGGGTGACATTCAGTTCAACTCCACAACCTAAAAGCATGACCAATTCAAGGTTCATTAGCACTGCCTACCCTGCTAAATTTATCTATGAAGTTCAGAGAAAAGTTCACAACAAGACTTTGAAGTTTCATCATGGATAGCAGTGAGTGGCTGCCATGATTCTCCCACTGACTTCATCAGCTACCAGCAGTGGGTGTATGTAACAAATAATAAACAATCTTGGGTAAACCATTACACAAATATCTGTGCCATGAGTTTCTGTTGCATTTCCAGAAGCAACAGGAACACATAGTCATGATGCTTGCTAGCACTCGATAGACATAGCTCATGAAAAAAGTAAACATATCTCAGTCAAGCTGCAACAAGCTTGAGAGGGAAGCTTCATTTGTTTTAGATGGTCATGGCACAAGCAAGAATCTAAGCTGAGGCATATAGAGGCTGACATAGATGGTAGTGGTGGGACCTCCAGCACAATTTTCTTCCAGCATGCCACTTGTGACTACATGGATGCCTAACATCTGCTAAACAACTGGAAAATAAATCTATGAATTTGCAGAGAAAGCCCCACAACAACACTTGACCGTAACCAGTAACCAGCATAAATCCAAAATCAACAACAAGAATGACAGTATCAGCTACAGTTTAAACCCATCCAGCTCTGGTGGAATTTAAGCTGGGCTTCCTTGAGGAACTTGACTTTATATGCCGATAAGATGACATGTTCAGACATGTTTAGAGACAGAAACAAGCATGATACAAACATGGAGAGGGTAATGGCACAAGACATAAAGATGACAGTTCCTTTGTCTCCATCCAAAAAGCTCACCAACTATGTTGCTATGTCGACCTGTGGCACTTTGCTCAGCACTTGCAATGGCTGATGTGAGATCCTTGGGTCGTTTCTGCATCTGATTCAAATGCTTGATGGCATCATAGAGCTCAAGCCGATTTGTCATCTTGAAGGCTTCCTTGAAGGCCTTCCTGGCTTCTTCATGGTCCCCAGATCCCAACAGGGAAACTCCTCTATTTAGCTGTGCTCGCCATTCCCGTGGCTTTAATGCAAGCACCTTTGCATACATCTCTGCAGCATTTCCATACCTGCCACAAACAACTCCATTGTAAACAATGTTTAGTAAAAAAATACACAGTAAATGACCGTCACTGCATATGTGAAAATTCAACTTTCCTCCTCTTCCCAGCCTGCATGCTTAACCCTGCACCAGGCCACATCAAAACTTGAGCAAGAAACTACACTGCTGTCACAAAAATTCCAATATTTTCTGTTCTACTTTGGCTGCAAAACAAATAGATCTAAGTCAAGCAGCAAATAGTTCTAAGTCAAGCCCTGTAGCAAGAGTTCAGGTTTCTGTTTTTACCTCCCAGAGTCTTTCAATAAGCCACCAAGATTATAAAGTGCATCAAGATGGTTAGGGTTCAAGTCAATTGCTTTTTGGAACTCCTGAATGGCTTTGTCATCATCAGCCACTGCATGTAGTGCTGAACCAAGGTCACAATGAGCATCAGCATAGTCAGGCTTCAAGACTAGGGCTTCTTCCAGGAATTTCTCAGCTGCACGGTATTCTCCCAAACCATAAAGGGCACTCCCAAGAAGCTTAAGTGCCCGATAATGCTTTGGATTCAGAATTGCCGCTTCCCGGTAGTGGTGACAAGCACACATGAGCATTCCCTCTCCCTCTAGTGCAATACCAAGATTTATATGGACCTGGAAGACAACAAGAGACATGAACTCAATAACCTAAGATACCCACAAAACTGAGAAAACCTCACAATCCTTCTCTGAAAGGTTGTTTTCAGCAATCAAAAGAACTAAATGGCATCATAACTCTCTTGATGGATATTGACATAACCTTTACAAATCAGTGCATATGATTCTGAAGCAAACTAAATCAGATTCTTTACACAGACAGCCAGGACTCCCATGAGAAGATTTCAGAAAACTTTGATGGAGTCCTCCAAAATGTAAAACTTCCCAGCAACCAATGGATTGTTTGAGCATGCAAGTTAACAGAAGCTTATACTGGTCCTGAAAGGATCCTGTTTGTAAGAATCAATAGGCCTCATGACAAATCTGGATAGACAATCAAGTAGTTTACAAAAGATTATTTACCTGTGGAAGGAGACCTTGCCACAATGCAGTATTTGCCTCTGCTGCATCAAGTGCTTTCTGATAGTTCAGTCGAGCCTCCACATATTGCCCAAGTCCGTAGTTGGCATTTCCCATCAAGAAGGGGGCCCGGACATCCTGTGGTTTGAGCTGTAATGCAAGGTCGAAGCTTTTTATAGCCTCTTTGTGCCAGTGGTGTTCAAGAAGACACCGGCCCATAGCCACATGACAATCAAAAGCTTCTTCTGGTGTACGGACTTTCCCTGCTCTCTCCCGGAAGTCTACGAGAGTCTTCTTGAAGGCACCATATTCAGACCCTAGTTCCTCCTGGCCTCGTCGCCTTTCGTAGCTTTCCCCCTTATCGACTCCATCCTCCCAGTCTTCTGCTGCTGCTGCTGTGTCTATCACCCCATTATTAAGAACTCCTGCTTTCTTGTCCTCCCTCTCATTCCGCTTGTCCTCAATCTTGGCATCTAGTTTCTTCAAGAGAAGCTCTAGCTCCTCTACCAAGCGCCAGGTATCATCGTATGCTATGCCATGGTTCGGAGAGCTCGCCCATGCTCCTAACTTCGATGACCTTTTGGCTGCATTGGCTGAGGTTTCATCAGCAGAAATAGATGCCACTGGAAGCTGCCTAGATCCAGAACCACCTTTTGCCCCTGTGCGCGCCAGTCTTCCTTTTGTCTCAGCTGCTGCATGAGGCTGCAGCTCCTGAGTTCCGCGGTCTCCAATAGTCAAATCCAAATGCAGACCTAGGGCATCAAAATCCCTGTCAACATCTCCGGCTCCATCATCGTAAGTCCGTAGAAGACCTTGGAAGCTTAAGCCCTTGGGTTCTTCAATGAACTCACCATAAGTCCTGAAAACCTCGTCGAGTATGGCCTCTATCTGCTCTTTGCTGAACTTGACGCGGGGGTTGACAGCAATCACAAGTGCTGCCATTTCAATTCGATTGAGGCAGCCATCTCTGTTGCTGTCGAACTCGTTGAAGATCCCGCGAACTTTCTGTGCCCGAATACTCAATCCTTGACCGCTTTCTGACATTCTCCCGAAGTGTCCAGAAGTGCAGTCTGGAAGCGTTGGTAAAACCAATATAGAGATAATATTCAGCTACTGCCACAACGGTGTGCAAGCTTCCTCCAGCTCCTCACCGTGAGTGTACTGTGTAGACGGCCTGAAGGACTATGAGAGACAAGTATAATGCAGCACAAAGCTAAGGAAGGTCCAAACTGTTGGAATGTATATGGAGAAAGAGAGGCCGAGGACGACTCCACCACTTGTGCTTTCATGTACATCTTTGTCTTGGAACGTTCAGAGCACTGAAAGGAACAACAATGCAGATTAAATCGGAGGACAAGGTGAACAGCTGCTGCAGACAAAAGATGATTCAGAAGAAGAAAGAAAAAAAATACCATCCTTCACCAAGACACTTAGTATCACACACAACAGAAGCTGCAACAGAAGCTGCCAGAACTCCACATCGGTAAAAGAATCCGGATCCTACAAATAGTGAAGAATGCTACAAGGAACACCCGCCTGCATTGATCGGGACTTTTTCAAACTCGTTAAGAAAAAACAAAACCCTAGCCTTCACGTACAGTACCCAGACTTTCAAACAAAAAGCAGGTACTCGCCAATCAAATAGCAATCGGAAAACAACCCACCAGCGGGAAAACAACAAGGAAAAAGAGACGAAGCAGGACAAAATTAGTTGCTAGAGGCGAAGGGGGAAAAAGGGAGAAAGAAGTCGTAAAACTTACATTGCGACGAAGACGACGACAACGACGACGAGGAAGAAGTGGAGGAGTGGTGGAGCAATGGCGACGTACACGAGGACGAAGCTCAAAACGCACACCAACGGAAAACGAACAAAAAGATGGCGAGCGTTTCCGACCTTCTTCTTCTCATTAGCAAGTTAAGAAACAAAGAATTAGCATTAAGCTAAACATGGATTAGAGGCTAGAACTAGTTACTAATCTAGTTACTAATCATGTGTTTACCAATAAGGTGTGTTCACACTCGGTGTTAGGGACTCTAGTGTTGAGTCCCTTAACACCATACTATTAGTGATTCAAGACTTTAAAATTACTTATCATGAAGATTTCATGTTAAACTAAGGGCGACTTTAGACGAGGGTCCAAGGTCCAGGGATCAATGAATTCAAGCATATTCTTATTGGTCGAAAGCTTTAAATTGGTCCCACGGCCTTTAGACAAAGGGTCCAAGAACCAAAAAGTGGCAAATTGAGGCTAAAAAACAAACCTGCATGGCACCTGTTTTGGAGGGAAAATCAATTGGTTCGGACCAAAAAACAGTGCTACAAGGAGAGCTGCCTTATTTGGAGAACCAAGAATCAGGCCTAGGGACCAAGATATATAGTCCGATTCAAGGATTCAATTTGCTTCAAATCAGTCCGAAATTGGTTCCTAGGAAATTGAACCCTGGAGCCTCATCTAAAGTGGGGCCTAAAACATTCACTTTACCATTCAATTATCGCCCATTTAACATTGGGTGCCACCTAGGATGCCACCTAGATTTTCATTTAACATTGATTTAACATCAAGTGTGAATTGCACCATAAGCCAAACTAGTTAAGTTAATCCTGCTCTAGGAATTGAAAGTGTTTTTTATCCCTCTTAATTGCTTAAACCACTTTGATTTAATTAAGTACTTGGTTAATTAGCTTTAATTATTGTTGATTTGCAATAAAAGCTCATTAGCCGGCGCCAAAAGCTGATTTCCGAGATAACTAGAATAAATGCAAAACAATAACGGCGCATCAATGACACTTATTTTTTAAAAATTTAATCAGTAGACGAAGGACCTACCGGCTACCGACCAACCGACCTTGGGCGACTTCATAGCCGGGATTCGCCAGCAGGAGTACTTACCAGCCAGCCAGGCAAGAATCTGTAACAACTAAGAGAATCCCCTGGTGTGCTCCATTTGTGACCCTGCTGCACATTACAATTGGATGAAGAAAAGTGAAATCATGCAGGTTCGGTTTTGCACAGCATTACTGTTATTGTTGCACAGCAAAGCGTAACATAACAGCACAGCTGCCATATAAGAGTGTAATAAATAGGACCTGACTAACTACTGCTCCCTCTTTCTTTCTTTCTTTCTGATGGACCAATCATAATGATTGGTCCAGGTGGTTGTTTGGTTATTAGTAGTAGTAGTGTCCCACCTATTCGCAGTCCCAATTTTAAGTTTTATGGGTGGGGTTCCGGAAATAAATCAACACCTAAAACTTGGATGTGAGAAACATGTTTGGAGGGTCACATTGTGAGCAAGCAACCGCTGCTGCTGGTGGGTTATGCTTTTACATTTTCTAGTAGCACTGGACTGGATTGCCACCATGGAGTGAGTGAGTCCAGGGCAACGACAAAAGCTGCTTTGCTGCTTTTGGAAACTTGAGAGTGATGAGAGACCTAGATGATGGAGAGGGGGGGGTGAGGGGGCATTGGGGAGGGATGATTGCCATCCTGATCTCTTAGTGCTCACGCTTCCCAGCATTTTAAGGAGGACAATGTTTTTGCAGTAGTGGTTCACAAGCTTGAGCAGCCATCAGGAGTTGCAGTGGGGGCAAGTTCTCATCCATCTGTTTTCAACGATACATCTCTTTTACTGTCCATCCATCAATGGGAAAAAGTCTACTTGTGAAATTCCCACTAATTCATCCAACTGGGTACTATTTCAGAGCCATCCTACAGTGCATCATCTATGTACTTATGTTCTTCATTGCCACTAATTCATCCAACTGGGTACTATTTTCAGAGCCATCCTACAGTGCATCATCTATGTACTTATGTTCTTCATTGCCACTAATTCATCCAACTAGGTACTACTATTTCAGAGCCATCCAACAGAGGTATTATGTGACAAAATTTTAATTTTTCTCATCGTATTATTATTTTAAAATTTTAATATTCACATATTTAATCCACCCTACACTTAATTTAGATTTTATGTTTGCATTGAATTTTGGTATCATATATTCATTTTAATTTTTAATTCTAATTAAAATTGTGATGAATGATGAAAGGTTCACAACTTGTTCACATGTTCATATATACCAAATAAGGTGTCTTATACACAATGGCCCTATCGTTAATAGTTAATATAATATCAACAATTGATATTGTATAATAAATTGGTCATAATTAAGGAAAAAATAAAAAATAAATCTATTTTAATGTACATCATCATGTTGTTGTAAAAGAAAAATTGTCATGATTATTTTTTTTCATTTTTTAACATCACATTAATGATGAAGAACCCAAAAGGGATCTCAAATTAAATGATGACATGTTCTAAGAACCTATTTAAACATTTATTTATTTATTTACCAAATTAAAAAAATTAAAAAAATGTCACAACATTATTTTCATTGTTTTGGAAATCTAGTGACTTTTTCTCCAAAAAACAAAAGTTATCAAATGTTCCTTTTTTGTATTTATTTTTTGCATTTGTTCAAATTTTCAAACCGAAAAAAAGAAGAAATGTGTATTTGAATGTTTTCAATCACATTGTCTCACATTTTGAAAGAATTATGTGAATTTTGCATATGATGAATGGCATAACCATTTTTGGAGAAAGTAGTTTTATATTTACTTTTATGAGTTATTATTTTGATGATAAAGTTGCTTCGGGGTTGGTGCGCATTTGAAAAGGTGGAGGAGAAAACAAAATGTCAAAAGATGAATGTGAATCTTTTTCCAAAGAAATTAGGATGAATCATTTCACTTAGTTTCTTCGAGGTAAGATCCCTTGGAAGCACTATACTCTATAATGATTTTCAACACAATATCCTTGCCTTACAAGGTAGGGCCAACAAACAACCATAGAATATAAAAACAATCATAAACACAACCAATCATCAAATTGTCAAGGAAGAATCATAGGTGACATTCATGAGCTCATCCCAAAAAATTCCAACCTATTCACAATGCTACCTTCTCCCCTTTTTTCAAAAAATTGAAATTAGATTCAAAACCTTAACAATTATGAACTTTTTCAAAGTTTTATTGAGGAAAAATTAATTGAACCTCTAAAAATTGATACTTAAATCCCTTGTACATATATGCCATATTTTTCCTATTTTTTTCTAACATGTGAAATTAATGCAAAACCTATGTTAATTATACTTTTTTTTAAAAATAAAAATGATCAACATTAAACAATTGAATTATAATTTTTTATTCAACAATCAATACATATAGGACCCTATATTTTTATTCATGTAATTTTCAACTTTTAAAAAAAATTCCTCCTTCCACATAATGTCCTTTCAAAATAAAATTGAACCTTCCATTGTGGAAGATCCCAATTTGATTAAGGACAAAGGACCTTCCACTTTTGTAAGGTTCCTAAATTTTGAAAAGTTCTTTATAAAAGGTAAGGAACATTTTTTGGCTCTTCCTTGATTTTACCTCACATTCTCATGTCAATTGGAAATGAAAATTTATTTCGATTGTAGTTAATCACAAATTTAGTTCTTGAACTTAGAGCATTATGTTGTTGCATGGAAACGAGTTAACATGAAAACTCCACCTCAAAAACTTGCATTATCATAACAATGCTTTAATGCAATAGGTTTTCAACTAACGCAATGTGACCTCACCACATGGAGTATTGTTGGACCTCCTCCTCAATTAATCATCTTCAACAATGTGTTATTGCATTGAACAAACAACTCCCTTCCACCCAACTACTCCAAACCCTAAGTCTTCTAGTGGTTTTCTCATTGATCTAGTGTCCATGAACAAAGGCATGGAACTTGCATATCTGTTTTGTACAAGATTCCTAGCTCACATGATGTTGACCAAGCTCTAATTTTTCATACATTTATTGATACCAACATGCTCCAATCATTCTATGTCTACCAATTTGCATTCATTGGATGAATATCAAAAAAACACACAAAGAAGGAATATAGTACGTGAATTTAGATCACGTTGGCAAAATAACAAAACACAGTGCCATTACAAGATTGCACAAAGATATTGTTGTCATATACCACAAACAATGCATAGTTGCCTCCTGCACTGAAAGCCTAGAGTGGTGCAATATAGATGGATTAACAACCATTTTCATTTCCGTGTGAAAAATCTATCCAATCCTTCACTAGATTGCCAATTTACATTCCACATAGTATGCCATACATACATGGGCCTTACCCATTGTAAAGCATGAGGTGTATAGTGTTTCACTCATTCATCTGAAGTACAGTGCCCAGGCCATTTATTGCTATGGCCAGTGGACCTGCTCTGACTACAATATGTGAATTGCATAATCTCAAAACATAAAAGAGTGACAGAATGAATAAGAGCTGTCTTTCAGTTCCCAGCAAGAAACTAAGTGACCACAATGGGTTTCTAAATGGAATCTGTCTTTTGGTTCCAGCAAGAAACTTAGTGAGCATGATGGGTTTCTATCAACCATCATTCTTCAACATAAACTATAGAGGTTTACAGCGCTGATTTTTTTTCTCCTCTCAAGAAACTTACAATAAATTATGCATTTGTAGCTCTCTCTATATCCAGCTATTAATTTTCATCTGTGCTTGGTGGAACTGTCAGTGGACATTGCAGAGTGGGGGGTGAAAATGATGCTCACATGCAACCTCAGTGGGTACCCACTACAAAGTCAAAGTGCTGAGTGGGAGGTAAACAATGTTCGCATGCAACCTAAATAGGTACCCACTCCAAAGCCATGTGCAGTTGCAAGCTTACCAACCTTTGCCAATAAGCCAGAGCCAATCTGCTGTAACACCGATAGAAAGACCTAGGATCAAGAAAAGCACCAAGATATTTCCCACAGCATTTTGCTCTGGACCCTGCAGGCAGAAGAGCACACAAATGTTTTTGTTCACTTCCTCCAACATCATGCAGAAATTGAAAATTTACAGAATTCACAACAGTTTTTTCTCTGAATTTTTGAAGCTGGTGCAAGAAAAATCCCCAACTCCATGAAACAAATTTATGGAAATTAGAGCCTGCAAACTGTTTGATGCGCTTACAGTATAGCCATTTGGAGCAACCATAAAGATGTTTGTAGAGAGATGTCCATTAGTCCAGCCGAGCATGATGCAAAGAAAAATCATCCACCCTTGGTCTGCATATTTGGCAGCAAAATAGAAACAGGGGATGAATGCCAAGCGCACCCAAGACCAAATTGCAAGCCATGTACGTGAATGTAGGAGAAGTCGGTCAATGAGTGGTGTACAACGGCCAATCAAGTCCCCAGAATTGTACATTGTAATGAGCACCAGTGCATACCTGTCACACACCCCTCTCCAGTCCACTCAGTCTGCATGAACCAACATATTACAAGCAAAGAAGCCAAATGAGAAAGGAGTAATTTGCTTGAATCTACAGAAAAAAATTGCAAAATGTATTTTTTACCATGCACCCAATTTGTGATTTCCTGTATCCTCATACAAGAAACCTGGGAATATGGACAAGGACACGGTGTATATGATCACCATATCCACCAAGTAGTCCCAGTTTTGAACACAAAGCTCAGTGACACTCAACCGTGGAGGCAAACTTCCATTTTCCACATCCTACCCACCCTTCCCCACCATCGCTTGCATAAGTGCACACAAGACCTTAAAACTTCACAAAAGAAGGAAAGAAAGCCAACTGAGTCATTCATGAATGTGACATGTTGAACTTTGGCAATTTGCACATAGATAAAACCCACTCTCAACATATTTCTTTCATGGAGGTTGGCAGAATTAGCACCTTGCTCTCCTTTTTTACACCAGCAACAGCCAAATCATCACTAACAGTAAGGGAGCCTTGCTGCATAGCCTTGAGGCGGTATGCTTTCACTGCTGGTACACGAGGGAACACCACTGAATATAGTGTCAACCCACACAGTTGGGTGAACGCTGCTATTCCAAGAAATGTCACTGCATGTACAGCCACAAAGCATTGCATTATCAGAGCATGACCTCCAGCCTAGAGTGCTGTCTAGAGCGTCACTATGGAGTATTGTTATAGTAGCTGTTGCTTGATCAATGAATTAGATAACAAATAAGAGGCACTAGCTTCATAGAAGAAATATTGCATCCTGCAAATCACATCACAACATTTGCAGAAACAAAAGTCTTTAAATTAGGTCATGAGCCCCATATTGTTTGAGTTACAAAGCACCCACTTACATGCGCCTTTGCGGAGCCCAAAACTTGAGCCTCCAAAGGCAACTTTAGTAATCAAGCGAAGCACAGATGTGCTGACCCCTGCTACTGCGAGGCCACCAGAGTATGCCTAAACATCACCACCAAGTTTCCAGCCCCAATAAAAACACAAAGAAATGGCTTGGGAGGCAGCAACTAGGTATTAACCAAATAAATATCACCTGGGTCCTTCAGAACAGAAACCCAAGAGTGTCACACACTGTGTGCTCACAGACAACATGCTATTGATTTGGTATCCTGATGGAGTAAAATGGGCATCATGTTGCATGAAGCCTCACATATCATCAGAATCAGTGCCACCATTGCTTGCAGTGCTTAACTTGGCTGAGTCCTAGGTGACAAGCTTGCAGTAGGACCAGTGCCTTCTCAGCATATTGCCACAATACTCAGATTACGGGACTAGCACTTCAGCAGCCAAAGACAGAGAATACATATTTCATACCTGGATATATGCTGGTTCCATTAAGGACAAATCACCCAAGATTCCACCTTGACTTGTACCATCAGCAATTGCACATCCAGCAATCAGGAAACACACAGCTACATATGCACCTACACTTCCCTGACCTGAAGTTGCTAGATCCACCTGAACAGCAGTAAAATTACAATCAAAAAATCATATTTGCCAAAAAGCAGTTGCAACCCTTGACATTCCCCTTATTAGTCTGCTACTACAATCTTCAAAATCTCTTTTCTTCTCCTTGCTCTTGAAATGTCAAGCGGCACAACTAAATTCAGTTCACCACAGACTTGGGTGGAAGCATGAGAAATGTGTAAAGAAATATGGGAACCATGTAATAATATTAAGACTTACCACTATCAACAACAGGATCATGGTGAAGAAGAGAGAAAAACCAGCAAGCACACGCAACCGTGTGCTACATCGTGCCTCGTACCATGTGAAAATCAGCGATGTCACCAACCCTATTGGTTGGTAGATCAATGTAAATACACGGGAGGGATGGTACCTCTGCTCCTCTCCCCCCACCCACCCACCCAAAAACCACTGATCTTCAGATTCTAGATTTTCAGATTCCTACCACATTACAAGCTAGTAATTTTGCAAGCCTCACAAAAAAAATAAAAATCAGAAGAATTGAGCTTGAGGTCTGATTTGAGCTTGAGTTTAGCAGACACAGAGAGAGCTTACAGGGAAGACGGCATAGTAGTAATCTCCCACGGTGAGGATAGAATTCCATGGAAAAAGAAAGGCTGCTCCAAGTAACCAACATACCACACATGCCAGGAAATGACCCTGCAGCCCCCAACAACAAGCTCCAACCCCAAGACTCCAAATCAACCATCGGTGCATCACAATTGGGTCAAACAATTCTTTTTCCCAAACAAACTCCAGTCTACTCTTTCTTTGGACTGCAGAATCCTCCTAATTGGCCAGGCTCCAATGTTAGGGACCGAAAATGCATGATGCCTTAGCAAGGGATACAAATACAATTCCAACAATATCAGAACCCAAAAAATGACACCCAACAAAAAAAAAAGGACTAAATGGAGGTCATATGGAATTCATACAAAACATGGGGTGGTTTCCCATGCCAGAGTTTCCATGCCCACTTCTTCTTGTCAGGTTTGTTCCTCAAGATGAAAACTACAAAAAGAAGGGAAGGGGGCATTCAAGCTGTTACAGCCATTTCCAGCCCAACCCAGTTCCCACTTCATGCATGAAAGCTTACTACACCCAGAAAACCAAAAATGACACTTAAGTTCTGGAATCTGCACTAAAAAGACTGTGTAGTTAACCCACCTGGACTTTCTCAAATTGCTTGGAATCGGCCACCATAGCTTCTTCTTTTTTGTTGAAACTCTCAAAGCTTCTTTGATTGCAGTCTCCCAACAGTTTTTACTGCATCCGGACCACTGCAACAGGCTCACACAAGAGGATACTGACTTGCATGAGACCCCATTTCAGTTAGCTGCTGCTGCTGCTGCTTGTGTGTGCCTGCCACCCTGAGTGGGGTTGTGAACAGCCCAGAGCAACGGCGTGAAGAGCACAGTGAGTGGCGCAAGAACGGGGACTGGATGTGTGAAGGGAAGTGGTCCGGCTGAACTGGACTGTGCTGTCAGTTTGTGTACATTGACATTTGTGAAGGATTTTTTTTTTCCCCTTCACTTTGTCACTTTGTTTTTTTTTTCTTTTTTTTTTGTATGGTTTTTTGGGTTTTTTTGAATTAAAATAAGAGGAAAAAAAAAATTGTTTAAAAACAAAAAATTTTTTTTT
>Ga0116231_10005233_pt1 | contig 25652 bp, 19 predicted proteins | sample S1TSphgellanicum_2_FD_89695 | JGI IMG/M metagenome (GOLD analysis project Ga0116231, IMG submission 89695) | Host-associated microbial communities from peat moss isolated from Minnesota, USA - S1T2_Fd - Sphagnum magellanicum MG | ecosystem: Host-associated > Plants > Peat moss > Unclassified... | reverse complement strand
GGGCGGGTTGGAGCTCCGGGATGGGACTAGGAAGAGTTGACAAGCTTTAGTCACTCACACGGGCTTGCACACAACCCACACAAAGTGGTTAGTGCAAAGTTGGAGCACCCTTGGTGCTAGGACAAGCCATGGGCAACACGGACACGCAAGACTCACCACGGCCCGAACTTGGGGGAAGCCACCACCTTCCCCCTTATAGTATACTCTGCAGCTCTTCACGGAGGCCACATCCAAATGGTTATTTTTCCCGGGACTCCCGAGTGGGAGTCCCGAAATCGCGCCAAATGGGACTCCCAGGACTTTGGAGCCCCATAACTTTGCGAAAAGACCTCGGATCGCGATGCGGTCTAAAGCAAAGTTGTAGATCTCGTCGAGACCTTTTCAACGGTATGTTGCACGTTCTCTGAAGCCAAGTATTTCGGGTCGATTCCCGACTTTTAGTGGTCGGGAGTCAAAACTGGCAGACTCCCAGGAATTCGACTCCCGACCCTTCTTTTGGCCATAACTTGTGTTTCAGATGTCCAAATGAGCAATGCGAGCCCATTTTAGATATCTAAGCTTCAAGATCTTTCCAATGATACAAAGAACGCCACAAGACATTGAGGTTTGACCCCTGCAATTGCTCTCTGAAGTTTCGGGAGTCCACCGGGACTTCATCTCCCAAAGTGGGAGTTGCCTTGGGAGTGTGAGGGTTCACTCCCTCACACTTTCTAACACTTTCTCACACTCCCGGAAGTGTGATGTGACTCCCGGGCTTTCTCTTGCCTTGACTCCCGAGCTTGCTCTTGCCTTAGCTCTCGGGCTTCCTCTTGGCCCGCAACCTTACAACCCTTTTGTCTTTGGTCTCGAGCCCAAAGCTAGGGTTGCGACATCATTATTCCATAATTTATTGCAAACAATGGTATTTTCCTTCCTCCTTCAGTTGTTGATCCATCGTTTCTTTCGACTATCACACACATTTCATGGTTTTGGGGCTGGCCTTGTCATCTAACAATTCGCCAATGGTTTTAAAACTTTGTTCTTTAAATCTTGTGGCAACTAGGCTCACTTGCCTGGAGTTGCATAGAATCATCTTTGGGGTTGTAAGAATTTTGTTGATAGCAGGTTTCCAAGGGTTATTAAATCCTCTATCGGCAAATCATTGAGTACACTTGTGAAAAAGTGTTTTGGAATGAACTTTTTCAAATTTTCACGTTCTTTAAAGAAATCCATGGCATGTGTAAACATTGTCTAGTGGTAGTTTTCCATATCCTCTTTTGGAATGTTTACAGTTTGTTTTAGTATTGGAAGATTTTTTTTTATTTATCTTCACACTTGCCCATCGTTAGGCCGCCCATTCATTTGTTTTGTTAATTGCTCTTAATTCCATTCTTTTCCCCATGTTTTGATTTCTAGTAAGTGCTAGAGGGGGAGTAACCAACTATCATCTCTTTGACGTTCCCAAGGTTTTATTGTCATCTCACATATTTTCTCAAGTATGCTTAAAATTAATGTATATTCAATCATTGATTCCAATGTGTTTGGTGTGAAAATTGGTGAGACTTTTCCTTTTGCCATTGTAAAATAGAGGTTTGTTGTATACATTGGGAAAATTAATAATATAGGAAAAAAATGCAATTTGATTCTACAAGTAGTAAGAATTGTGTTAAACACTAAAGGTTGGGAGAATGAACGGAAGAATTTTAAAAACAATTTTTAACTGGTGTAAGCAATGTGAAGTGTCGTGGGCTATTTCATATTGTCTTTATTCCTAATAAGCACTTGCCTTTTGGTGGTAAGCAATTAGTGTTCGAATTGGCACATATCTCTTGGTGGATCCATGGGATTTAATTTAACATTTTGCATGGTTAAGATGTTGCAAGCTTGAATATATTTCATATTAAGGAAATATGAAATATGGCTTTAAATTGTGACTTAAACATTTCATTTGTGGATTTGTTTTGAAAGAAACCAACATAATTTGTTTTGACCCTATTTTTTTGTTCAATTTTCTACAAAAATAACATTTGTTGGCAACATTTAAAATAAAGTTCATCCATATTTTCATCCATAAATATCATTCATCCATGGACATGTGGCAAAATATTCCTCCACTTCAATAAAGATTGTCCTACATGTCAAAGAATATTCTCCTAATAGTTTATCCACATGGATAGAATATTTTTAAAAAGATTCTTTCTTGATCATGTGTTCATGTTTGCCTGCTCGTGCTTGTGTTCGCAAGTTCATGAACTAACAACCCCCAATTTTTCCACATCCAATCTGGTGGCAACATTCCCTTGGAGCAATTCTAAATTGTTCTCCCGGCAAATGTTTTTAAAAAATGCCAAAGTAAATCTTGCAAGACTCAGCATTCCCTCACATTATAAGCTTTTTTTCACTACATGTATAAAGTTAATTTTCTCTTCCCCATCCTTTATGTGATTTAGTCCCTTCATCTCATCTTCTTGTTCTTTTGGAGTTTGTTTAGTCTTTTTTGTTCCTATTGTTCTATTTGCAATGGGAAATCTTTTCACCTATTGATATGGCAATTAAGCTCTACTATGATGAAATTCTTAACCCTACAAAAAGGTCCATAGCCAAGCTTTAAGAACGTATGGAGAAGGCCATGGAGTTCTAGTTCGGAAGGAACATTATTTAGCTTTTTGTAAGCACCTTCTGGTTTGTGACCTAGCTTTAGGTCCAAACTTCCTTAAGGAAATTTAGATTCACTATGACATGAATTCAAAGCTAGAAATGTTCACTAAAAAGCTTCAAATGTTAGCATGTTCTTGTGTGACTCCATAGTAAAAACTCAAGACCTAGAATGAATCTAATGTGCGTAAGGAAGCCAAGAAATTCCCAAAGCAAGGATTCTCAATTTGAAAAGTGGCTCCACAAGGCCACTTTCTAGCACTAGGTATGATTTCTTCCTCTCTCTACCCTACTTTCTTGCATCTTTTTCATTGGCTGCCAATCCTTCAATTATTTAATGTAGTTGGAAGCCAAGGCTTTGAAGCTTTATGCCATTATAGTCATGGATCTCAGCTTGATTATGTGGGATCTTCCAAAAGTTGTCTTGTTTGCCTTTTACATTCAAGAGTGGCGGTAAGCTTTTTGGGAGATTTGTTTCTTCCGTGAGTTCAAACCAAAGGATGGAATGCATAGAAACAAATCCTAGGAACAACAAATAGGAGGGAAGGAGGCCCTTAAACAAATGCTTTACAAGTTTGCCACTCACTTCCTACTTCTACTACAACCACTATTCCCCTACTCTCGGTGTTGAAAGTATAACATGAAGAATATTTTTAAATTCAAATATTATTATTTCTTGCAAGTATTTCTACCATGTCTTTCTTATGATGGGAGCCATTGACTAACTCCACCCATTCTTTGGGATCTAATGCAATCCTAAAACAAATAACACCATGTTTTGTAAGGAGCTTCTCAAGGACTTGAAAACCTTGCACCTTGTCAATTGTGGGTGGTATTTTGACTACCTAAAGGAGAACATTCCAACCTCAGAATTTTCATTATGTGAAAAAAACAAAACCAGGATTCTAAGAAATCTTGCAAAGGTCTACAAGTGCTTAGATGCAAGAAGGGAAAAAGAAGGGGTCTACTTTTGAAAAGAGAAAGCAAATTGAGGAAGTTAAACCTAGTCAGTGAGCGAAATCCAATAAGGAGGTTCACTTGGATGTAACCCAAGCTTTGATTTTCAATCTGAATGTTTCAAAACAAATTATTGGCTCGAAGCCACCTCACCCCAATGCTCCCTTTTCTTCTCCATTGGAATGCCAAGCCTAGATTTTGAAAGCATGTGCCCACTTCACTTCACCCCTACTCAGCCAACTCCCCTTGTATTGCCATCTTGCAAACCCCCTAGATGGCATTGTACTACATTACCATTGTCATGGCCAAGTATTACAAGGAAGAGGGTTGATTCAAAAAAAGTGGTCACATGCATTTGAGAAGATCTATGTGTTCATTCATGATATTAGGCCATTTCAATGCCTCTTGGCTTTCTTTGATAGTTTCCATTTCAACTACCTATTGATTCTTACCTCTTCCCACTGGTGTGTAGGTCAACTTTGTTTTTGCTAACATTCCAGGGAATGTTCATGTTCCTTTGATTTCCCCTAATTCCCCAAAGAACCCCCTCTAGAATAAAGAAGGGGAAGATTGGATAATATCCATTTTTTATTTTCGCAAAATGTTTTTTGACTACTGATGGGGATGTGTTTTTTCCCCACCCAAATGATCCCCAAGTTTTCAAGGAGATCAGGTCTTATTTGAAGAGCTACAGTTTTCAGATTCATATGAAATGGGTGGTCGTTAATTCTCTCCCACTTGCAAGTTCGGAGGACCCCTCCTCAAAGGTCCATGGCTCCCATTTTTTTTTTTCCTTCTTCACATCCATTTCCCAACTTCCTTTTCTCAAATATTATGTCTAGAATGTTGTAAACCCTTTTGAGTCGAGTGACTCTTCTAGTTAAGGCTCCTGATCTTGGCTCCTCTTCAATGAGTTTGTTTTGTTTCTCCCCTCCTTTTGAAGATTTCTTGCAAAAAAATATCAATGTTCCTGAAGAAAATGTCCTTTACAATTGGACAGACATGTCTTCCATGTTTATGTCAAAGACTAAAAGCCATTTTGAGCAGCCAAGGAGTTCCATCCATTCACCTTCCAGGCCCTCATTGAAGTGTGCTCTAAAGTAAAGTCTTTTGTTGTTGACTTGTCTACCTCCACAAGTTTGCTTTCTCCCCTTTCCCTAGCTCTTGTTTTGTTTGTTTGCTTCTAGTCTTGGTTTTCATTCTCATTCCTCTTATAAGCAACATCATTAAGGCATGCCATGCCTTTCATTATCATGTTTTGGTTATAAAGCTAGACATGGACGTCTTCATCAAGGTTCTTGAACCCCTGGTTGTTGTTCCTATCCCTAGGGCGACTTGCTCAATTGTTAACATTGATGATGAAGATTTCCCAATGGAGAAGTGACGTGCCCCCAAACTCCTCAAAAGACCCAAAGGTGGGTCCTAAAGTGAAACAATGGAAGAAGAAAAGAGTTGGGGCATGTTCCCTAACTCGTAGCACTTAGGGGTAAGAAGGCATGTTGGAGCTCTGAGATGGGACTAGGATGAACTCACAAGCAAGAGTTCAAGATGAAATCAACCTACATAACCAAGAAAAGAAGGCTGTTAATGCAAGTCGAATGGAAGTGATGTGACAAACTTAGTAAGGACAACCTCAACACAAGCTTTACACAACTTGCAACCTTTGGGAGGAGGCACCACTCCCCTCCCTATAGTATACTTTGTGCCTCTCTATGGGAACTACATCCAAATGTCACTTTTCCCTAGGACTCCCAAATGGGAGTCCCAAAACTGGGACTCTTGTTGTCTCAAAACTTTGGATGCCCATATCTTTCTCAAATCAAATCTTTTTTATATATAATTCAAGGGAATTATGTTATAGCCCTTGAAAATATCTTTTCAATGGTGTATAACACGTTCCAATCATACCTCATTTGACCCCTGCTTTCAAGGAAATTGTGGTCGGGAGTCAAATTCCCAATTTGACTCATGCCCCTTCTTTTGATCATAACTCATGCAAATCAAGTTTAAATGAACAATGTGAGGGCACTTTAAGCATCTATGTTTCAAGATCTTTCTAATGGTATCCTAGGGACCCAATTTGATGTTTTTTTTCCTTTTCAACTAAGGCTCTAAACATTCGCAACTCTTGCACAAGTGTAACTCCCAAAGTGGGAGTGCACTTGGGAATCATTGGGCTTCATCCCTTGCACTCTCCCCCATTTGTGAAAATTTGTTTCATAGCTAAACACACTCTCGGCCTCATGGGCTCATGCATTTCACACTTAGTCACAAACCCAATGTTAGGGTTGCGACATGCAACTTAGGAGAATCTTGGATTATGAGTAAGTTTGCTTCTACTATTTTCTGTTACTATTTCCTACTCTTCCATTTTAATTCCTTGAAGTCCTTATCCTCTCCTTCTTTTGAAATGCAAAGGTGTTTCTAGAACGCTACCCTTTTTTGTAATAGAAGATTTCAACTTTAATCCCCCAAGGGATTTTATATTGCCTTCGTATGTTGAGGTTCAAGCCCAAACCTTTGCCGCCCATGTTCACTACCTAGGGTTAGGAATCTTCTTTTGAATGATCTTGCAATCACAATGTTCATAGATGATGAGGCTTAAAAGTGAGATAGGTTATCTTTGTGTTGAACTTGGCGGTACACCATTATAGCATGAACCTTTGTGCGATCTTCAAGTTGGGTGGAGAAATCTATTAAAGATGTTTTTTTTTAAAAAAATTCGATTCTTGAGTTACACTTTCTTAGATAACATTTTTTTTTTCCTTTCCCTTTTTGCATCGCCATTTTCATGCAATTTTTTTGTTTTCTTACATATATTTTCCACTGGAAATATTTTCCATTATTTATATTACAACAATCTATGTTTCACGCATGTGGCCTTGCTAAATATATATGTCAATAACTATTATAATTCCTAATGAATGATTGTGGGACAACTGCATTGTTTTAAGAAATTGAAAAAATCCCTTGTTTAGTGTCACATTTCACCTAAATGTTTGAAGGCACACGATTAATAATTATGGCTTTACATTTTTTTTCCAATATCTATTTCTATTGTTTCCCCCACATTTCACTACTCTTGGTACCAAGAGTAGAGGATTGAAAGTTTTTTAATTACACAAATAAGTTACTAAATGTCCCACTTTAAGGAATCAAGGTTTTGATGGTTAATTTTCAACTTTTTGGGTGGCAATATGGTCCAAATGTTTAATGATTGCTAGAACTTTGATGTTAGGATTTGAGTAAATGTAGCAATACTAGCTCTTAAAGTTTAATTTACAAAAAAATGAACATTTCAAAGCATATTCACAAATCCAAAAGCTAGCCTTGTAATTGGTGAATGAAAAGATTGCAAGAACTTCCTACTACATAGCAACCACTATTGATCATCATGTGTCCTTATTTTTATCACATTTTTTCCCCTTACTCTTAGTGCCGAAAGTTGAAAATCGAGATATAGAAGTCCATGGAGCCAACTTTGAACTTTGGGGTGAAAGCATACTAAAGGTGAGCCACTTTTTTTCAAAAAAGGTGATGTATAACAAGTATTATAGTACACAAGAAGCTAAAATTTTTATGGCATCCTTTGGCTAACCTAAACACAAGAAAAAAAAATTAGAATTTGCACAACAACATTTTGGAACTCAAAGTTCACTTTGAATCAAAATTAATCTTGATCCAATGGTTAGATGAGGAACATTGAATATCAATGTACTCAAAATATATAACTTACAATTTTTCAATAGCCATAGGGCCTCATGTTTGTGATTCATGAAACATTACCAAACAAAAGGAAATTGAAAAATTAATGCAATGCCCATCTAAAAAATCTCCTCCTCTTTGGTATAGTAGTGGTTTTTTCCTGAAAGGAACATATTATTACACATTCATTGCTGAAAAAATGCAAAAAACACATTTTTTGAATGGAATTTCATCCAAAAGTTTTTAATTTCTAAATTGTTATAAATTTAATTAATGTATATCAATATCATGCACCATAAAAAAATTCACCCAAGAATTCCAGTAACAACCTTACTTTTTAAGTACATATTCAAATTTTCAAACTTTGTGACAAGTATTATTTGGTCACAAATATGCTCCATACATTCAAATTTTTCAATGTTTGTTGGAATTTTCAAAATAATTGATTTGATTCAGTCTAAAACTAATCAAATAGACTTGAAACAAGTAAAAATAATCCAAGATGTGATGTCCATATGTTACAAAAAAAATTAATTGCAGAAATATTATACTTGTGAGTACAATTTTTCGAAGGCTTATTGTGTTTTCACCCTTTTACGGGTTTCAAATTCGCCAAAATTTATTGATAAGTGTTAAAACATTGGGATTAGGATATTAATGAATGCACCAATATCAACTGTTAGGGTTTAATTTGCAAACAAATGAAAGTTTGAAAGAATCCAAGATTTGGCCTTGCAATTTTCTCAAATTATGGTTGAAAAGATCGCAAGAACTCACTACACTACATAGAGGCCATCCTGTGTCTTTATTTTTATCCCACACTTTTTCCCTACTCTTGGTGCTAAGAGTATATGATTGAGACCCATTGAAGTGTCTAAGCAGGTTAGTTAATGTCTCCCTTTACACTAGGAGTTAGGGATAAAAATGCTTGGGGCCTTTGATGGGTCAATCAATCAAAAATAAATTTCAAACAAATTAATCAATCGAAAATAAATTTCATTATGATTTTTGTATAAATCTTCATGGAAGCCATCTTGAAGTTTTTTAGGTAACAACAAATAAGCTAAAAACATTTGTGTCTCAAAAATGAATTTTTTATTAGAACCTTAATTACTTTCAAATTTTCGGGTTTTGTTTTAGTCAATTTTTGCATAAACTTTGAACTCAATTTTTGATATTTAGATTTAAATGAATTGAAGTTAATTACTTGGATCTTTCTTAAACAAATTTTATTTGAAAAATTGGTCATATTAATAGTTTTTTACAATTCATATTGATATGAAACCTTGTGAAATAAACAACAGAAGTGCCAAGCCAAATAAATAAAATAAAAATGAAGGCATGATTAGTTTGGTTGCCCAACATTCTTATTTTGATAAAAAAAACTCAACAAGTGGATGGTTGGTGTTCAAATCAACCTATCTATTGGATGGGTGCACCCAAAATTTACACATGTCATATTACATACACACTGTGTGATGTTTCAAGCCCTAGCTCTCAAGTCCACACTTCTCCTTTTGGTTTATAAATTGTTCCACACATTATGGTGCTTCTTTTTTTTACTATCACTAGTATAATCTTTCTTTGTGGTGGACATATTGAATAGAGCCAACTTCTTTGGGTGTGTTAGTCACATAATTGGAACCTGTTTCTATCCTTGGTGTTGTTAGTTTCAAGCTAACCTTTCCTCATTTGTCATGTTTTCTTTTGGGCTTTGTGTTTAAACTCTTCATCTACACTCTTCAACTCTGCTATTACTACAAACATGTACAAATCCAAAACTAGTGGTGTTTGACAAAAATGTTGTGGATATGGATATTGTGACATTTTGCAAATGAAAAATCTCTATGGTAGGTTTCTTTGAATTTAACCCTTCAACTTGAAAATCCTACATCGAATGCAACTGATAACCCACTTTGGAAACATGTCAAGTTGGTGACATATTTGTAGTTGTCCACTCCAATTCTACATTTGAATCTACCATGATTACCATTGGTTTTCATTGGACCAATTGGTTGGGAGTGATGAGTTTAGAACTATAGGATATGCCACAACGACTTCTAATGGCAAAATAGTTGCATGTGTTTCAATAGCCACAAAATCATGTACTTGCATATATTAATCATTTACTGTTCTAATTTTATTTTGTTAGTGATTATTTCCCTTAATAGTCAATGCACATTTTGTTTAGCATGCAATTTCAATGTTCAAACTCGGCCCTCCTTTTATTTCTTTTTTTCACAACTAAATATTTCTTTCTAAGATCACATACTTTGAAGAAATATTCATATTAACATGTGTATTGCACTACAATTTAATGCAAAGTTCTGAGTTTTAGTCCCTCCATCATTTTTCAACATGTCTTCATTTTCGACTATCGAACACTTTTCGTGGTTTCGAGGCCAACCCTATCATCTAATGGTTTATGGTTTAAGACTTTGTTCCTTAATTCTTGTGGCACCCAGGCTCGCCTACCTGGAGTTGCATAGAATTATCTTTTTGGTTTCATGAATTATATTAATAGTAAGTTGTTAAAGGTTACCAAGTCTTATATTGACAAATCATTTAGTAAGCTTGTGAAAAAATGTTTTGGAATCTTCAAACTCACATGTTCTTTGAAGAAATCCTTGGCATGTGTGAACATTGCCAAATTATGATCTTCCATATTTTTCTTGGAAATGTGTATAGTTTGTTTGAACAATGTAAGAATTTCTTTGTCTATCTTCACATTAGCCCATCGCCATGCCACCCATTCATTTGTTTTGTCAATTACCCTTTTCCATTCTACTCCCCATGTTCTCATTTCAAGCAAATGCCGAAGGAGGTCTAGTCTGGTATCATCTCTTGGATATTCCAACGATTTTTTTGTCATTTCACATATTTTATTTAATATGCTGGAGATTAATGTGTATTTAATCATTGATTCCAAAGTGTTTGGTGTAACATTTGGTGTCAATTTTTTTCTTCTCATTGTAGAATAAAGGTTCCACAATTGCAAAGATGTGGTAAAGGTAAAAAAGATTCAACTAGGTAGTAGGAGTGGAGTAAAACAAAGATGTGGTAGAGGTAAAAAGGATTCAACTAGGCAATAAAGGTGGAATAAATGCAACTTCAAGTATAGATTGGGAAAATCAATAGTAGAGGGGGGGAAATGTAATTTGATTGTACAAGTTGCAAGAATGGTGCTAGATGTAAGAGGTTGAAAATGTGAATGAAAATAACAAATAACTTGAAATGGTATAAGTAATGTAAAGTGTCAGTGGCTACCTGATATTGTCTAAATTCCTAATGAACACATGCTTCTTCATGGTGAATGGGTAGCAAATGGTTCAGCACACACCTCTTGGTGGGTCACTAGGTTTATACTCATGCATTATCTCAATTCCTAATGGGCACATGCCTCTTGGTGGTTAATGGGTAGAGTATGGATTGGCAAATACCTATTAGTGGGTCAACAAGTTTATATGCCATTGATTTGGATTTAGTTTAAGATTTTCAATGGTTTAGATCTACAAAAACTTATATTAAGAAATATGAAGTATAATTTGAAGTATTGTGTCAGCATTTTGTGTGTTATATTTTTCAAGATAAGCCAACATGAAATTATTCCAAATCCTATTTCTTTTGTTCAATTGTTTGCAACAATTTTATTGCCAAGATTCATTTGAAAGTTCATCCATTTTATTTATCATTCATTTTTTTCATCCAAGAATATCATTCATCCATGACACATGGCAAAATATTCTTCCATGTCACCAAATATTTCATCCTATGTGTCAAATAATATTATGTCGACATCAACAAGATATTCTTAAAAATATTCGTTTGGGCTCACTTGTTCACACTCACATGCTCACCACTCACACTCACACATTCACAAGATAGCATCCCCGAATTTTGTTAGAATTGTTATAAAAATACATTTTTTATCCATATTTACAATTGAATCCATTTTATTTGAATCCATTTCCCATTAACTACATTTGATTTCTACATTTAAACAATGCAAATAATTGTATGTACTACATAGTGTGATTAAATAAATTCAATTTTATCGTTAGGGGTTCAAACGTTGTCTTTTCCAATTATCCCACACTTCTCATGGTTTTGGTGGCAATCTAAACATTCATTGATTGACAAGTGGTTGGATGACTTTGTTTTTTTCATGTTGTGGGACCCAAGCTCGCTTGCCTATAATTGCATAGTCTTTTTTGAAGTTTTCCAATTTTTGTTGTTAATAATTCACATAAGGCGACCAAGTCTTTATTTGATAAATCTTTCAAAATATTAGTAAAGTAGTATTTTGGGAGTGGCTTTTTAAGGCTTTCACATTGTTTCTAGAATTCCATCGCATGTTTGAACATCACCCAATGATAGTCTTTTATATCTTGTTCTATTAATTGAGGGTTTGCCCTTGGCCTTTTTTTTTTTGGCAATAAATGGATTTTGTGAACTTTCATTTTTGCATTTGCCCACTACCATGAAGTCCACCAATCTATGTTGTCCACTTTATCTTTTTGTAAAATGCCCCATTTCTTGATTTCTAGCAGTTTGCATAAAGGGTCAAATCAACTGTCATCTTGAAAAAATTTCCATGGTTGTTTTATTTGCTCAAAAATTGAATGCAATAATGTGTTTTCAATCGTGCATTATATTGTGAATGGTAGCGTGTCAATAATCAATGATCTGGTATAATCATTGTTTGGGAAAGAAGCAATTAAAATGGATATATTAAATAAGGCAATTAATACACAAATTAATAGTAATCGATGGGGGGATAAAAATATTTTGTCAAGGAAATAGGAAAGCAATATAATATTAGATATATATCAAATGCAAATAGATAGTAAAGAGCCAAAAAATACAATAAGATATTTATTGGAATGATGTTTCTTTGGAGTTCCAAGGATTGAATGGCTACTGTGTATGTGTCCTTTGGAGTTCCAATGACTAAATGGGTATTCCATATGCATCCTTTGGAATTTTAGGGTCTGATTGGCTATTATATATGCATCCTTTGGAGGACTAGGGTCCAAATGGCTACTATATATGTGTCCTCCGAAGTTCCAAAGCTTAAATGATTATTTTATTTGCATCCTTCGTAATTCCAATGATTAAATGGGTACTCTATAGGATTCTTTTGGAGTTTTAGGGACTGAATGATTACTATCTATGCATCCCCTGGAGTTCCAGGGACTAAATGGGTACTATATATGGGTCCTTTGGAGTTCAAGGACTAAATGGCTATTGTTTATGCATACTTTGGAATTCTAGGGACTGAATGGTTATTATTGGGGATTAGGGGGGCAAGATTTGTTAAATGTTCCGCCAAAAACCTTTATTTGTTTCAACATATGAGGCACAAACCTTTGTACAATTATATACCCAAATTTGATTAATCATAGCCCCTGTTGTGGGGTGTCCACATGGCAAATTATCTCCTTGTTTGAAGAATAGGCCTCATGATATTCTTTCTTGTCAAAGAATATTTTGCCACATAGAATTGTATCAAAAAAATTCTACCATGTATGATTTTGTTAAAAAATATTTTGCCACAACGGATGGATACGTCAGGGAATATATTAATGACATGTGGAAAATATGTTTTAAAATATTCTTTTTTACTTGCATTCACCTGCTCACATTCATGCTCACATGCTCATGAAATAACATTCCTGCATTGATTATGTACTCCTTAAATGTTTCTCCATTTGCCTTTACAACTACATTAAATACCTTCACATGAGCATCTGAATTTACATCTTTTTTGTAATCTAGATACTTCAAAGTTGATCAATATGGCTTAATTAGCCACTATAACCCCTACTCTAGGATTCACCACCAATCTAGTTCTTTACCCTTCATAGTTTATCTATAAACCCATAGATATGTTTGCTTATGTTGTCATTAATTGGTGCTATGTAAACCATTTGAGGTCTTGAAATAGGCACTATTACCTTACTTAGAACTCCATGAGTTTAATCTACTATTTGTCCAAGTTGAATACTCACCAATACTTGGTATGTACTTTGACCATTTTCAAATTGTTTCCTTCTTCTTGATGGCTCAAACTCTTATTTAAACTTACAAGCTACTATAGTTGTATCTGGCATCACAAATCTAAAATGTTGTTCTTGTGAAACAATAATTGGTATCTGAGGTATCCCATTCATCATTCTAGGCATTTTATACGATGGTGTTAACTTTCTAGATGACCTAGCCCCTAACTATACAACATTCATTTATATTATTTGTGGTATAGAATTCAATCTTATAGAAAATGGTTTGACTCTACTCACACTAGGAAAATTATGGATCCTTGGTCTGTTTTGTACAAACTCTCTTTCACCCAAAACCATTTCTTGCATCCATTCTTTTAAATTGTTTTGAATTTGGTTTTATGATTATGGTTCTTCTACAAAATCTTTGTCCAACATCTATCGTCCCACATGTTTAACAAATCCATCCTTCATTTCATTATCAATTTGTGGATTTAACTAGGTTGGCTCAAACTCTTTCCACAAATCTGTGCTTTCTATAAAGTTAAAGGATATGTGCATCATCATACACAAACATTTTTGGGTAATTCGCATTTGCCCACTTTCAAATGTTGGGACCATAATTATCTTCCACCTCCCAATCCTCTACTAGTTCACAATATTCTGACGATATTAACTAATACAAAAATGGTGAGTTTATGTGCCTATTGTAATCACTCATGTGATTCTTCATAGATTCTAGACTTGAAGAATTTCCAGGGTCCACCATTAACAATTTGTCCCTTGGATTTCTCTCTTCCTAATGTTTTTGAACATTAAATGATACTCAGAAAACATGGATAACCCCTTCTCTTGGGTATACATCAGATCTACTCCCCCTCATTGTAGATTGCCTTCTATAACCAAAGAATTTCTAAAGACCCCTTGTCCACATTTCTTTTCTCATTCTAACTTTGACTAAAAGCACCTTGTGTCCTACAAGTTGTTTTTGTGTTTGCACTCGGTTCCAAAACTATACCCATGTTTGGTGTTTCATACACTTCATGGTCTACATCCTGATTTTTTTCAAGATTTGAATTCATGTTTTGGCGCCTAGCTTTTTGATCCATCTACTTCTGTAGATTTCGAGTCACCATCTAATCATATTGTTTTAAGTCTCAATTTCCTTTGACTTTTGTATGTTTCTGACTTAAGTCCTTACAACTTTTACCACTTTGACCTTCATCTTTCACTTCCAAAAAACTTAGAAATCAAGATCTTTAAAAAATATATATCCTCTTCTGAATTTTGATATCCACAAAAAGCAACACTCTCAATAAATCCAAACTTCTCACAATATTTTTCTTTTTTTTTGCTTCAGGAAAATAAAGTTGTCCTTGAAATGGTCGCCAAATGGTAAATGTAGATTTTACCCATAATTATTCTCTACCTACTTAAAACAATTCAATTTATACTTTCAATAGTGCTTACAACACAAATAATCTATTGTTTCCATTCATTCAATTATATATGTAAATTGTATTCACATAATTTTTTTAATAAAATTATTGTTCCTTTATTTCCCAGATTTTGAATTATCCTAAATAAACAAAATATGTGATCAACATTCCATGACTCTTTTAGAGAACACAACAATTTCAAAATATGCTCACTATTTTTTCATTGATATTCTACTATCCTTTTTAATCAAAATTGAACATATCGAACATCTATAATGTAAAGTGTAGAAATCATAAATGAAAACATGAAAATCCATGGTTTAGAGTTTAATAAAACTTTAAACTACATATTATGTCTTTATTTTATCTCCAACAACTCTCTAAGTCCATCTTTGTGTGTAAAAACAAAACAACATCTTCTCATCAAATTCTAAAACTACATCCTAAATCTTTTCCCTTCAAAAGTAATTTGAAAATCAAACTCATGAAATCTTTTAATCATGTCCAACTAATCAAGCATCTTCATCTTGCCTTGTTGAATCTCAACCATTCATCAGATAATATTGATTAACTTGGAGTTCAATGATTTGTGTATCAAATTAAATTGTTCATCAAACAAATGTTGGTGATATTGGGTTCATGATTGAACAAGGAGATGCCACAACCTCAAAGGTGTGGTAAACTACTAAAACTCTAAAAAGTATTCAAGTTGTAGAAGAATTAATGACATGGAATCTTCTATATAAGTCTCTTGAAAAAAACTAAAGCTTTTGGGTGCCTCAATATTGATCAAATTTTATTAGTGTTTTTCTCCTTTTCCAAGATCAAAACTCTAAAATTGACATGAAAATTGTGCGAACAATGAGGTGCATGATGTGCCATAATAGCTCCTCATCACTTGAGCCTTCACAAAATGCAGAAAGCACCACAAGATCGAGGAAAGGTTTGAACTACAATATAATTATGCACGTGGAAACACTTCCATGAAAAAACACTTGTTGAATGAAAACCCAAATGAATTTACTAGATACAAGCTTGAATCTATGTTTGTAAATCAAGGTGATGAGGGTGGGGAGAAAGGGGCAAGAACGAATGTAAAAAGAGAAAACCTATTCATCCATTAAGCATCATTAATTTGTTTTTGGTGATCAAGTTGATGGAAGTTAAGGTGTCTCCCTATTGGTGTCATAATAGTAGTTTCTATGATATGAATGTAAATGTAATAATTAATTTGTATCTTACATGTTAGAATTTTTCAATAAGGACTTACCTTGGGATTGTTAACTTGAGTATGCATATCATGTAAATATTTGTTATGCATATTAACTTACAAAATTAAAATATTTATGAACTTATAAGATGAGTTTAATGGATTATGCGACCCAATAGTAGGTTTCTTATATGAACTTCAAAATGGTTCAATGGTTAATATTATGATTGTTAGGGACTCCATTTTAGTTAAATGATATGTCAATAAAATTAGGTTTTAAGATTTTTATAACATGTCAATTGTAAGTGATTCTTAATGGACTTTTTGTTCTTTTTTGTTAGTGTTAAAATTTGGGTATATTCATAAGTTCATATCATTATGGAAAATTATTCATTTTATGTTAGGTTTGTGCACACATGCTAAAAACAATTTTCTTTAGTTGGGCCCAAGTAGTAGTTTAAATAATTATTTGAAATCTACTAGATTGTTCAATTATTCAATCCTTCCAAGGCTTAAAATAAAGGAAATGGATTGTGGGTGATGTTTTCATGTGCCAAATAATGAACCACCTAAGCTTTCATTCACCCAATCAAGGAGATTACCAAAAAAAACCCTCGTTAACTCAAATTTGTGGAAGACCTTGTCTTCTTCAATACAAAAAACTATGAAGCATAACTATCATGTGTGGAATCACCTTGGTTTTGAAGATTGGTGATGTGGCTAGATCCTACCATTTGTTTTCTTTCCTACGAGCAATTAATAAAAGATCACATTCCCACCTTGTTTACAAAAACAATGGAAACGTATGTTTTGATACATTTGCATTGGTTATGAATTTCAATGATGAACATTGGGTGCCAAAACATGTAACTATTGGTTTATTCAAGGCACCTAACACAATTGGGGCAACCATAGCAGAACTTGTGAAACCCTTGCTTGGTAAATTCCAATTGATGGACAAGGCAATAGCATATGTCAAAGATGAAAGCTTTAACCTCAACACCCTAGCAACAACATTATCTTCAATGATTACATGTGCCCTTTTATAACTTGAACAATCTTTTGTAGGTTTTTGTCTTGGCCATGCAAAGTCAAAAGCATGCCAATAGGCCACAAACAACACAAAACTTTGTGTTGACATGAAGGATGTGTCATTGAAAATGCACAATCCAATTTGCAAAAGACCTTTACTTGGATTTTAAAATCTAGTAAAGATAGACAAAAGTAGGACAAGGCATGCATGGAGGCAAGATTTCCCACTTGGAAGCTCAAGACCTTTGTGAAAACCCAATTTGCAAACAAAGTTGTCCTCTTTTAGGAAACTTTGGAATATGCCAATGCTATAAACATTTGTTATTGGAAGCATTCTTTTCATCTACAAGTTAGGGTGCCATCTAGATTGACATGGGCAATTGCTTGTGCTATCACAAACTCTCACACCCATGGTGAAACAATGTGTTATAAACCAAACTCACAAGTATTGGCTTTTGCTTAGTGCATTACATGCTACCATTTGAATCAACATCAAGTTGCAAGGAGAATTCAATTGCAAATTTGTGCACAACCACTTCTACAATGTGGGCATTTTGATTCAAAGTTGCAAATTTTTTATGCATGCATGGCAATAGAAGCAATAAGTGTACTAGAACCATTTCTATCTTTTATGCATTGGTCCCAAAGTGGCAGAGCTCACAACATCTTAGCTTCATGCTTGACCTACAATTCAAGAATTTGCAATGCATCATGGATGTTCTAGGCACAAACAAAGCTAAGGTTATTATTGGTGAGTATGACTTAGGTTATGATTCCTTTGGGTGTTAGTAGGTTTTTGAAGCCTATGCTAGCCATAATGCAATAAAAACTATAGATTTGTTTATAGACGCCCTTTTGATGGTCCAAAATCTACTTCAAAAGCTAGTGAAGCTTTGCTTGTGTCTAAAGTATAATGTTTCAAAACATTTTTATTTTTGGAAAATAGGTTATTTCACCTCTAACTTGGTGGAAGGAACATTTAAGTAGGTTCCCAAATGTTATTTTTTTGGCCAAGCAGATTCTAGGCATACCAAGATCTCAAATTAAAACAGCAAACATTCTCTATTGTGAGGTTGCTTATGAGCTTGCAAAAGTATCATTCTAAAATTATCAACATTGATGCACTTGTCATGATCTACAAAAATTGGCTGGATGATGCAAAAAAATGGTTGTTCATTTGCGACCTCTTCTCTTAAAAACTTTTACTTTTTTGAAATGGAACTACTTGATGAACATGAGGAGCTAGTTGAGGTTGGGTATTTTCAGGAGTAAACAATTTGTGAACTTGAGGCTTTAAACTACAAAGCATACATGTAATCTAGTTTTGTACATTTTTTTTGAGGACCTTGTGATCCAGGCCTTAGACTCTTTTTTTGAAAACTTTCTGATTCAATACTTGTGGCATTTCAAGTTACGGATCTGAATTGACTACAAATTGTAGCTTTTGTGACAATTCAAGTTGGGTGCATTGTGCATTTGAGAAGTGAATTGAATACAGGGATGGAGCTCTCATTTTCATGTCGTGTGCATTTGTGAACTATTTATGTGCAAAGCTGACTCCATAGTTTTTGGCATTTCAATATCAAAATTTCAAAGACCGGTAGGCAATACTAGACCATTACCCATATACCCCAAATATCAATGAAAAATTCACAATACTAATATCATATTGATATCCATCCAAATATACTTGTTCATACCAGACCCCTACCCTACCCTACCAGTCAGTACCTCTATGCATACAATTACCAGCTGGTATGAAAAATGGTTGGGACCTTTGATACCAGTACAACACTATTCTTTACATACTGGAATACCAATGGTGAGCCATTGTATTCTGGCTGTGGCACAGTATCAAGTAAGACTAGCTTTCTTGTTGAATTCCCCAAATAACAGAAGAAAATGACTAAAATTTCCACAAATTTTAACACAACAAATTCTGTTACTTCAGTACAAATTTTGGTTTCTGTACTAACAACACAATGGTTGGAACTTGGAGGTCAATTGCAATGCAAAACCTCAACCGTAAGTGGAAGGGATGGTTACTTACATACTCAGACTCCACAGTGGCCTGTTTGGGAGTACAAATTCACACTTGGTGCTGATTCTGCAAATTAACCACTACCTAGATCCCTACTTTTAATGCTAGGGACCCGCCACTGTGTCCAATTCTGCTTTGCTCACATCCTTGCCTAGTGACTGATTGCCTGGCAGAATCAACCAGAAGGGATTGTCCTCTAGCATGGAAACAGCCACCACAACCCTTTACACAGCCAAGACATGTTACTTCAAGAAATTAGAGAGAACTGGTTTGCAACAATTGCTTACATATTGAGACAAATTATCCATGTTTATTGTGAACAGGTATGGACCCTTTGAATGTAATGAGTATATGCAGCAGGTAAGGCCCCAGGTCCAGGGCATTGCCAGAAGGATACCACCCAAGGCAGTAGCTGAGGGTGGTATACTAATTTTGGTTATGCCCTGGATCATGGGCCTTGCAATATGTAAAACATTACTAGAAATTTGTTGTCTTTGAACTAAAACATGAAGAAACCTTCTGCTCTGTATGGATGAACATTTTAAATCATAGTATTTCTCCTTGAAAACAGAAGATGCTTCCCCTGGACCACAGTGAATCTTACCTTATTTTTATTGTAGCCTCCAAATACACAAGAAATTACTAGCAGTGCTTTACAGTTATGAAGCTTCTTCTCTACTGATTTGGCCAATTCTTATGAGTGCCACCCTACTGGCCACATGAGCTTTGTAATTCAAACTTCATCAGAAAGGTTGTTATGTTTCTATGATCTCATCAAGCACAGCTGATCATTGATGTGTACTGGTGGTGCTCGCATTGAAGCACCATATCATTTTGCTCCATTGTTCCTAGTTGCAAAATGAGTACAAACTTTGTGGGCTGTCTAGGAACTCTTTGCTGCAATGTGCAGGGTCATTGTGAACAGGGATCAAAACCCCCACAAAGAACAGTGGTCACAATGACCCTGCCCATTGCAGCGAAAGAGTTCATTTTGTCAACATAATACCTGAATTTGTGGATGTTGAACAAAATTGTGAAGAGGATGCCTAAACACTTAGCAAACTTGAAGCCAGGAAGTCCAAATGCATAAAAACAGTGGCAATTGGTAGCCCCTTCACGCACAAGAAGAAAAATAAAACAAGAGCCCAAAATACCAATAACCACGGTATAATAATCAACTTGATAATTAAGATATCTTTCATAGTGTGCATGTCACAGACAGAGTATGTTAGGATGAGCAATTCATAAAGAAAATTTCAAGTCTGCCAATGCAAAGTGATGAGAAGCTCAACTCATTTACCTGCTGACAAAGCTGAGAAGCAAATGATGATGTTAGTTAAAAAGATCAGAGCTTGCAATTGCAGTTCACTGTGATGATCAGGGATCAGTAGAGTAGAGAATTTTTACAATGACTACAAGAGGGAAACATCAAACATTTGTTTTCGTTCTGGAAACTGGAAATTCAAAGTAGAAACAGGATCTCAAGCTGACAGTGCTGCACTGGAGTTCCTCAACAGGAGAATTGAGAATCACATGCAGGGGGAGTAAAGCATGAAAGCCCACATATGTGTGGCATACCACTTTTGGACACAGGTGCAGAACACTGACTTACAAAGACTGTTTGGAACACCATTTCATCGAAAGAGGACTGAGCAGTACTTGTCATCATTCAGAGCCTGGTTCACAGGAACCAGTGGGAAACAGAAACACATGGGCACATCCAGCCTCCACACTTGACAACTGATTTGAATACAAGAAGGTGAACCAAACTAGTAACAAACATAGAAACTACCTACCATGCTCATACACAACCTGCACAAATTGCTTGCCAACACCTTAGGGAACTGAACACAAGTCTGATTTTTAGGAGGGAAAATAAAAACAGAATTTGGTATCAAATCGAACAGACACCTTTCCAATTGTTACAATATGTCCAAAACCACCTCTGGTCAAAAACAATGCTTCAACTGGTAAGGTTATATAGGGCATCCTTGCCAAGATAAGATTGAAGACATCTTCAAGAGGAGGTGATCCTTCTTGACAGCAAAACAACAAACATCATATGAAATGTGAACTCACCCAGTCATAGCTCACTGAGTCAATATATTTCCTTCAGACCCCATCAGAAGCTAGTCACAACCACAAACATACTCACACGGAAACAACAAGCCCTTGCATCAGTTGAAGTCCACGATGTACATAACATACAAATTTATTTACTGAAATTTGGAAGCCTAGCACAAAATATAATCTCACATAGAACCTCAGACTACCATTATGCAACCTTGAACCTACCATACAGTTTTCTTCAGTTTTTTACCAAGCCCTTACCAGTTGAAGCATTTTCTTTGTGGTCATGTGGCCTCTATGATCTCTATACAGATTCAAAAGCATAATAACAACCAAGCAACAATCTTAGCTCACAGTTTTTCCACATCCCCCAAATCACGCAGTTCTCTCATTGCAACAACTGCTTTACAGGATACTAATTACTGTGGTGAGTGTGTGTTGGAGTTGTAAACTAGCTATATTCAAGGATGTGGCTACCCAAGGAAAGATACTGACTAGTGGAAACAGTCCTCAAGGCTACACTTCAACCACCCTCATTGCTCTCAGCCAACCCTATGGAACGACTTCTCTCTTAGTTGTGCTCCCAGAGCTGGACATCATAATCTAGCAAATCTTCACCACTGGACATGTATGTCAGTGAGCTTCGTATGTTGCGATATGCTCCAGGCTCACAGAATTCAATGTCATCAAACCCCATATCAAAAGATGGACAGTACAACAACCCCTGTGCTTCTGAAGGAAATGCAACACAGTCAGGAAACAACCACTGATCAACAACATGAGAAGGATCATCACTTGCTGTACCCAAGTTCATTGAGGAGGAGTTGCCAACAACCTTAGAGGTAACTTCTTCCACTTCACCCTCCTGATTTTCTTCAAGAAGAAAGTCCAAAAACTCCTGGTACTCAAGGTCATCACACTCATCCAGATTGCTGAAATCTCCAAGGCCAGTATTATTAGAGCTGATTGATGTCATAATGGGAGGAATGGAGTCAAAACCGATAGATGGTGTCACTGAATTGCGCAAGCCTCTGTCGACATCTTCAACAGAAGTGACTGGTTGTTGTTGTCTCTCCTTTGCCTTGCGGGCTTCAACATCCTTCTTGACAGCAGCTTTTGCTCGTCTCTTCACATCCAGATTGAACTGTTTATCCCTAATTTCTTTGGAGATTGTTGAAAATGGCCGAGGAAGGGGTCCTTGGGCCCTGAAGATGGCAGGGGAGTCTCGGAAGTAGAATTGCCCGTTCTCCTGACCTGTGTAGAACCTGGCAGCATCAATTGCTCTCTTTCCTTGCTCCAGATCGGGATATGTGCCCACCCACAGCTTCCATTTAAACTTGGAGGGTCGATGTTCAACCACAAACTTTTTAAGTTTTTCGCGGAATCGAACCCCACCAACAAGCCCAGTAACCTCTTCAGAATTTTGCAGTTCGCTGCATCATCCACCCACATGCATATATGAAGCACAGATGAGTACCAGCTATGTTGTATGAATAGCTGGTGCAAATAAATAGAGTGAAAAAGGAAACTTTCAACTTGAGACAACACATGGGTAGAAAGGACTTCACACGAAAGAGAGGGATGACATTGCAGCACCTGTGGTTACTGGGTGTGTCAATCAAGGGTTTCAGAGTGCTTGCAGCAGGACTGGCCTTCAATCCTGTCGATGCACCCAGGACCTCCAGCGAGGGCTGTGGAGTAGTCATCTTGCGATCATCCTTTGCCTGCCCCAGGCCCATATTACGGCATCTCTTGCCGTCTACGAACTCCAGCTGGGAGTGACGCTTCTTACCCAGGACACTGATGCCTCCTGATTCTACTGAGGCTGCTCCTGCTCCTCCATGGCTGTTGTTACAGAAGAGGAGGCTGCCTGTGTCCAAACACTGTGGGAAAAGGTCACTTATATTCTCACAAATCTCTTGTGACAGAGCTTTCGGATACTCTGGCATCCTATACCAATCAACACTATCTTCACCACTGTCTTCAACCCCTCCCTTCCCTTCCCCTTCCCACCCCAACACTAACACACCCACACACACACACACACAACCCAAAACACAAAACCCTTTACACCCCTGGCGTCTCCTCTTCCCCCACTCTCCAAAACACCCAAATTGTTTACAATTGTGTGATCTCCTCTCCGATACCTCCCCTCTTCAATACCACTCCACCACCCCCAACAAACTCCAGACTTATGAAATTTACATCAACCCAGTTAGATAATGGTATATAAAATTTCAAAAACAAAACCTCGAGGACAGCAAGCTCTCTCCCTCCTAAGTGTGAAAGTTGAATCCAAAATACCAATTTCCAAAACAAATTCTCCTCAAGGACAGAAAAGGTCTCTCTCCCTCGTACTTAGTGTGAAAGTTCGATCCAAAAGAGGTGTACCATCGTCAGGGCAATAGCCACACAACCCTAGAACAGGACAAATTGCAATTTCCATGTAATGTTATACCGACGATAGTAATAGTTTTCTCTTCTTCTCTTTTCAACACTTGTATTTCAAAGAGTTGCCATGTAGCATATGTGGCATCTGACATCACAAATCTTTCATCTAAGTTATCGGACGTTGGAACTGCTATTTTTTCCGGTGAGGAAATCAGCAGTGTTGGGCGGGTATGAGAAAAAAGTGAGAACCGGACAGGGTTTCAAATCGGTTCTCATTTTGAATCTCTCAGGGTATCACATTGAGTGATGCCCTTTATGAAACCCGGCTGCAGGGTTTCATATAATGTGAGAACTGGGTCTTTGAAACCCTGATCAAATATGTATTTTAATTTTATTGAAACCCTGGCAGGGTATTAAAAAAATCAAGGTCAGGGTTTCAAAGTTTAGAATTAATTAGGGTGTTAATAGGTCAGTAGGGTTTAGTCTTTAGTCAGTTTACTCATTTAGTCAATGTTTAGTTAATAGTTAATTTAAGGTTTAGTTAGGTTTAAGGTTTAGCAAGCAAGCAGCATCACTTGTTACTTCCTATAAAGCAAGTGCCTCAAAGCTGCTTACTCATTGTGTGAGATTGTCTTGCTCTCATGCATTTTATTTTCTTTCTTGCTTATCTTAATGTGCTTGATTAGTTAATTTGCTAGTGTTACTTTGTGTTCCTTTTGCTCAAGCTCCGTTCCTACTACTCTTCTCTGCTATTCCATTCCTCTTGCTCGACCTATTGCACTTGCTCCTCTTGTTCGACTTGTTGTTCCTCTTCCTCAACTTGCTACTCTTCTTGTTTGACCTGCTATTCTGCTCCTCTTGCTCAACATGTTTCACTTCTCTTGCTCGACATGTTGCTCCATTCCTCTTGCTTAATCAATTGCGCTCTTCTATTCGACCTTCTACTCCGCTCCTTTTGTTCGACTTGTTGCTCCTCTTGTTCAACTTGTTGCTCCTCTTGCTCGACTTGTTACTCTGCTCCTTTTACTCAACTTGTTGCCCCGTTCCTCTTGTTCAACCTGTTCTACTCCTCTTGCTTGACTTGCTCTATTCCTCTTGTTTGACTTCTTTGTTTAAGTACCTCTCTATTACTCCCATGATTTTGCTATTCCACTCCTTTTGTTCAACCTCTTTGCTCAAGTACCTCTCTACTACGCCCATGATTTTGCTACTCTTTATTCTTTTTGCTTGACCTTACTACTTTATTCCTCTTGTTTCAAATTGGTACTCCCTCCCCATTTTCTTTTTTGCAGGTGTGGAATGTGGACGAGTTGTCCAAATTCAAGTTTTTCAAGCCAAACTTGGAAGGTGAGAATTTTTGTGTTCAATTTTTGTTTGTTGAGTTTTTTTAATTATCCATGTTTTTGGGAAATGGTGGTTGATAATGTGTTTGTTTTTTTGTGCAGGAATATTTGGACATTGTACATTTAATTATACACATTGCATTTCATTTGCACAATTGCATTGTGTGTCGCAACCCCACTTTGGCAAAATGTGGGGGTGAAGCCCAACACTCCCAAAGTTAGGGATTTGGAGTCCTCCGGGACTCCCGAATGTTTAGAGTTCGACAGCAAGGCCCAAAGCACCTCGCATTGGGGTGTTCTTGGTGTCATTGGAAAGGTCTTGAAACGTAGATATCGAAAATGGCCTCGCATTGGCCATTCGGACATCTGTAGCCCAAGTTATGGGCAAAAGAAGGGCCGGGAGTCAAATTGACAGTTTGACTCCCGACCACTAAAAGTCAGGAATCAACCCTTTCCCGACGTCGCCTTAGGGAGTGCGACATGGCGTTGAAAAAATCTCGACGAGGGCTACAACTTTGGTTTAGACCTCGTTGCGATTAGACTCCACAGTCGGGAGTTATGGCCGTTCAAAGTTCCGGGAGTCCAGCCGGGACAATTTCGGGACTCCATTTCGGGAGTCCCAACAAAATGTGCCATTTGGATGTAGCCTCGGCGACGAGTTGCAGAGAATACTATAGGGAGTAAGGTGGTGGCTTACTCCCGAGTCCGGGCCGTGGTGAATCTTGTGTGTCCAAGTGCCCGTGGCAAGTCCCAACACCCAAGGGTGTCCCGAATGCTAAACTAACCTCTTGTGGTTGGTTTTTGGATGCAGATTCACACGAGCTAAACTAG
>Ga0116231_10005232_pt1 | contig 25653 bp, 15 predicted proteins | sample S1TSphgellanicum_2_FD_89695 | JGI IMG/M metagenome (GOLD analysis project Ga0116231, IMG submission 89695) | Host-associated microbial communities from peat moss isolated from Minnesota, USA - S1T2_Fd - Sphagnum magellanicum MG | ecosystem: Host-associated > Plants > Peat moss > Unclassified... | reverse complement strand
TGGGGGGGGGGGGGGGGGGGGGGGGGAGAAACAGGGATTTTTTGTTTTTTTCCACTTGTTCCCAATGTGTTCCCAAGTTCCCAGATGTGTTCTCCAAGATGTTCCCAATAGGACCTGGGTTTTGTCCCACATGGTTTGCCCAAATATCAGCTCCCCTGTATATAAACTAAAAAGGTGAAAGCCAAGGGTGCACATCTGTTTCTATTTTGCAACTGGGGGTCCAAAGAGGTGCTTCTATTGGGGGGCATGCCCAATGTTCCAAAAAATTGCTGATGGGCCGATCAATATGGCTCCTTTATAAGAAAAAAGAAAAAGTTGTGGGAGCCCCGCTTGAGTTAACTGCAGAGGCCACAGTAATTTTGTGAAGAGACAAAGAAGGAAAATCAGAGATCCTTTTGATTTCATTTAGACTTGTGGTACTTATTGACTCAGTTTACATTAGAACCATAGTAACCAAACCCTGTGTGCAATAACAACATGGTTGGTTGTTGATTGGCTCTGCCTGGGAGGGAGAGACTAGGAATGATATAGCGCTTCCATTTGGTCCCACATTGGTGGCCAGCCTGCTTTCCAATGAATTTTCCCCAGTTAAATAACCAACAAAAAATCTAGTGCGACTCATTCAAAGGACTTTCATGAAAAAGTGGTGGCCAAAGTTGGTCACCAAGGAGGTTTATTTGCTGAACTCACTGTATGTAAACAATAGGTTCAAGAGGTTGTTAACATGTAGCAGGATTCCTAAATTTTTTTGCTCTCCTCTCTGACTGATCTCTGTAAACAAATTTTGCTAATGCCTCTCTTGGACCATCAACAATATGGTTGGTTACATCACAAAATTGGAAGAAAGGGCCCTGCTCACGAGCATGGTGTTACTGTGAATTGTAAACATCATGCAACATTTCCTTTGAACTTGCCATGAAGGACAGACTCATGTATTTTTTCATTTGGTCTCAAATTTTGAGGAATGTGACTTATTGTGAACCCCGAGTTAATTTTTTGGGAACTTCATCCACGAATATTTCTTTTGGGGTTTTGAACTTTCAACTTTTCATAAAGGACAAAGCCAAATAGTTTTCATCTAGTCTCACAGTTTGTGAAATACTCACTAGGTGTTATGATGAACTGCGAGTTAACTTATGGGAATCTCATGAAACATTTCCTTTATTGGGTTAAACTTTGTGTCTAAACATAGGGCCATGTAGTTTTCAACTGATCCCGCATTTCAAGGAACGCTAACTAGTTGCTGTTGTGAACTGTGAGTTAACTTTCTGGGAACTCCATACAGAACATTTCCTTGCCTGGTTTGAGGACTGGTTTGAGGTTTGAACTGCCATAAGAAGGCACAGAGGCATGTATTTTTCATTGGTTCCTACGATTTAAGGAATGTCAATTAGGTTTTGCAATGGACTTAATAGTTAAGTTTTTGGGAACTTGATAAAACTGGTCCTTTCCTGGTTTGAACTTGTCATAGGGGAAAGAACCACTTATAATTAGGTAGTAAGCTCCTTCTTTATTGATGAATTAATACGCATAGTAACAAAGAAGATTGATTTATAACTTATGTACTATGTCCTAACTATAAATCATTGCAGGCTCTATTTATTGGAAGTGTAAGTTAGATTTCCATGGCATTTCACAGCATTATATACATGTAGGATAAGGATTGACAACGGGGCCATTCGAGAATGAGGCCTCTATGGAAGGTGGGAGTGAGATCTTGAATGGGGCAGTTCTGCTGATTCACGTCCCACACTTGGCTCCCACCTTACATCACACCCCCACCCTCATTCCCAAAATGGCCCCATTCTCAGCTGTTATTGAGTGTAAAGACCCAGTAGAATTTTGAAAGGCTACAAGTTTATTTGTGAAGGAGAAGCCTGACGGTAAGGTGCCCCTGAGTTGTGACAGAAATATTGACAAAGGTACGGTGGAGGATGGTGCCCTCCACATACTTTAAGTATATTCTACCAGTTCTTGGCGAATTCTGTGAGTTCTTGACTTCCAGCTGTTGTTATGGCAGAAATGTTGCCCAGGGTATGGTGGAGTATGGTGCCTTCTGCATACAACAAAAATAAAATTCTACAGTTTCTTTGTGAATTCTCTCATGTCTTTATTTCCAGCTCTTATGTAAGAAATCTGAACCCTCGTCCCATTCGCTTCTTATCTGTTACTCACAGTTGGTAGTTGATTAATTAATTATTCCTGTTATTGATGTGAACCTGCCAAACTTTATGACAAGGAACAGAAACGACAAAGAAGCAGGTACATGGAGGGAGAAAGGACCTGACCCCTAATTAAGTCTGAGTTTAGTTCTTACATTCTAAGTCTGGACCTCTGTGTTCTAATTGAATTGTAGCTTCATTGCTACATTCTAAATCTGGACCATGAGTCTTAATCAGGTCCTAATTGAATTTCTCCATTTTATAACCAAACTGCTGAATATGAAAATATAGATCTCAATTCGTCTACCAACAACCAGTTTTATAAAATTCAATTTTGTGATGTTGTCAAGTTGGTGATCATTCCTAAATTTAGCCAAATCTGGCTATTAATAAAATATGAAAAGAAAAATTTTTTCTAAGCCATGTACAGAAATCTGCCAATCTCTTTGGATTTTTTTAATAAAAAGTCATGGAATTTTGTGAGAAATTGGTTTTTGCTACAGTGTGAAATTTTGACACAAAAAGAAAAGGCTGCCAACAACAAGTTAAGAGACCAGAATTAGGATTGGTAGCAGAACTAACTGAAGGCTTCATTAGATAATTACTGGGCAGAATTTTGATGGAACTTGTACCCTTCCATTTTCTCTTTCATTCCCCAACTCTGCTTTTTTATTGCAAGAAAGTTTGGCAAGTTCTGTATTACTCAAAAGCCCAAGGAAGATCCATTGATAATAATATTTTAAGAATGTATGAAGATCCAAAATCATTATATAATTGAGGTTTAATTATATATGTAATACAATAATTTATAATCGGAGACCTAGGTAGCCAGAATCATATAAGAAGGTTACATAAAGTTATCATAATAATCATTTAAAGATTGGATATTTAGCCAAAATCATAGGATTAAGTTGGATTATGCCTTTTAATTTAAGTTTAAAAGAAAATTATTATACTATGATTAGCTTGGATAATGGATTATTTCCTTAATGGATTAAAGTGGAATTATTATGTGATTTGGTTGGATTAATTTCCTTAATTAAGTGTGGCTCTGTTCTCTCTCTCTCTCTCTGGCGGCTCTCTTTCCACTGTCGTGCATTTGCAGCGCCTTTCTCGCCTGTTGCTGCCGCAGGCGGGCACATGTATATAGGTTACGTAACGGGAGTGGAGAGCGATCTGTTTCTTCTTCTGTCTCGCTTCTCTCTTCCAAGCAAAGCTTGCTTTCTCTTTCGGCTGCTGCTGTTGTGTCTGCTGTTGAAATTTTTTGATCTGCTTTGTGAGTCTTTTGCTTGCTGTTGTTTATAAGCGTTTTTTCTGTTTTGTTCACGAATTCGGTAGTCGCATCGGAAGCGGAAGAGTTCAGAAATAGTACCAAAAAAGAAAGTAGTTGACGAAGTTCGCGAAGGTCCTCTGCGATGGGAAGGAATTTTTCCTTTACGTAGACTATCTTGTTCCAAGAGTGGTGGAAAGAGAGATAATGAGAAAAATCCGTCGGACGATAGATGCACTAGTTCTGTGATGTTGTTTTTGTTTCTCTATCAGTGTCAAGACTGTTTTCTAGAGGCTAGATGTCAAGTCCGCCTTGCAAGTGGTTATGGTTTCAGAACGATACACCGGATGTCGCCGGCAGGTCTTCAAGGGGGGAACTGAATCGAGCAGTCATCTGAAGTGTCAGAAATAAGGTTTGCTTCTTTCTTCTGTGTTCCTGAAGATGGAAAGTTCTGAACTCTCGGACTGTAGTATTGCCTATTTAGCAGCAGGAGGACGAGGAGGCATTCAGTTACGCTTGTCGGCAGACATGGCGTTGTTCTTCTTTCATGGCAAACGGGCCGGTGCTGTCGACTTGCCGATCTGCGATTGTTCTCCTTACTGGCCGCTGCGATCGGCTGCCCCTACGCCACGCAGTCATTGTTTTATCTCCCGTGTCGCTTGTAACAACTATCAAACCCGCCTTCCTCCGATCCGATTCACAAGAAGAACGATGCCTTGTCTGCCGAGAAGCGTGACCGATTGTCTCTTCAGCCTTTGGAAGACAGCCTCCAATTTCAGAGGTGGGCACGCTTGCAGAACGCACTTGTTATTTGCTTGGATGCCCATAGTTCCCGCATGATGGCTGTCTCTGTAGACACTTCCATTGTGACCGGATTCCAACCATTCTTGGCTGGTGGATTGTCGCTCGAACGGATCTGGTATGGTTGAACTCCCAGAACGATTGTCTTTCAAACGGATCTGGTCTACATAGATGTCGTTCAAACCCTTCTGGTCGCGAGCGATTGTCTCTCTTATTAATGTGGTCTAGATCGGTGTCTAACTTGTCTTAGCACTTGTTATAAAGATCTGCAGAGACTTAGAATCGCGTATTTTGCTAACATGCAAGAAGGTTCCATAATGCTGCTTGCTATCACTTCTGTGCAATCCAGTTTGTTGCAGAATCTGCAGCCACAAGGAAATCAATCGGCGGGAGCAGGTCCTTAATCTCAGACTGCTCACTAAGGTACTGGATCTCAAACCTGAACCTGCAAAGTGTATAGTAGACCTAAAGACTGTGGCAGCGAGGGAGGGGGGGAGTGTTGTTGATGCAGGAAAACAGAAAGATGAAAGGGAGAATGAGTCTGATGGGAGGCATGAACACCTTACCATGCGATGTATGCAAACGTCAATGTTTCAGTGTACTACTGCCAGGTTCTCCTCTTTTTATGGTGAAAGAAGCTTTGAATGCTGCATGATGTGATTCATTAGATCTTTTGCATGGAGAAAGAAGAGTGGAAGTACCTGTTTGCATCACTCTAAAGCGTATTCTTAAGCTGCACACAGCGGGATGAAATGAAAGCTATGGGTGTTGTTGTACGTTCCTTCTTTAGATGATTGGCTGATTGGTTTTTGTGTTCGTGCTAACATGTCTTTACTAGCAAGCCCAAAGCTGCTGGACCAAAAAACAGACCATTAGATTTAGTTCTTCCTGACATGCAGTTCGTTTCAGTTCGTTCCTAGAGTGCAGGCTTGTAATGTAGGGTCAAACAAGATGAGGACACATCTTTGATAAGAATGGGATATGTTGATGGGACCTTGATACTAGTGTTCATGCCCTTGCTGTGTTGTTTGCAATCCAAGCTACAGGATCTTGGCTCTATGTCTTCCCTCTTGTTTTGAAGATGTGAATGATTTTGAATCATGGGCTGTACAGACATGGATCCCTATGATCATTAGGGAAGGCCTTCTGCTTTCACTTGGTGGGTCATGTATAGGAATTCTCAGGAAGAAATTAGCCATAAGATGTTGAAAGTTGCAGAGAGTCTCAGGATTCCTCTGTGACTCTGTCTCATGCAAATAGCATTAATCACAAGCCAATTGTCATTAAAATTGAGCTTCAGGCAGCTCTGCCCCCAAGAGCTGAACAATTCTGAAATAGTTCTTCCATGAATGTGTTAGGCATCAGTGAGTACCATTGCAGTTAAGTTAATGGGACATAGTGTGTCCAGAATTTATGTAGCTTATTAATTTTACGGTGAAGGTTGGGAATATTGTCTACTGATCTGGTAAGATTTGCCAACTTGGGTCAAGTTATATAATGTATGAGATCAAACCAAGTCATTGTGGACTAGAACAAACATGTTAAGAACTCAAGACACTCTCTTTTACTATTCACTTTCCACTGTTTTACTTTGAAAGGAAATGGCAGCATGAGGACACACCACAAGCTGCAGTTACTCATTTTTTTGGGATATGATTCAGGTTGTGAGCTTGGTAAACTGTTTCCAGAGAATGTATATATGTAACTGAATATTTACTAAGAGCACAGTGAAATGGATAATTGAAGATTTCAATACTTGTGCTTTATATTCACATCTGCTTGGTTAAGATAAGATATTCTTAACGGAAAGATTGTTGTACATGTTTCAGGCAGTCTCATTGGCAGTGGTCCATTTAACATCATCCTCCACCCCTTGGATGACATAGAATCATTATCATGCTTACCTCTGGTATGTTCTCTGTTATTGAGTCTTCTGGCTGTCAGTTTTAACTCTTCTTAATGTTATGTATCTTGGTGTACTTTCAGGTTGGTTGAAACCTTGTGCAACCATCTTGAGCTGTCCAATTCAGATGCAGTGTGCAATTGTTGCTTGTGTCCTGGTTGATATTGGCAATTTGTAGATAATCTGAGCTTCTGCTTGTGGACTGTCTAGACTTGGCATTTTCCTCGGTCTACTCAATGATGGTGGCATGAAGTGCTTTTGTGCCCCGTTGAAAAGATCATGCAACTCTAGTGAGGTTGGTAACACAATTCTTCTTTTCCACATTTTGCTTCATTGTTTGGGCAACTTATTTATATACTTCCCTACCTGTCAACAAGAGCTAATGAGTTCAGTAGGTCGTCATGGCAGGTGGTCACTTCTTTATGTGATAAAACTGACTGTCTCCCAAGTTTTGTAAGGTTATATTGTTGTGCTAGTAAGTCTTGTAGACATTTCTTTGCAATCTTTATTGATATGTTCAGGGTTGGTTGCTCTCTGTTACATGTGCCAGGTTAAACGAGGATGTTATTGGGTACCTGCAGTTTCCTTTCAAATATTGTCAGCATAGTGTCTGTAGTTCTGCTGCAAAAGCACATGCTGCAGGAAGAAGTGCACCATTTTCATGTTGTTGCAACACACAATGATCATTTTGAGTGGAGTTTCTTACTGCAATTGGACTCTTAGTAAATTCTGCTTGTTAAGGTTTCAAACAGCTGGTAGCTCCAGCTACGTTTTGTTTAAACTGATGTACTGCCCTACAAATTGACAGGCTAATGGCATATATGTATAAGATATTCTTAATGTGGGGATATCCCGAAACAGTACCCCATCGGTAAACAGGAGTTGCACATTATAACAAATTTCAACATTTTAGATGATGAGGCATAGAAGGTGAAAGGTTCTCCATCAAAAGTGAAAAATGAAGTAATTGCAACACTGCCGAACTCTTCTGGTGTTTGTAGATTCGCATATGATCATCTACACATCTACAAATATAATGCACCCTCTAATACTCTAAAAACTTTTTAACACTGAAAGTTTATAACTTTATGAGAATAAAAGGACAAACCTTACAGTTAATTTCAAAAACAAAATTCAATTTATATATGCCACGAATAAAACTGACAGAAATTAAAGTATTACAATCTCTCACTTAGTGCTATGGATGATACTCTTTTGTTGCACTGAAAAAGGTCTTGGAAGGGAAATTTGCTGCATCACATCAAATACAGGAAATGCCCTTTATAATCCCATTTCAATCGCATTCTTATTTGTGTCACAGTTTTTGGTAACCATTTATCTTGGTAAGAAACACCATTCTTTATAGTTGTTATCACAATTGTTAGTAGCATAAGGTTTTTGCAAAAAGTTTTTTCAAGAAATGTGATTATAATGAAAAAAATCAAAGGCAAACATGAGGTTTGTGTAAAATGTTCTTTCCTTTGGCAATATGAATGTGGCTTTGTGTCCAAGTTGTGCAAACTAACAACAATGAATTCAATTGAAGAAAAAGAAAATAATTTTCTAGTGCGTATGAATAAAAATTATGCAAACTTCTCATGAAAGTAAAAAAAAATGGAGTTGAAAGTATCTAGCTGATAAAATATACAAGCTAATATTTAAGGAGCTGAAACGCATGTAAATTGTCACATTATAATAGGCAGAAATGATAATCTTCTAATAATGAATAATAAAACTGAGGATAACCCATGTAGGAAATTTAAACAATTGACACCTTTATCCTAACATAAAAAAGCTGGTTTGTAATGTGTTTTGCCTATAGTCACAATCTTGTATGGAATGTAACTATACACATTTAAATCACAATTCATTGTTGTCATAGTGAAAAGGAGTTCAGTGAGGTCAGTTATCCTACTCCACTGTCTGGGTTCTTTCTCCTTTTTAAAATTGCAACAAGTAGGCTAGTGTGACATATTTTAGAGATTTGTCTGATTCCTAACCAGTGTCTTTTTGGTGCAAAATTTTGCACTACCATGACCCAAAAAAACATTCAGGAAGATGGACACAAAGTATTTTTTGGGCAGAAATATGCCAAAGTTGCCATATTTTGAGGGAAAAAACAGAGTCTTAAGTTGCCATATTGGATAGTCAAATTTGGCTCATTCCTCTTGTCAATGATCAGGAGTCCACCTACTTCACAAAATTAAAAAGAAAAGAAAGAAAAAAAAGCCCCATGCTTCAACCACTTAAATAATGCGACACAATATGCAATTGTTGAGCTCCTTTACAGGTCTAAATAGACAGAAAAACAAGGAGCTCATAGTAAAATGACTAGTGTTGTTAGCTGGTTATTGCCTTTTTTTCATAACCAGTCAAGTAGGTTATTTTATATTTTATATTTTTAGATCACAGGGTATCAATATAATTGATTAAAAAATTTGACCCACCAATATCAAATTATTCAGTTATTTTTGGGTAATAACTGCTGGTTATGCATACAGGTAAGTTGTCAAATACCCTTGAGAATCATTGGTTATATTGCCTAGGAAGGGTAGGTTGTAGGGGTTTTTTATTTTATTTATTTTTCTGTTTTCTATCATAAACATGTTGAGGGATTTAGGGTTGATAGTGTACATGGATGGTATTTCAATCATCTGCATAGGTTATTAAAATTTGAACATTCAATACTCAACCCGTAAAGTTCTTGTTGATGCTTCAAATAATATGTATTAGTGGGTATGTAATTTATCATTTTTCAAAAGAAATTCAATAGTATTTAGTATGTTATTAATAATCAGGTTCATAACTGAGTTTTTTTTTCCTCAGTTAATGGTCAACACTAGTATGCCCTTTATGGCAAGTTCAAACTTGAAACTGAAAATTTCCCCTACTTGATATTGAAAATGCCCATTTATCATATGCAAACATAATATTTCAGATGTCATCACCCATTAGAATTATTTGCAAAGAAAATAAAACTTAGGAATAAAACTTTGGTTTCATTGAAATTAAGGATATACTCAAAATGCATGATGAGATTGTGCAATAGGAAAATAACAAAGGAAAAAATTCAATTTTTTTCCAAAACCAAGGATGATTTGAGTTCTCCTTATTTCTTACATTTATCTAGAGGTCTATTTAGGTTAGGGGATGTGGCTTGCTTAGGTGATTATACAAAGCCTACCTAATGGGTAAACCAGGGATTCCCTTCTGTTAGGGAATAGGTACTTAGGGATTATTTAGAAAGTTGTTAGGGCTAACTCATAGTGCAAGAGATGCCTATGTAGGGGGTATCTAAGATAGGGGATATCAAAAATCTAATCTCTAATCTATGTTATGGTAACTTAGGTAGATTGTAGTGTAGTTAGAATAGAAATTTGTGTGACTACTTAAGGGTATTCATCCTTGTTTTGGAGAGTGATCTTTACTTTGGTGGATTTTACAGATAGCTTTAAAGAAAGGGAGGATGAGTGGGCAGGATGAGGCTCAAACTGAGGCCTAACATGAGGATTACTTTTATGGAGAACTTTATTATGAGTGGGTAGGATGAGGCTCAAACTAAGGTTTAAGGTGAGGATTATTTTATTGATAACTTTATTGAGTGAATTAAGAGCCACAAGTTTATGCCCAAATCCTACACCGTTGCTTAGTCTCCTGTCTATGGGCGAAGCCAATAAATTGAGATCTCAATTTGCCTCCATCTCAATCATAATCAAGATATTAGTTAACAAATTGGAACAGGCAGCTGTGCTATGATGTTGCTCAAGTGGCAATCATCCATAAGAACATTTAGTCAAATTTGGTGATAAAACATGAGAGTAGAAAAATATTAAACAACTTTCACGTTGTAGTCAGTTGTGGTGATTTTTGGCAATTTTTTTAAAACATTAGTTATGGGTTTTTTTTTTTAAGGAAAAGAATTTGTGACAAAATATTCTTTAAAGAAAACGTTTTCACAAAACGGTGAAGGTTTGCCACAAAATAAATCACTGAAGCAGCCCATTGCTTAATGGCTATGCCCCTAATGGTATGAAATCAAACCATCAACAGTTATATAACTGAAACATGTTCCATGAAGTTCCCAAAAAATGAACTCATATATATAATTTAGAGTAACAACCAGTGAAGATTCCTCAAAATGTGGTTCCAAAGGAATTCTGCTTGTTCTCAAGTCTCTCACTAACAAGCAAAGCCAACAAAATTCAAATGTACAGCAAGTTAATAACCCCTTGACAGTATTTGAGCAACAGGTTGTAAATGTTGCATGGGTTTTGAGGCAACCCAGCACAGGTTTCCATGCGTGGGCAGGTGATGCTTGAAACTTGCCTCCTTCAAAACATGTCGGGTTTCGGCTGCCATGTCGGGCAGGGGGGGCACCCATGTCATTTTTACCCCTCATGTCTTCCCCCCATCCATGCTCCACCCATCACCATCCTACCCTATCTAGCCCCCTTACATCCCATGGCATCTCTCTTTAGAGCTTTCCTCATGTCCCCATCGCCGTCATATAATTATGGACTAACCATCTGTCAAGCCCATTAATAAAGTAAAGTAAAGAGTTAGACTTTAAAGTAGGTAGGAATTAAGTTGAAGTGGGACAACTGTGTGTGAAATGTTTTAGTGAATGGGCACCCCATTCCATGTTTTGGTTAGGGTTTAGTTTCAAGCTTTAGAAGGGAGCTTGAAGCACTCTTGCATCTTTTCTTGCAAAGTGTGCACAAGGTTGATTCTTTGAAGCACTTTGGCCTCTTTTCTTGTAAAGTGTGCATGAGGCTGTAATCAATGTTGTTGCAACAAATTGGAGCTTGTTTTAGGGTTTAACTTGCATTGTTTCATTATTGTTGTAAAGTTTGTGCTATTAGATGTGTTGGGGACTTGTGTTTGTCTAGAAGCACTATCGAATCCAATTCTTCTATACTTGTGATAGAAAATAGGGAACATTGAGAGCGAACATCATGCAAAAGAGTCAGATGTCATAATAAAAAATGTGAAAATAGATAAGACATTACACCGACTCCAATATTTTGGTTAAATTGCCTTGAAATGTTTCAATGGTCTCATCATGATTTTGGGTTTCATACTCTTGCTATGTTTGCTCCATCAAATTAATTCCATCAATTTGATTAGTATTTGGATGGCATGCTTAAATTAACCAAGGTCCTTGTGGGAAGCTAGATGGGTCTAGCAAGCTTAGCAAGTTTGATGCACCTTTTAGTGTTAACTGAATTGGAAATAAGAATGCACACCTTATTTTTACAAGTGTAAATGGGATAACACAAGTCACACCCACGTACTTTTTGACTACTTTTAGGGAAATATTCTTGAAATTTTTTTTGAAAAATCTTAAAATTTTAAATATACATATTTCATACTATTTTATTGAGGTTCATGTTAAAAATTTGGCAAAAAATGTCATTTTCAAAAAATTTGAAATCCATTTACAAGTCCTTTTATTATTTAAAAGCAAATGTTACAATGTTTGATGAATGTTTTTGTTTATTTTTTTATTCGTTGAATTAATTTCAAATTAATTTACATGTTCCCATGATATATTAAAAATACAACTATATAAAAAAATCTTATAATTTCAACATCAAATTAAATTACGAATTTAAAACATGAAAAACCTAAGTAAACGTTATATTTGTTATGGTACGTGTTATTGTTACTACACCTTTATAGCTTTCTTGAGAGTGAGCAATGCCACCCATTGGAGAATGTGTGTAGCATATGTATTCAAAAGCATACCCCAATGAACATTTACTCAACCCATGTCTATGTCCTCTCAACGACTAAAATATCTTCTAATTGTCCCAAATGTCTTAGAAGATCACAACATCTTCACACACCATGTCTTCTATGGCCTTTATTTGGACTGAAACAAAAAAAATGACATCTCAAATAAGTTATCTAATTTTTATATCGCCAAATAGGAGGTGCCCATCTTGTTTCAAAATATCCATAACTTTGCGCCAACCATGACAATATAATTCCTTTGCTAAACTTGTTAATGGAATCTTGACTGCCTCTTTGAAATGGACAGGCACAACTAAGATCCTTATCAAACAATAGCCAAAAAAATACCTTCATTAACATAACTTCCCAAAGAACACATCTACAAAGCATGTGGCATTGTAACAAATTATTAAAGATAAAAGTCTACCTCTTCAAAAGTATGTGACCAAGGAAGTTTAAACCTATCAGTTGTAAAAAAGGTTTCATCATTAGTGATAATATACCATAAGGGATTCCAATCCCATTTTATAGCTTCAATCTTTGATGCGTTAGTTATAATTCGATATAACTTAGTTGTTTAACTTAGCTTCAATCTTTGATGCGTTAGTTATAATTCGATATAACTTAGTTGTTTAACTTAGCTTCAATCTTTGATGCGTTAGTTATAATTCGATATAACTTAGTTCTATCATTTAGTTGTTTAACAACAAAAGCCAAACTTTGTTATCAAAGATGTTCCTTATGTTCATTCTTTGCCAAAGTAAATCATTGGAGATGTTTCTGATAGTCCAAAAACTCATGGAACGACTTGGCCAACCCTTGTGTTTCACTTGCTTCAAAAAGTTCCATTATTTGAAAGATTGCATCACCAACCTCTTCCACAACTTGAGTTCAAATTACACCAAACATGTAAAAACATGTAAGTTCACAAACATAACCTAAGGTGACTTCTTAACTAGTGTTTTCAACATAGGAACATAACATGCAATAAAACCATACGCATCATCATTAGAAACCATGCAATTGGATTCAAGGTTTAGCCTCATATTTAAATTTCATTTAGTGAAATGGAGGGACCATGTTTTGGGTTTTAGAAACATGAACAAACCATGGTTATCAAAATTTGACCATCTATCATAATTGAAGAAAAGAAAACAAAATATTGACATCAACATGTACCCAACAATTCATAGCAAAACATATACCTGAAAGATATGGCAAATTTGAAACATGAATGGAACTAAAACATAGAATGAATATTGTGTTCAAACAAAACACACAAAATTATTATGAGCATGTTTGGACATCATTGCATTAAAAACCATGCAAATGTTTCGATGATTTCATACATACTTTAACCATGCTATTGTAATTTGGATTATCAATCCCATATCAAGAAATGGAATAAAAGTCAAAACTTGAATCCAATGTGTACTACTTGAATGCAAGACATTTATTGAAACATGAACATGTAAACTTTGGGACATTCTGAAATTGTAAACCTAGGACTATTAAAAATAAAGGGACTTGCACATATGTGCGCCTAGTACTTACGAAATTTGATGAAACAACACAAAAGAGAATAAGAATGTACCTATTTGTTGCCTCACATGAACTTGTTATATGCATAGTAAACAACAATGTTAAAGTTCAAATTGTGCACAAAGGCACCCAAATTTGTTGCAAATTCATCTTTTTTTTACACCCTCTAGTCTCGATCAACAAGATTACACTAGAAAAGATGCCAAATCCCTAGCATTTCTATTATGTTCCCAAGAAATAATGGTTTTTTTTAGGATAGTTCTTGAAACACATCATTAGCCTTTCACCAAACAATGTTCTCGCAAAACACTTTGCTCAAACTCTAATTGCTTCTTCTTATCCCCAACATGTGCTTTTGGTTTCTTGGAAGATGATGTTGGGGTACGTAAGTTTGGTGGGTTGGTAGGGAGATTTGTCACTAGAAAATACTTTTGTCAAATCTTCTATATGTTTCAAATTGTTCATTGTTGAAACCAACATCTTAATGCACTAATTTTACGAGGTAACATATATTGTGGATTGAAAAATAAATTAACACCAAAACATGGCAATCATCAACCACAAAAACATAGATCAAGATAATTTCATATTTACACAACTATCGAAACATGGGAGCGAAGTATGAATGCATGACAACATTAACTGATAATGACAACACTTGATTTGCATGACTCGAAACATGGTATTTCTTGGAATGATTTCAAAACCTACTAATATGTAGCCACCACAACATGGGAGTGAACAAGAAACATGTTGAAACTTGAGTAAACTTTTAAGAACATAAATAAGGTGCAATATTCACCACTATGTAACAAATGTTCTGTGTCTATAACTTCAAGTGAAGGTTTGCGCTATAAATTCAAAGTTATCTTCGAAAGCTCTTTCAATGTGGTTTGGCTTGTAGGTTTTATGAATCATTTCTTACGATTCATCACAATTTCCTTCTTTGGTGTTACATCATAGTCCAAACTCTCCAAGGGTGGTGTTTTTTTTTCTTCCACTTGTGTTGCAAAATCTCTCCTACCTACAAAGCCAATGTTGAAGAATGATGACTATGCCTTATCTTAGGTAATGCATTTGCTTTTGCTTAATATTCCAAAATGTTCCCACCCTTTGCAAGATATAAACAATTTGTTGCATTTCATAATAGTGGGTGTAACTTTAAGGTGAAAGAATTCCCTTCAAAATCCATCGCTTTTTTGCACCCTTTCTTTTGGTGCTCATTGATCTTCATTTTCAAGTTCTTTTTTGCATTTACAATAAACAAAAATAAATTCCTTCCTATCCTTTCAACTATGATTATGCCATTCCTAAAGCAATTTTAGCCATCCCTCACAAGTGTATGTCTCCACAAACATTACCCTGTTACACTTTTAAAATGGTAAATGTTGCTACAATCTCTTGCAAACATGGTAGGGACATATGATTAGAGCCAAAGTTAACCAGCACCCACAATTGAACGGCAAGGTAAACTGACCCTATTGTGGCATATTTAAGAACAAGATTCAATGTATTCTCTCTATTATGAAACTATGCATGTAGCATGTATCCAATGTTAGACAGTTTTCACATTCTTTTCTCTCAGAATGTGACATTCTGTGGGCTCCAACTAATAATATAATTTGAGTTTCCATATACTACATGATTGCACACTTCATTGCACAGAGAAAACCCCTTTGCTGCACTTTTGCCTGCCCCAAGACCTTATCATTGCACACATTTTACCCAAGATTGCTATTTCATTTACAAGAACCAAAGTGCTCTAGAGGAATATGAATCACCAGTTAACCAAAATGGGGTTTTTGTGCGCAAAGATAGGGAACAAAAATGTTCAGTAATGAGAGAATAGGTGTGCAATAATAGGGGAAAAGCAGAGGTAGGTCTATTTACCTAGTTAGAGAGCAACAAGGGAAGATAGAAAAGACTCTATTTGGCATTTTACTCCAAGAGCATTTTACTAAAAGACTGGACTAATCTCAATGTTGGGATTAATTTAAAGCTAATGCTAAACTTGACAAAAAGATTAAGCTATTCCTAAGGCTTGGCTTAAACTAAAAGCTAATCCTAAAATCCACCTAAAAGATTAAGCTAATCCTAATGCTTGGGTTAATAGAAAAGCTAATTCTAAAATCTCATTAAAGATTAAGTTAATCCCAAGGATTCGTTTACTTTCAAGTTATTCCTAAAATCCTCTAAAGATTAAGGTAATCCTAAGAGTGGAAACAACTTAGGCTTCTTCTGGGTCAATCTTCTTTTGCACTCCCTTTCTTCCTCTGTCTCTGTGCATTCAAAAGAGTCCATAGAATCAACACCCATCACACTAACCCTATATCTGAAGACATCATGATTTATACCTGAAGATCCTGGCATCAAGAACAAAATCCTAGTACTATGATACTATTGAAGTCAATCTTTGCCCTCAAAATGCTGTCTGCTTAAGGTGGTTTGGATGATTGTTTGAGCAGTTTTGCATGGGGAGAGAGATGGATTCAAGAGCTGGAGGGTGGAGGAATGTTGTTGCACTGCTTTCATTGAAGCATAATAGGTGTAGAGCTCCAACCCATTATTTGAAACAAATGCTTGAACAATTTTTGGGGTAGCTGTAGTCGGTTTGGAGCTCTTGATTCTGGCATCACTCTTGTTGCTGGCTTCAGTCATTTCTAATACATTGTTGTTTCCTTGCTGGACAGTATTATTATTGTTGGTTTTCAGTTCTACTATTTGATGATGATATGGAGTAGAGTGGATATTCCATGAAGTATATTTTTGTGATACATCAACTTGAAACAAGGATCTCAAGTCTGATGTCAAGAATGCTGGAATTATAGTTACAGACGTTCATAGGTAATTTATGACTTGTGCATAGAGAGCAATCTCTACTGCTTCACAATTACTATTGAATCTTTAGTTGGGTTTTCAGTCCCAAGAATTTGAGCTTGGAAGTACATCTATGAATTTTGCATGAAGAGCAATCTCTACTTCTTCACATTACTATTGAATCTTTAGTTGGTTTTTTTGGTCCCAAGAACTTGAGTGTATTATGGTTCCATCTCTTTTAGATGCAACCAGTGTGGGTTTTGTGCTTGCTTGCTTGCTCAGGATTGAATCATGTAACTCAGATATTGTGAAGCATAGAGATCTGGTACTTTTCACAGAGTAATTTGTCTACAAATAACCAAGAATCTGGTCTTGCGAATGCAGGAGGATAAGAAGACATGCTTGGAATTTCAGCAGCAAGCAGCCCCTGGAAGAGCACAAGATGGAAGTGCACAAGCAGTAGCAGTGGTCACAGCAATTTGGAGAGAAGATGAACTTCGTCATACTTCCCTTCATATGTGGAATGTGACTATGTAAAAATCTGCCATTTCAATTTGACAATTGATCTTAGTAATTAGTGTGGACAATTGCAATTTCAGCTGCAAGGAACACCAGATTGCAGTGGGGATTGCAGTTTTGGGGTCAATTCTGCAGTTTACAAGTATTCACCCAGCCTTGCATCCTTACACAGAGCAAATTATGATGCAAAGCACTGCAGAATGCTGAATCAATACAAAAGGAGTCTACCAAATGTTTGTGCAAAAAGGAAAAATGGTGACACTGGGAAGCCATTGAAGGATGATCACACCATTTTTGAATCTGTGAAAAGCTTGTACAAACGCATGGCTTGTACTAGAGGAATCCATGGCTTGCTACTTGGGTTCCATGAAGAAGATGAAGAAGAAGAGGTTGGGATTCATAAAGAAGAAGAAATTGGGATTCAATATGAAGAAGAAGAGATTGGGTTTCAGCTTGGCATTCATTCATGAACAAGAGGAGCTTGGGATTCATGAAGAAGAAGAGCTTAGGATTCAGTTTGTTGTAATGAGACTTCATCTCCCTCTCCTCTCTTCCGGTTGATTATCTTCACAGGTCTTAGTGCAGAAATGAAGTAAAGCTTGTGAGTTTAGTGAGTGGGTGATGCTGATGGTACAACATCACCTGCAGCAGCAAGAGACTGTTGCTGCCAGGTGCACATGGGCGCTGGGCGGCAGTCGGCCCTATCGCCAAGTTCGCTAGCTAGTGCAACCGGTTGCGGTATCGGCCCACACATGATCGTTCCGTCCCTCCCCTGCTGCAAGCTGTAAGCTGAGGTCCACCGCCGAGCTGACGTTTTTTGCGTGGTGATGCATGTGCGCTGCACGGAGAGAAAGAAGGTGCAAGTGAAGAAACATAGTCCTTACTGCTGGGTTGGGTTGCGTTGGATTGGATTGGATTCCCCCTTATCCTATTTCCCACCTGCTTCACTTCCTCCTTCCAGATCTTTTTGTGGGTCCCTCCCCTTTTTCCGCTAGGGAACAGCTCCTTCTTCCGAGGAAGAATCCTCTAAAGAAACCTCCAAAGAAACACAGGAGCTGAGTGCGGAAGGATCCGGAGAAGCTGCCATCTGGATCCCTTATCTATCACTCGTTCCGTGAACGCATTGACACAGTCTCTCTGCGACTTCTAGGTTTTCCGATCGTCCAAGCTACCAACTGAACATTCAGCGACACCAGGTAGCTATGCAGTCGTAAGGAGAGAGGCCCCGGGAGCTCTGTCCGGCGCTTATATTGGGTTGTCTTTTTGCACCCTTTTTGTGCTGTGCTTAGAACTGTGCAGTTGTATTCTCCATGTTCTGACAGTGGGCTTCTCCATGTTCTGACAATGATGAAACAACCAAGACAGAAAATATTGAATATGTCCCGTGAGATTCGCATGTTCTGCTGATCCCAAAGCAGTTTTGAACCCACGATCTCTGAATATAAAAATCAATGAGACTCTCATGTTCTGCTGTCACAGAGCATTTGTGAACCCACTATCTCTCAATACAAAATCAAGATTGTTACCACAAGGCAACTGCTGTGCATAGAAAACAAAAAACCCTGTTACTTTTTATTTATATTATAATCAACCCTGCAACAATAAAATCCTGCGACAGAACCAAACGGCTGTACGCAGGTCGTCGCACCGATTCCCGTGCAGAGCGCCGGACAGAGCTCGACGATGGGTTTTCAGCGTCTCACCGGAAGGAAAAACTAGGAAGGAAGACCAGTCTAGGCCTGGGTCCATTGACGATTCCTCCATCCTCCACAAATCGCTCATGGCATGGACCACCACCGATCCAGCTTGCTCCTAGATATCAGGAAGCTTTTCGCGAATTTTCGTAACTTGTGTCATGCATTTGTGGTCGACAAGTGTGGGATCAGATGCCGCCAGTTGTTCATGATGAACGTAGCAGCAGCAGCAGCATCAGGGGAGGCTGCACGCCCTTCTCCTGCTTCTTCCACAGGATCTTCTGCTTCTTTGCTTTTCTTGTGTTGTTCCCTGACCGTAGCTACGAACTCCTCCCATTCATGGTGCTGATGCAGTGTGGGCCCCGCCTCATGGAGAAGGATCGTTCCAGTGCTCGTGCTTCTTCCAACTAGGCGCTATCCATTTGCGAATCCATCAACAATTCTCCAAGTGGCGAATTATAGAAAGACAACGGAGGCGTGAATCTTGCAGCAGCAGCAGCTGCTGCTAACTAATCATCGGAAGCGCCCCAGCCGCGCATCATCGTCATCCAAAGCTAGACTTTGATGATGGTGATGATGATGCTCGACTAGTGAACTGCTTCGAAAAGCTATACTACCTTCTAGAGCAAGCCAGCCAGCTAGCCAACCGGAAGAGTGCATTGCAGCTGGCATGAAGCTTTGGTGGCATGGAGTCCGCGAAGTGCGAAAGTGGGGCCGCTCGATCGACACTAGATGCATGCAGTGATGCTTGGATATTTTAGTGCACAGCAGTCACGGACATTTGTGCATCAGGCACTTGGAGCTTGGAGCTGCTATACTCACGCACAGGCCTGGACATTGCAAGTCTGCAGATCGCAGTAGTCCAATATTACTGAGCTTAGTCGCAGAGCTCCAGTTGATCCGTCGACCTGCACCAGCTTCACCCAGCCCGAGTACTGCAACCTTGAGAAACAAAACAACTATCTAGCTGCTTGCAGGACGGTCCTCATGGCTTTCGGTGTGGGAAGGGCGTTGACAACGCCGCTGGCTGTCCTCAACTTCATCTTGTATCTCATCTCCGCTTGCTTGGCAGGATGGGCTTTGAACAGATACATCGACTCCGGCTCAAGCGGCGTCTTTGGCTACTCTCCCGGCATTGGTATGCATGCATAATCCTGCTAATCAATCAGCTATAGCCAGCGGCCTTCTTGCAAGCACTAGAGCTGAGACTAGAATCATCATCACCCAGCTAGCTAGTCATGTGCACTTTCCAAAGTAGCACTAGTTAGCTGCAGCTACAACTAGCCTTAAAAATCTTGCACAGCAGCTACAGTCGAAGAATTGATGACTAGTTCTGGAAACATGAGACACGCGCATCGTTTTCTGATCCGTTTCTCATGACATGAGTGCTTGCTTGGTGCGACCTGTGTGATGTCCAGAGTCTAATGAGATTCTGATGGTTTTGGTTGTTGTTGCAAGCTAGGCAACGGAGCGACTGGGTATTTTCTGTTGTTTGCGCTGATCGCTTCCGTGGTGGGATTGGCTTCCATTCTTGCCGGCGCTCATCACCTGACCGTGTGGCGCACCGATAGCCTTGCAGCTTCTCATGCCGCTGCAGTCATCGCTTGGCTCCTCACCCTTCTCGCCTTTGTGTATGTACATTATATATTGTACACAACAAAATCTCTCTCTCTCTCTCTCTCTCTCTCTCTCAAAATCACTCTTCATACTTGTAAAACTTGTACACTCTAAGAATTCAACCTCAAACTTCCGAATTTAGCACCACTCTATCATGAAACCCAAAGTAGCAAGCAGCAGATCTGACGTGAGCTGCTGATTTCTTCTCCAAGCTCCTTCTCCTCTTGAGGATCATAGTCCAAACAAAGAAGATCGCCATCTCTCTCTCTCACAGATCAAAAACTTCTTTAAGTCTATCACCATCTCTCTCACAAATCCAAAATCTTGAAGATTCTACAGATCACCATGATCTCTCTCACAGATCAAATTATCACTACAAACATCAATCTCTCTCCTTGAACTCTTGTAGAATTTCCTGAGCTCCTTTTTTTTTCGCAGTGGGTTTAGGGTATTTGTGGCAATGATGGTATTGTGATTATATTTTAGATCTAATTGATGAAAATTTTGAAATTTTCTTCTCTTTTGCAGACTTGCATGCAAGGAAATACACATTGGTGGCTCTCGCAGCAAGAGACTGGTAAGCAATTCGGCAACTATCCGACAATCTCTCTTGAATTCTTCTCTCCTGCACACCAGTCCCAACGATTTGTTTTTCTTTGTGGCTTTTATAAAACTTTTTTTTTCTTTCCTATCTCCAAGGATTTTTTCACTTGTGATGAGGATGATGATGCTGATCCACCATGCTCAACTTCTAGAAAATAATAATTAGTGCTTCTTCAACAGCAGGTGTTTAAATTATTTGCTTTCTCCAAAATTATGAAATCACCAAACTCATGAAGGGTTTCTCCAATATTATGAAGTCACCCAACGCATGAAACATCATTAATTTCTGCAAAATTATGGAAACACCCAACTTGATGAAAAACCGTCTCTCTTGTCTCTCTTGTCTTGTCCCAGGGAAAAGTGTTGTGTGGCACATGATTTTGATCATGTTTTAAGTGTTGTTGTGTATATGAATTTGATTTCATTCCTTGATTTTTATCAAAATTCATCAAAAACCAAAAAAAAAAAATAGCAACTCAGTTTTTGAAAACCTCAACAAAAGTGTGAATGATGATGAGGATGATGATCTTTTCTATTTCTTGAGCACTTAATTGATTTTCCTCTGTTTTTGTTTCGCAGAAAACTTTGGAAGCATTCATTATCATTTTGGCATTCTTCCAGTTGCTCTACTTGTTGTCTCTCCATGCGGGAATTTTGGGTTCGAATTATGGTCCAACATATGAAGCTGCTGCTCCTGGGACTGGGGTAGGCCCCAAAACTCCTAATGTTGGCACTCCAGCTGCCTCTGCAGTCTAAAATTTTCTGAACCACAAAGCAAGCTCTCTCAACAAAGCTTATTTGCAGACCAGTTGTTTATCTACATATATGTAAGGTGGGTTAGGGCAAAGTGGGAAGGAGGGAGGGGAGGGGGGGAGAATTGGGTGACCAAGGTTCATGACATCATTATTATTTTTTTCACATAGTTTATAGGCTTTCAAGGGGAGAAGTGTTTGTCAAGTGCTGGATGAGCTGGTACTGATGGCACCAGGATGTGAGAGAATCTTGTATAGAGAACTAGTCACCCCCCTCTCTTTTGGGGTGTACAATGTATCATGTACTTCTAAATTTTGAACAAAGCAATACCTAATATAATTAGCTTGTATGATTTAATTCTCATTATGATCACCATATTGTGTGTGTGTGGTGTGTGCGAGTGCATAGATTGCTCTGAAATCTACTTGATCCAAGTTTTTGAAATGTATTGTGAATGCATTTGGTCAATGCGTGACCAATAGAGCTGTGAGGTGACTATGAGCACAGGTAGTTAGACAAAAGTAATGGATTGTAAGTGTAGACACAGCCATCATTAAACACATGTCGATGGGCGAACTTTTGAATAGTTCAAAAGTTCAAAGATGGGTTTGTGAATAGTGGACCAAACACCTATCAATGTGCATAAAGTGATCCATGGTCAAACGTTTGGTAAATGACGGAAGGCACTTTTAACTAATGACTTTGTAGTTATGTTTGGTCATGGGTGTAATATTTGACCTTTGTTTAAAATAAGAGTACATTGATTTAAATTAATTTTTTTTGCTAATAAGGTGAACGAGGGCACATAAAATTGCACACAAACGACACACGCATGAGCATATCCTATTACATTAGATTCTAATCTTTAGTAAAAGGTGTGATATAGAACATTGTGTGAGGTTAATGTTTGATGATGGGCCTATACTTGTTATAATCCAACACACATAAAGTCCTATTGAGGAACAATGGATTGGTTAAAGGTTGATCCACCAATATTACTTCACATTATGGGAAACCAGGTGTTTCGTAATGGGAGAAGATCTATATGTTGACATAGTTGCAAAAGACATTGTGATACCACTTGACATTGTTATTTGTCAACATTGTGATTTGTGTCATCAATTTGATGAATTAATCTCATTTATTAGCTAGTTGAGAATATTGTTCTCCTTTGCAATTAATAATTGCTCGATTTTTCATGTGATAATTGTATGGCATGCCATTTGGCAACAAGGTGTCATAAATTTTCATGTAAATCCATCATTTTTTGTCACACCATAAGTTTTTGTGTGTCTTGGATTTATGGCATCAATATTTGTCATGACATGCCATATATTTTTGTGTGTAATAAGTTTTTTGAAGTCCTAAATTCACATTCATGTGTATGTGTACTAAATAATTTATTGTTAACTTATAATTATGATTACAATATTAATAGTTGTTTGAAGAAAGGTGACACATAACTCCTTGACTTTTTAATTATTTAACACACTAATTTAGGTTAACATACCTATTAAGTTAACCAATATATGTAGGTTATTTAGTAAAAACCTACTTCATAATATAGCCCTTGTAAGCTACTTAACTCAAACTAAAACATTTGCTACATTTAGTATCTTTAAATACACCTAGAATAAGTTACCCTACTAATAGGTTAACCTACATAGGCTTGCCTAGATCTTTAGTTTTAGGTTTTTTGCCAAGTCAATTTGAGTAGCCTCATTACAAAATATTTTATCAAGTTTATAACCACTTTCAATTTGTGCAACTAGATGCAATTAGATGCAACATAATTATCCTAGATTTTTTTAAACCTAGGAATGGTTAGATTAACTTAAGTTAAGTTAATAAGTAGTATAAATTGGCAAACTAGTTCATTGTAAATCAACCTAAGGAGGTCTACGCTAAATTGTTAGGTAGTAAGTAGGTTGAGCTAAATCAACCTAAGGTGGTTAAGGTTAATTCAAAGCTAAACATTTTGAGCTTTATAACTTTGTGTTAAATATAATTAATATAAAAAAATGTGGTAGTGCAATGGATGAGAATTTGAACCCCAAAGTGAAGGTGAAAGGTTCAAAATTTCACTCTTACAACCTATGACACCTAAACCATTTGGGTTACATTAGGTTTTTTGGGTTAGGAGTCTAACCTTTGTTTTTAATTTATGCCACTTAACATAGGTTGCCTAGCATAGGTAACTAACCTAGTTAAATTAAACTAGGTTTACTTTTGGCTAGGCGAACTAGGCTAAGTTGCTTAACCTAACTAGGTTATAAAGTTAGGTTGACTTTTGGTCATGTGCGATGATTCATAACATGTTTATAGATTTTGGACACATGTCATCCATTGATCAAAATGTCTTTTATAACAATTAATTGAATAAAACAACTTAACTAAAATGACATGCATTTTACACATCATGTCAAGGTTAATGATGACATGAAATTTTATTATTATAAAAATTTCATTATTATGAAAAATTACAATCGTTAAAACAATTGGGCTTTGTAACTCAACATCCTTTGTGACTAAATTGGTGAAACAACATGGGTTTAACAACTCACTAGTCACTAATCACATATGTCCTTTGTAACTAGTATGTAGTTGTAAAGGTCAGTTACAAAACCCAAAATGTGTTGTTGTGAATGAAATGCGCTAAATCTCTAATTTACAATGCACTCTTAAATCACAAGCATAGAAAGAAAAATTAAGGTTAAATATTAAAGGGCACATTGTTACATGTATTGGGATCCTAGAAACCCAAATTATTGAACAATTTAATGACTAGTAAGGAGATCCTTACACTTGGCATTACCCTTTTTTTTTTAAATTATAATTTTGAACAAAAAAAGTCAAACTCATTCCAAAAAAAAATCATTTTTTTCAAATGATTATTTAAAGCAAATCTAATCTATTCAAAAAGTATAGAAGTAGAGCCCCAAAACTTAATAGAGCTTTTAATTTTTAGTGCATCATGAGTAAAACCACAAGTAAAAGTGGAAAACATACATGTGAAAATAGAACACCAATATGATGAATGTAAAATTGAATACATAGACATAGTTCTCAAGGAAAAGTTTAACAAGTATGTTTATTATCGATGGATACAACAATCTATAATTGTAACACGAGTTATTTCATAAGTTAGAAATAATGTAAGCAAAGTGCCAAATTGCAATTTCTAACATGTTACATAATATAAATGTTATACATACAAATTGACAACCTACATAAAAACAACCTATGAAAATTTACAATTTTGGGAATACCATTTTATTTAATATAGTGATAAATGAACATGTTTTTGAATCCTTTCATAATCCAATTAACTTTTTGTATTCTTAGAATGAATTCAAGAAATGTGGGGGCATACCATTAGTGGGGCTTATTTAAAAACCACTGACTTGCTAAAGGTTTGCATGATGTTTAATTTACTTGAAGGAAAAGGAATAATTTGTTAGATCAACTAGTTTTAGGTTTAAAACATGTCCCTCCTTGTAAAAAACCAAGTTGTTGGATTAATCAAATTCAACTTAAGACCAAGAAAATCTAAAGTCTTGGCAAACTAAAATGGTGTCAATAATGGCACATGTGGAATCCCCAATTTTATTATTTTTAAAATTCTAATTCAAATGTTTAATGTTTTGGCAATGTTAAATTGTCCATTTGAAAGTAGGAGGCAAGTGGAATACCTAAAACTTAAACTTACAAATTTTTAAATTGTGACACATCTTTTGAATTGATCAACTAATGGAAAAGTTAGAAACAAAAAAAACATGACTTTTTTCAATTTTTGTAATTGCCCATTGTTATGTAAGGTAATAATGTCATTTTTTACAAAACAACAATCCTTAATTTTTTCATTTTAATAAATCATGGACTTTATAAACTATTGACAATCTTATAAAATCTTGATAAATTAGAACATGAAACTTACTTGTAAGCCCTTATTTTAACATCACAATACTCTCACAATCATATTAAGAAAAAAATTAACATTTCACACATGTGTTTTATGTAATAAAAGTCCAATAATGTTTTTAATGGACTATGACAAAAGATGTTACATCGTTTTAAAAGTCTACCTTGTAATGAAATCATGGCATTTTATTTCCAAATTTTCAAATTTCATTTTACAAATGTTATGGATCGATTAAATGAATCCCTTCTATAATTTTCAATCATATCTCAACACATATTGTACCAAACTTAATGATACCCCCCCCCCCCACCCCC
>Ga0116231_10005231_pt1 | contig 25653 bp, 18 predicted proteins | sample S1TSphgellanicum_2_FD_89695 | JGI IMG/M metagenome (GOLD analysis project Ga0116231, IMG submission 89695) | Host-associated microbial communities from peat moss isolated from Minnesota, USA - S1T2_Fd - Sphagnum magellanicum MG | ecosystem: Host-associated > Plants > Peat moss > Unclassified... | reverse complement strand
ATATTCAATTCATCAACTATTGAGATGACACCATGAGTTTTGATATTAAATGAAAACTATTAGCAAACCCTAATTTTCATATTGTATATGCATAATGAATTATTTTGAGGCTCTTTGAATGATTATTTGCTAATAAAGTTAGCACCAACACTTTTATTCAATAATCTTTTTGACAAATTGATTAGCATCACCATATAAATAATAAATTTTTAAAGAATTTTTAAAAAAAAAACCTTCGACTTGGCTATAAAAGGTACCATGAGATGTATTAAAATATGTAGAGTGTTGGTGTAATCCCATTTCACTTACATCATGTCCAATTAAATATGTTAATTTGGAATTTTTAAGAACTCTTAGAATTAGAATATATTTTAAATTTTAAATTTTAAATAATTTTTAAATAATTTTTTTTCTTTTTTTTCTTTTTTTTGAGGAGGTGCAAAAAAAGAACCTCGTTTTCGAAATCATGATAGGTGGGCTTGAAACAAAGCATGTCCGATTCTACAATTAGTGTGACTTCGAATACTTGAGGGCGCAATGCTTTCGTGTTTTCGAACGCAAAGGCGGCGACCGATGCGTCTCCTTCTAAATCCGTTGGGTGATTTTGTAATTGTTGTTGTTGTTTAGCCGATTCTTCGTTGTATGTGACTTTGAGAAGCAAGTCGTCGAGCGTGTTGCTTATTAAAATCCGAAGTCCGTCCGTCAAGAGATAATCGGCAAGTCTCACAAAGCGAAGAAGCCGAATTTGCTCCGACCGCTTAGCGGCAGCTATTAGATACATGTACCTATCCTGGCCTCCAACAAACAAATATTAAAATTACACTTCTCAACTTCATTCATTCATCCATCACCCAAAATGAAATTTTGTGACCAACTTCATTCATTCATCCATTACCCAAAATGTGTCTCTAAACTATAATAACAAAAATGAGGATCTTGCCAATTGGTTTTTTTTTTAAATAATTTTTTTTAATGACCAAAAAAAATGGGGACATTTTTGGATAAATGGGTTTTAACTAGTGTAAATTTGACTATTTTTTGCTATTTTTTGGAAAAATAATAGATACACATGGAAAATATACTATAATATGATTTCTCCCTACCCAATGAAATGACATGAGTCAAATGAAGTCCCAACCAAAGTAAAGAATTTGGGATAAGGTTTTTTTAATACAAGGCTAGCTTCAACACATGTTTGTTAAATAATTAATTAAAATTGAAGATTCCATGTTGAAATATACAATATTTCAATAGATTATTTATTTATTTATTTGCAAAAAAAAAACATCTGAAAAAAAATAGTTTTTGAAATTTTCAACATTTCTAAAAAATAATTTAATTAGTGTCAAAGCTACCAAGGTACCATAATGGTATATGGATAGTCTCCCATACCAAGTTTCCAAATGTAGAATGCACCCAACAAAACTAATTGTCATGTAATTTGATCCCACTTTTGAACATGAAATGGCAAGTTTGTGAATAATATTTCATGTCATATTTCATTATAATTTGTTCATAGAATCTTTGTGAACACTTCACACATTACAATTATCAAGATTTGTAAAACACAAAAAACATATAATATTGATAAAAAGATACATTCCAAGTATTGAAAAATTGAAGTACTTTGTGACAATCCGAAATTAATTGGGAAGCACAAATAGAGGCTTTCTTGTTTAGGAATATAAGGACACAACTAAAACATAACTCAATAGTGCAAAATTGGATGTTGGATTGGTGGTTGAATAATTCCTAAAGCAAAACTCGATAGAAACATAGTATATACAAAAAGTGAACGTTTTTAGTTTTATCTTGTATCATGCATATAAACCCAAAGAAGTAGAATAAAAATGAATGGAAATACAATTGAAAAATCTCTTGCATGTCTATTTTTCCTATAAGAATTTACTTCCAAAAAATTAAGACCAAACAAATTCTAAAATTGAAACCAAAAGTTTCCCTATATGTTGGGTGATAAATTTGTAAATGAAAGTTACTCAGGATTTAGTCTAAAATTTTATTTACTCTTTTAATTTGGGGAGATAGATATCATTATTTTTTGAACCTTCACTTTTATTTTTTACAAAGACTTTGAAACTACTTGCATTTTGAATGAGTAAACAAATAGTTAATTAAAATTGATTTGAAAGTCAAAATTTAATGCATAATAATAAATAACTAATTTTCTTTATCATTCCATTAAATACATTCAATGTACAACAAGTTTTTGATGGGTCTTATTGATAATTTACATTTTTCCATCCAACCTTGACAAGGTAATTTTTTTCACATTTTATTGTGCATACTCCCATATCTAATTACTTATTAAACATAGACATGATCAAAATTTTCCAAACAATAAACAATCAATTGGCAAGCTCATACCCATAGCACCTTTGAAGCTTTTACTAAATGATTATATTATTTGTAACAAAATGTTGAATTATTTAAAAAGAAACTCCAACTCTCTTTTTTTTGTGGTGAAGGAAAATAAAAAATCTTTTGAGATCTTCATTCAACATGGAATCTTCAAAATTAATTAATTAATTAATTGATTATTTCTTTGATAGATATGTTGAAACTGCCCTTGTACTATTTTGCAAAGCTTCAAGGTTTGTTCACTCTTAAAGGCTTTGCAAAATGGCCATTTTAAACTACCATAACTGGGGCAGTGCAATTACACCCCAGCTCTTACTTGAAAACTCCAAAGATCCATGGTTCCCCATGGCTTTTGGATGATAAATCCATGCAATAACATCCTTGTTATGATTGGGCCCCATGGTTCCTGACTTTTAAGTGATAAATCCATCCAATTACATCCATGTTATCATTGGGTTGGCAATTATGGGAACAATGTAACATGATCTGAATTTAGGCTTGTAACTTGTAACCAAGTGTTTGCTTCATTTTTGGACTTGATGCATTTGCATCATTTGCATGGATCTATTGAACAAAAATGTGTTTTCTCATGTATTGGTAAATTCAAATGAATTCATACATGTTGAGATGATTAGTTGCACAAATGGTGCAACTTGGGTTGTATTGTTTTATGACATAATCACGCTTATTCAGCTTGTTTTTATTGCTTATTGCAAAGACAATTGTGATATTGAAATTCATAATGTGAAGTATAGGTACCCAATGAAAAAGCCCCACATGAAGTAAATGTAAATTATTCATTTGCCATTTTCAACCAATGCAAACAGGACTTTAAATTCAAAAAGGTATGAAATATATGTTTTCAATTGTGTGCTACAAGAAACCCCCCCCCCCCCAAATGTTTCAATAATCTAATGAATAAATGTGGCAAAATGTCACATGTAATTCAATGCAAGCAAACATATGTTTGTTTTTTGGGGGAGTTTTTTTTTTGTCAATTTTGTGAATTTTTTTGAATTTGTTTATGGGGATTTTTAATTGGAAAATTTCAAGCTAAAAAATAATTACAAATCTTCATCAAGATCCAAGGGATAGCCAATAATATATGATGTTGCTTAAATGTTTTACTCTCATATTTTGTTTTATAGTGAAATCTAGCTAAATTGTCTTATGGATGATCACCACTAGGGCTACATCACAAACTTAAAAAAAGAAACACACACACACACACACCTTGGTGCACATATGAGCCCATCATGAATTTAAATCCACTAGTATTTAACTTTGTATAACAAATGCTTGAATGAATTTGTTGGTGCTAAACATGCAAAAATGAAAATATCATAAAATTAAGGAGTTGTGCACCAATATTTATGAAATCACTTGTTAGGATTGTCAACAACTCCCATAACTCCAGTTGCTTGGATATTTATTTCCAAACCAATAGTAAGTGAGAGACACTATAATTGAATATTCTTATGTTTTTATATTAGGAAAATATCTTACTTGCTCCTCTCCTACTTTTTCTTTCTCCATCTTCAATTTTGTCATTGGGTCAGCTTGTTGTGAACTCCCATGAATGTCCTTTTTACCACTAGGCATGTTTTTTTCATCTAAACTCTCCGGGTGGTGACCTATCAAATTTTCCTCGAGTTGTGAAAGAGCTCCCTTACATGCATCCTTGATTGCTATCACAACCTCATTTGATAACTATATAACACACATGCAAAACAACAATGTACACGGCACACATGATGAGTGATGTATCAACATTATATCCAACAAGATTATATATATATATATATATATATAAAACTCTAGAATTTTGTAAATGCAAAAAGCAACATATGAAAAGAAAATTAAGTCATGAAATAGAATGTGAGTTTGGTGAGCACGTCTATTTATATGGTAATGTTTGATCCTTATAAGATTGAAGCATGATGCATAAGTACATTTCCAAATATTACAACACCAAATGCAATGATTTGAAACTTACCAATTAACTAAAAGATCACAATTTGAACTATGTTGAAAAAACCTTGCCAAACTATATAAATGAAAAAGCACCCATCTAGAAGGGGAAAGGAAGGAACAACAAGAGAGGACCAAAGTCCAACCAAAAAACACACCCAAAAGCACAAACACGCAAACAAGGTTGTCTACATAATTGAAGCCCCAAAATGGTCAAAAGGGTATTTTCTTTCATGATACTAAAATGTCCATTTATCTAGCTAATTGTTTGGACAATGTTCTTATGGTAATTATCACTTATCCCAAATAGTATAATGCTTTGACTACTATTATCTTCCGGATCGGATTTACAATGGTTTCCAAACACTTGGTTTTTCTTTTCTTTTTTGGTTTACTTCTAAAAGATGCTCCAATTTCATATATATATGTGATGATAGTTTTGAAATTATTTCATTGTTTGAACTCTTTAAAAACTTCTTCTTTGGTTTGTAGTCGACTAGGTGTCAAAATCAAATGCATGCAAAAAAACATGTCATGAACTTGATTTGTTTGTATCATGATCAGGATTTCAAAAAAATATGAATTTTTTTAAAAATATTTCCAAACATTTCAATGTCACAAAATGAAATAGTGTTGGGACTCGATTCAAATAAATTGTCAAATATAACAAATATTTTGATCATTTCATCATTAATGTTCCTCTTTTAATCCTCATATTTGTGTCAAATTGTGGAATATTGTATGGTGCACAATAACTGTTGTTGTATACTAATCATCATTCTTTTTTGGTGAATTTTCACAAAATGAATTGATTTTTTTGTAATCTTTGGTTTTAGTGTAAATTCGAAGAAAAAAATTTGCAAACTTTTTGGAATTTTTTTGCCAAACTTTCAAACGCAAAATTAAAAATTAATTTTATAAAATAATCATTGATACTGACATAACCTTTTTTTATTAAAAATCATTTAAAGGGTGGAAGACAAAAAACTTATGATCTCCAGCCAAAGAATCAAGGGAAACCTTAAACCTCATATTTTCTCCACTTACAAAGAAAAAAGAAATGATAGTGAGGGCAAATAGAAAATCAATCATGCTTGGCTAACAAACTTCTTATTCATTGAACAAAATAACTATGAGACTTCTTTAAGCAAAGGTGGGTTTAATCTCTAATCCATTGGTGCCTAATTATTTGAAGGCTAATTCCATGGGTCATCGAATTTGGGTTCAGGGTTTTTCTTTTCAGTTTTGGGATATATCAAATTAGGCAATTATATTCCCCCAAATGAGTCAAATTTATAGAAGAAAAACCATTTATGAAACAAAATCCCCCTTTTTTCACAAAACAACAAACAAATTTGGAAAAAAAAAAAAAAACGTTGTCTAGATTCTATATCCATTGCCTTGTTTTGACTTTCTATTGTAGTTTTAAAATTTTATCTCCTAGATGCCTATTTTTTGGGAAGTGTATACACCTGAGAACCTAAATATACATATTCAACATCCCATGCATGTAGTTTGATGGTTGAACTAATTAAACAAATTCAACTTTGAAGTTTGTGTGTGTGTATATGTGCATGTGAGAGAAAGAAAGAAAGAAAGAAAGAAAGAATTAAAATTATAAAATGTGCAATCTATTATTTTATACTACTTCATAGTATAATTTTTAATATGGATGCAAAATGTACATGCTTTTAAAATCTTTCACATATACATATATAAGATTTGGTATAAGTGAAAATTTAGAATTTGTCAATTGAATTATTCATCCTTCCTTTGAAAATCAATTCCCTTTTATTAATTGACCAAAATGTTTGTACCCAATTTTGTACCTAAACCAATCTAGATATCATTCCCAAAACAAGCACCACATGCTATACTAACACATTGATGGGGGTAACTTACAAAAAAGATTAGTGCTACTACCATAATAAAATCCACCTTGGATATCAGAAGTACATATGGTGTCTAATGTAAGCCTTGAACCATGACAACTCTTGCTTGTGTGAAAGTTTACTTATTTAAAGTTAACTCAAATGCAACAACCATTTTGCACTTATGTCACATCCCAACCTAGAATATGCATTAAAGGGGAAAAAAAACCTAGTATAAATGTTGAAGTATCATGGGCATATCACAATCATAAGAACAAGAGGTGTTCCTTAATCTAAGGATTGTAAAGGTCTCTTAGCCCTAAAATCACTTTTGTGTGTATTTGGAATTCTTGAATGATTTTTTTTTCAACTTGGAGTTGCCTATGTTGAGTGCGGCACCAATACGTTACTAGTTTTGTAATTATCATTGGTAATTATATATTCAAATTCAAAAATGTGCAAGTGTTGCAATGCATTTGAAAAATGGTCAATCCATACCAAAATACCAACACAATATCATGGTTCACTTGTTCATAAATTCTATTAATTTGTTTTATATCTCATCTACAAATTATCGCATTTACATGTGTCAAAAGACTCCTTTGAAATTTAGACACACTTCAAAATTCATACATTAACAATAATCAATTTGATTTTTTTTGTTCAATAAAAGTCAATTGTCAATAACTAGGAGTTTCCTAGAGCCCAAAATATTTTCAAAATGAACAAGTTTGTATTCTATGCAATTAAGGGGGTCTTTTTGTACAAAATGTACATTAAACCACACAAATTTAACATCCGTGACTAGGACAACTTGAGACTAGGTCCCAAATTTAATCATGTCGTCATTTGTTTCATATAGTTATGCACAATGAACTACTTTTAGTCATTATGGGGACTACATAAGTAGAGTGCATGTTCAAGTTTTATCGATTTGATGAGGTGCTTTGTCGACCCCTTGTTCAAAAATTTATTGGGTGATAATTTTGGTATATAGTAATTATTACATGAAGGTTTAATAAATATTGAACAATTCATCCATTTAGTATAATTAGGGGTTTAACCTTTCTAGATCCTTTCAAATGTATTATCCATTTATGTTATGAAACAATAATGTGAAAGAAAATGACATACAATTAATGAAATTGTCCATGAGAAAAAAAATTGAACATAATGAAAATTATTAATAAAGTCATGAAAAAAATTGGATAACATATAAGGCATAAAAATGAAGTTGTTAAAATGATACAAATAATATGCATGAATTTAGAAATAATTAATTTAAACCTAGGCCATAAATATTAAATATTAATGTAATATGTTTACAATTGAAATTAAATACATTAAATTTTGAATATAATCATGAAAATAAAAGACATGTGAAATTACAGAGTGAGTTTATAATTATGTATTTTGACATTCAACTTAATCTCATTCTAAAATAATTTTATAATGATTGAATACCTTACCTTTAAATTTATGGCCCAAGTCAAAACTAAAGAAATGGCATCTTAATTTTTGAAATAAAAATTTAAGTTGAATCTTTTTCTTTTTGAAATTAAATTAAGTAATGAAACTAAACAAATAAGAATTTTTTTTAAGTTATAGAATTTACATTGCCTTGAAATCCAAAACATTAAAATTTTGACATCATTGCACAAGTCAAAATTAAAACCATTAAATCCAAGTATTTATAAATGATGTCTACTTTAATGGAAATATATTTGATATTTTTAATGTTCATTTTATTTATTTGAAAAATAAACACATGCACACACACACCAAAACATTTAAAAGTTTTCGTATGCAAGATACTTCAAGTGGAAATGGTTGTAATTATGTGTTGATACGATTTGTCACGAGTTGTCGTGGGTTGGTGAAGGATGTGATTTCCCCTTAAAGAAATGAGGGTTCAATTCCCTTATATGACAACTTGCATTTTTTATGTACATGAATATAGATGAATTGGAGACATCATCTTTAACATGACATTTACAATTAAATTTAGTTTTCATGACTTATTTTCTCAATAATAACATTTTAAAAAAAAATTTAAATCACAATCATGGATTTAACATCCATGTTGATGTAATCTTAAATGCCTTGACAAAGATAACATAGCCAAATTGACTTTGACATTTCGTCAAATGTGTACATACAATTATAATCATAGTCATGTATGTGGTCATAGAGTTCTAATGAAAGAGTTATTCAATTCCACTTAGAGTCCTTAACTTATACCAAAACCTAAAATTGGATGTAATTATTTTAAAATCAAATTCTTCAACATGCAATTAAGACAACTCAGCATGATTATCATAACATTCAAATGGAACCACATAGGCCTTTCTTTCCTTTTTTTGGTTGTAGTTTTCATTGGGTTTTTAATTTTTTTGGTTCCTATGATTATGAATGTGGACCAATGTGCATTTGAAAAGTAATGTATCATGCATATTTATACATGAAAATTGAAATTTTATAGTGTATTCAATCTTACACTTAAAATACTATGCCACTTTCCTTTTGATTTTTAAAAAACATTAAATGTATTCAAATTTATAGATGAGAAAGAAAATAATAATAAAATCATGAAATGTTTTTCACCTTATAATAAATCATCTTATAATGATTACATTAAAACATGTGTCAAAATATCACTACAAAACCTTGATTGTTGAATTTTTTTAAGAAATCCAAAATGTCTATCATGTTATTGTCAATTAGCCTTGTGAGCCAAGTTCAATCAACATAAATACTCAATCATATAAAGGTTATTCATAAGAAGGTGCTCTATGGTTGGCATCAATTGGAAAAATGTGAAATTGAAATTTTAAATGATGAAAATAACATATGTTCCCACAATATATTTGCAATTTCAATATGTGGAAAATATTATGAAACGTTGTTTAATTTTTTTTGGGATAATGTGTTGGTGTTTTATTTTGGTTGATAATAGTTAATAGAATATGCTTGGTTCATCATCACATTCATCCCACCAAACTACAAATATGTCAACCAAATTTGATATGGTTGAATTATTTGTTTCCAAGTGCTTCAAAAAGTGTGGCTTAACTTCTCAATGGTCATGATTTCAAATATGAATTCATCTCATCTTCTTTAGCTATCTACTGAAATTGAAACTTTAAAATGATATTGGGTAACCACATGGCATAAGGGCATGCATGTTTGTTTTGGGAACTTTGGAATAGGAAAGAGTGAAAAACATAATATATGATAAAGATGGTCAAAAAATACCTCTTGAACTTGAGACTTGATCTCTTCTTTCTTTGTTCCTTGGGCATACATGAAAGTTTCCAATGTGTAGATCATCCCCATTTCCATGTGGTGAAACCGCATTGTCCATAAAATGGTGCATATCTAAACCCAAAAAACATCACCCATGATAAATTTCATAGTTTTTGGGTACCAACATATATCGACCAAAAAATAAACATTTCAATGAAGTGAATAATTGGGATGTAGGATCCTTTTATGTATCATTTTAGCCTAGAAGAGAATTTGTGTAAATCCAAATTGGATGGAAAAAGTCATTGGGGTTGTGTGTTTCATGAATATCAATTTGGGTATCCCTAATGGATTTTAGGGGCATGTGACTTTGAATGAACCCATTAATGAACATTAGAAGCAAATTTCCCCAATAATAGAGGTTACTACAATTGTGTGTTAAGATGCTAAGTAGCACAACCTCCTTTAAATGTTCAATAAGGTGAGCGACAAATCAATCTTGAAAATGGAAGACCATTTTTGTGTAAGTTGAAATCCAATACCGGGCGTCATGACTTCAACTAAAGTTTAGTTTAGTTTGGCCATACCATGATTAAGGAATAGTAAATTAGTATTTTGATTTGGACCAAGTTATGAGGTTTGGGACTTTGATGGCAAATGAGCCCAAACAATTCTTCTTGAACCAATTTATGATCGACATTTAATGTGAAATTTAGAAATGAGTTTAATAATCATATCACTTGAGTTTTTTATTTGTTCCTATGTCAATTATAATGATGTTGTAGCTTAAATAGCTTAAATAATTTTGAGATAAACTTTGTGGGTACCATTTGGATTTGTAAAAGAACTTTGGCCAACAAAGGGTTTGATAAAAATAAAAGTTTTTCGATCGAAGCCAAGTACAATTTCTTTTTCTTCCTCCTGACAAAATGTTTCCAAATGGCCCAGCCTTTCCAAATTTTGTACTGAAAAACATTATACAAAATTTTGCATCATCAGACACCATGATAATCCATTTTGAATTTTGAAAAAATAAAATAAAATAAAAAATCCAACTTTCTCAAGTGGTTGGAGATTCATTTCACCAAAGTAAAATTTATCCATGAAATAGCCAAACTAAACTATCAAAAGATTAAATAAGGTGAAAGACATGTCCCTAATCTCATATTTCATGTGTTTGAATAATTGTCTTTGAGAAAATGAAATGTTTAGACCAACGAATGAAAAATTTAGGATGATGAACCTGATGAAAAACATCCAATTGCATGATGCACTTGTAGGAATGATAACCTCTCTCCCATTGATCCAAAGCAATAAATTCTGTCCAATTTTTTGAAATCATCATTTCTATTGAAATTTATTCTCACCATAGGTTTTGGCCCCTCAAGTGAAGTGATTCATTTGCAAATGAGTTTTTATTCTATGTGTGCATGCATACTTAGTCTATTCATCATGAGACATTGAAATGCATTTTAAAAATCCAACATAAACACTTTGGAAAGAAGGTGCATGCTAATCATTATAAGAGTCTTAAACCTATTTCATGTAATTTAAATACAAGTAAAACCTACAAGTAACACTTTTAAATCAGATTAATTAATGCAACATTAGAGATGATAAAACCTAATTAATAAATGCAAGAAGTAAGACATGACATCCCAATTCAATATTCATTATGATGCCCTTGGGAAACAAACACAATTGTGCACAATAGTATGTGGTTTTCAAATATGAAAGTTGGACAAAGCCATATTATCCAATCCTCCAACATGAATTTACCACACACTCTAAATATCTTGCATAGATGACAATTGTACTCAAAAATCATGAGGGATGGAAAAATTTCCAAATGATTATGAAATAGTTTGTTTGCTATATGTAATTGTTTCTATGACATTCATGTAAGTCCTAAATGATGAATTAGTCATAAACCAAAAGAATATGAACCTGCATCACCATCACGGAAAAGAGTGACACCATGGGTGCTCATGGTATAAAAATATTTGCTTGTAATTTGATTGTGAGAGACAATCTCAAGCTCGTATGGATCAAACTTTGGTGTTAGTGGATTCAAGGGGGGTTGCAAGTACACAAAATCAAGGATTTGTGGGTCCGCCTTCAATAATTCTAAATACGATATAGGCAAATTTTATCGATGAATACAATGACCAATATAATCAAGTCAATCTTGAAAACCAAAAACTTTAATTCCTTGTGTCTATTATGGTGTGTTCAAGATGAAGATAACCTTCCAAATCCTAAGGCAACTCACAATTGACACTCATGCAATGTAAATTACCCCACCAACAATCTCTATTGCATTTCAATGTTCACATAAATGTTTTTGTATTTGTAAATATTGAGGGAACCAATCAAACAAATAGTGCAAGGAATTAATATTTCATTTGAAATTTTTTAAATAAGTTTTTAAAAAGTTTAAACAATAGTGAGAAGAAACAATATTTCAAGTACAAAAGATACGAAGAAATGTCAACCATTGGAAATTTGGAGGTTTTAAGCTTGCTTTTCCAAATTTCCCCTTTCGCCGTTTCCAATCTTCCTTGACAAATGTATCAGCATTTCTCTTCCCCAACTTTGTTGGTGTTGCACCTAAACTTTTTTTTTGAAATGGGTTCATTATTTGTCTTTAAAATTTTGAAATTCTTATCCTAAAAAGCTCCAAAACATAATATAAACATATCAAGGGTAATAATATGAATGTCTTTAAAACTTGGGTAAAACATGGAAGCATTGGTTGATGATTGTCAATTGATTTTAGTGGTAGGTTAGAATTTCCTTTGGCTTAGACACTATTGGAATATCATGTCATTTCTCTTACATTAAGTTTCATTTATTTATATGCTTGAATATAAATGTAGTGAGCCCAATTGAACAAACACTACTTAACAAAGTGGAAAGTCTACAAGTTTTGAAATCCAATTTTTTTTTTAAAAAAATTTGTGAGTTTAATAAAATTTAAATTTAATAAAATAATTGTGTTAGCTCAAATTTTCGAATTTTTATTTCTTTTGGATTCTAGTAATTGATATTTGAACATTTGGAAGTTAAATTGATATAAAAAATTGATATTATTTATGTACATTTTTAGTATTGAAATTTTCATAATTCTTTACTTGAGCTTGAGGTCAAGGCCTTAACCAATCCTTGTTGACTTGTGCTTGAATAAGGCGTTTCACTATGCTTCATAGTTTTTATCAATGGTCTTTTCTTATGAAGATTTGTTGTTTCCACATTTGGCATTTCAACGATTGGGCGGTGAGTTTGTTCTATGTCGGAGGTTTTCTTGGCCTTTCTAGACATGGTGTCTGATAATGTGCAACAAAAAAACAAAGTTAGTAGAATTTGCTAAAATATTTTCTACATGCCATTGGTGTTGTTTCATTAAAGAATCAAGAACAAACAATTGACTTACAATTTCTTTGATTGATATTATGTAAATATCATGTTCACATATACTCCAAAGGTTAGGTTTCATGTACAATAAATTCCTTTGCAAATGACGTGCAACCATAAATTGCAAGGAGCATTGAAAATGGAAGTTGATTGATGTCACCAATCCATGTGGTCAAATACATTGTATTACAAATTGGAGACATCATGATTCATACATATAATATGAAATCAAAGCATTGTTGCTTGAAACAAAAACAATTATGTTTTGCTTTGTGTTAAAGATGCAAAATTATCCAATGCTATAATTGGAATTACCATTTAGCACACCACCTTTCAAATTGGCCATATCCAAAGGTTTCGATGCAATAGAAATGTCTGTTGTTATTGAAGAATTGGATAGTCCATGACCATTTGAATTTTTAGACCCCCTTTTGTACGGTGCAATGTTTTGTTGTTGTGTTAAATACACACGATATTTCAAGTTTAGTGTATCATGCTTGTCTTTGTGACGTTGATCCATTTGAATTATGCTCTATTTCAATCAATGGTTATCAAATATATAAAAAGTTGTTTTATCATCAACCCTAGAAATTTTCTTCACCCTCCTAAAAGTTGATGTCTAAAAGATATAAATAAATATGATATACATGACTTCTTATGAATTGTTACTTTTTTTTTAAATAATGGAGGCCATGCGATTGAATGCAATTAAATTTCAATTAATTTCATTAATCAAACTTAAGCACTATTGCCAAACAAGAAAGTATGTGATGTGAATGAAAATCATGAAAATCTACAAACAAGTTCAACACATGTCACCTTCAAGCTTCAACATTACTCAATGTTGATGATTTTGTAACTTCTTATTATCATGTATAGTAATTGTGGTGTGAAAGCAAACTACATTATAAAATGGAAACTATTTCCAAAAACTATTAAACTAGTTTTTAAAGGAATTTTGTGGTGTGAGGGAAATCAAAATGGATGGAGGTTTTGCAGTTTTCATTCAACAAACATAAATAAGATCATGTTAATGATTTGATATATTTCGTATAATTCAATTGTTATGGTAGTTGGATGAAGACATTATGTGGGTATATGGAATATTTTAATACCCTTCAAGCTAGGTAATTGAAATGATTCTAAAAATATTCTCACAAAAATAGGTGTATAAATTTCAATTTTAGGTATGTAGACATTGAAAAATATCTTAAGTTGAATTGGGTCCATGTACCATGCATAATCTTAAACCATTTTTTTGTACAAATAGATAGTAGGTTAGTGTTGCCCTAGACAAATTCACCAAGTTAATTATATTCCATTGTCATATAAAACAATGTGATCCACATACCTTTTGGGGTGTGCAATTGTTATCACATGGATTTTTTGGCATACAAATTATAAGTTCAATTTTCCATAAGATGGAGGAAAGCACAAAACAAGTATTTGGTGAACAAACACCTTATAAATCTATTGAAAATATTAGATTCATCCCCTTTCAACAAACATCCATTTTCTACATTCATTAGGGTTAGATGCCACTATTCATAGAAAATTTCATTCTTTGGATGGGCTACTTATGTTTGTTAGGGTTTTAACCAATTTTAAAAACGCACTAGTTTAGCTATTAGTTAATCATTTTTTAGTTGATGAGGGGTTTCGCCAAACTTGTATTCAAATTGATGTGTTGTTTTAATGAAGCAAATTTTAGTGGTATCAAAACAAGCCTTTCCCCACAATTTTTAATAATTTTACAAGAAAAATTTATTAGAATTAATTTATTTTCTTATTTTTGTGATTTCACCATATGTTAATGTAGGTTGCTAAGTTTAAAAAATCTTAGATGGAGATTATGAATTCACAATCAAATCACCATAGAAAAAAAGGCATCAAAACACAATTACCTAAACAAGGACATTGTTGACACAAAAGGAGAGATCAAGGACATGTGACTAATTTTAAACTAACCAAAGGAATTCAAAACTATTCATTTTCTACATAATATGAACATTGATGTTAATATGAAATTAGTAGTTTAAAAGCAAGGTGTAATTCACTAGCCTAAATCACTATGGGATTCTTTCAAAATGAAATAGATTCACCCCACCCTATTTATTTCACCTTGTCTATAATAGAAGATCACCATGTAATCATCATGCTTCACTATTAATTGATGTAATTTATTCTTAGAGTGATGCCCTTAATTATCTAACCTTTTGTAGGATACATCAACAAACTATGCATCAAAAAAATTTGTGTGTTTTTAGAATAGTCGTTTCACAATAATGTTGTTAAAACAATTGAAATATATTTTGTCAAAATATTTTTGTATTGTATAGATAATTATTATATCTAACCACATGTGTTTTATGGACAAGTTCATGTTATAACTATGTTTAATTTATATCCCATTATAATGGCTAGGATGACAATGGCCACAAATGAAGTGGCAATGTAGAACACCCTTTTGCTGATAGATAATATTTTTCCACATAAAACATGTCTGAAACCAAGGGGCATGATTCTTAACAAAGGCGCCAATTTTATTTTATTTGGTTTCAATACATAAGGCACCAACCTTGGTAGATTTCTATACTTACATCGTATTGAACAAAAGCATTGTTGTTAGATGTCCATGTGGCAAATCCACATGGTAGGGATGATGTGTGAATTATTGTTGACATGGTAGGAATATATTTTTGTCAAGGTATATTGTGACATGTCATCAAAATATGTCAGGGAATATTTTAGTTAACATGGATGAAATATAATTGGAATATGCCTTCCAGTTCCTATTCACAAGCTCGTGCTCTCACTCACATGCTCACCAAATAACAATCCCGTGTAAGGGGGGTTTAATAGCAACAATCCAAAATTTGTGTGTTCCAAACATGACCACACAACTCATATTTGTTATAGCCCTTATGGATAATTATTTTTTCTTCACACTTGGGGCATAGATAACATTGTGCACATTCTTTATTCTCCTTTACAAGAAACAATAATGCTACCTTCACCATGCACCTTATGTGAATAGCTAATTCCATATTTGACATTTGCAAATTCTACATTATGAATCTAACTAAATTCTTTTACATTTCCAATGACATGAGATGTTCAATATTACCATTTTTTTCAGCCTATATGACATTGACTTGAAAGGTTGAATCATTTAGAAAGAAAGGGCATTCTTTTCCCCAATGTCCAAGACAATTGGAACGAATACAATTACCCTACCACCATGGTGTATTTTGATGGTAGTTATGCAAGTTATTTTTTTCACCTTTCTGTTTTTCATCCTTGAAAAAACCACCTTAGCTAGCTCTTTTTAATTTTCCACCGTGATTCACAGGCCACCACACCCACAATTGGTTTTTACAAAAAGAATCCATTGGTATAGTTTGCCTTGCTTTGTTGTTGTTTTTCTTCAAAAAACAATTTGTATATATGAATAAATGTCTATTAATGGCAAAATGTCTTACCCTCTGGTAGATTGGATAAAAATTTTGTATGACTCAAGTAATGCATTGAACATGATTTGTAACATTTTTGTTTCTAGTACATGCTCCCTAATTTGCACCAATTGTGTAGTTACTTTTTTCACCTTCCAAACAAATTCAGTCATCAGAATGCCTTGATCAAACATAATGGCATGAAGTTTGTTAAAGAGAAACATTATTCATGTTCCATTGTTTGTTTTGTCAAACTTTGTAATGTTGTTCAACACATTTGTGAATATTCAATGTTAGCAATATGAAAGACAATTTCATCTTTAATTGAATCAACAAAATTATCTTCACCTTGTTCTTATGTTTGTGCAAAACTATTATAGCAACAACAATTTCAGTAGCTCAATCAACATCTCCAACTAAACCTTTTTCATCTTCATTAACTACCTCAATTACTATGGTGTTATTTGCAACTGAAATTTCATTGTTAGTAGGTTTGACCACATCCCAAACTTCTTTCACCAATATTGTTTTGATTTTGACCTTTTAGACCATGTAATTTCATGATCTTTCTAACTTGCTAGAACCATCCATTGGTATCATATTGTGTTCTTGAGCCATATTGTTACTATGATGGTAATTTTTTAATCACAAGTATTAGAAATAAATTTGAATTACTTTTAGAAACTTAGACTACAGCAAGTGTGAAATTAATATTTTCAAACTAGTTTGGACTTCATTTTGATAGCACGTAAACATAAAATATATGATTTTATTGATATGAAAGAATTTTTTTAGTATAATGAAATTTGTTTCAATATATACATAAGATATAAAACACTAAAATAATGGATCACCATAAATAATATCTATCTACTATAAGTGTCATTCTAATCTAGATCTTAATTAACTACTAAAAGTCCACCACAACCACCACTATTATTATAACATATTGTAATATTTTCAAATGTTATTTTTTACATGTTAGGTTTGATTTACAAACTCAACATTTCACAACCAAGCAATGGAAATTGTGAAAAATTTGTTCCTTCATACTTTGTATGTTTCACACATTGATATCATGCATTGAAAACACATTTTACACATGGATTTATAAGAAAATGCGAAATTCGAGTGACATTTGTTCATTCATAAGTTCATACTTCATCTATCAACACATGATATTCATGTGTAAAATGTATGAACCTATGAATGAATGAACTTTGCATTGAATGCGATGAATTTGTGATGGATAGACGTGTGCATATAACTAATATTGACATGTACAACAATAATTAATATTAGCAAGTTCATCATGACATAAAAATATAACAAGAAATGTAATTGAAGCTAAATCCAAGTTTTTCAAATTCTTTTTACATTTGCTTCAATTTGGTTAGTAAAATAGAACAATTTATATTGGGCAATTGCAGAAATTGAACATATACTCAAGCTCTCTAAACACTCAAAGTCAAAATAATGAAATGAGCACATTGAAGATTAAGGTCTTGACCTTCTTGAATTGGTTTTGAAAACATCATGTTCACACTATGAAAACTATTTTAGTTTGAGCAAACTAAGTCAACTAACTCGAGGAGAATGATCATTAGCCTAAATCTAGATGGCATTTGCACATAGTTACAACATGTCATGATAAATGTCATATTAATTTAGATCGCATATCATACCTCATCATACCGATACAAAAGACACAATGATAACAACCTAATAACGTAGCTCATTATGACAAACAATTGTCCACCTTAACTGAATATGGTGCCCTTGCAATTAATTAGCACCATAAATTAGTGGCCTAATTAGTCCACAATGACAAATGGCCATTGTTATTTGTATACACCTAATTGTGAACTTGTGTACCTACTCAATCATGAACTTGTGTAAGTTGCTTCACAAACTTAGTATGAAGTTTGCAGATTAGGTACAATTTGGCCCATCCATAAGTAGGCTAGGTGCAATTGGGCCCATCCTTAAAAGTTTGTGACAAAGTCAAGCTACTTCAATGTGTGGTTTTGGTCACATTGAGCTATCCTACACATGTTTGGGATTGTAAAAGAATTTTGTCCTAAGGTTGATGGTTGCTTAAGATTTCATTTCATTTTCCACTTCGAGTGTTACACTCACATGATTAAAATACTGTCATTGTGGCCTTGGGCCTTAATTTGACCCTCTAATCCATATTGCATCCCCAACTTGAGCATAGCCAAAAGGAGAAAATTAGGATATTGTTTAATCAAATTAAATATCAATTTACAAGATATGCAAGCTTTCATGATCACAAGACTTGATTTAATTTTTAAAATGAGCAATAGTGAAGGCGAAGGTAGGTAAGGCTCTCCAAAATTGGGGATGAAATTCTTGTGACAAACAATTTAGATGAGAAAAATAATTTGGTTCATCATTTTTTTCACCTATAATAACTTCATTCTAACTTTTTTTGATTTCATCCCTAGTTTCAGCAAAATTGGGGCTCAGTAGGCCCAGTTCAAGGTAGTTTATGTATGAAAAATTGGAACAAGGTAAAGAACATTGTGATCCATTGGCATTGAGTCTACATGCTAATCCACATCACAAAGCACATCCTACATCTATTCTGAACTTGTGATGACTAAGACAAAAAAAAAAAAAAACTTTTCTTTCCAAGTCACTTCCAACATTACATGACTAGCTGCTTGTTAATGTCTTTACCCTAAAGAATGGACAAAAAAGAATATAAATAAATAATAAATAAAAGGACCAAAAAAACTACATGTCATTCATTGGGTAGTTTCGAGACCCTCAAGGATAGATAGAGCCAACAAAATCAACTATTTCACCAGATTCTACCAAATAGATAAACTTTTGGTTTATGTGTGGAGGGCACCTTACACTTGATAATATTTCTGCCACAACAGAGGAGGTACCTTTACACATAAGGTTCCTCCCTCTCCTTCTCAAACAAAAATGCAGCCATATTACCAGATTCTACCAGATAAATTTCTTCTTTGGTGTCTGTGAAGGGAAGGGAGGGCACCTTACCATCGGTCATATTTCTGCCGCAATAGAGGAGGGGCAGCCTTACACATAAGGTTCCTCCAATCATTAGACAAAATGCAGCTGTTTGAACAGATCTTGGACTCGATCTTGACACCAGAAAAAGACCTGGAATGGGGCAGTTCTGGTAATTAATGTCCTGAACTTGGCTCAACACCTTGCTCCAGCCATTCATTCCCAGAACAGCCCCTATTCTTGACCCTTATCCTTCTTAGTCCAGCCTTAAGTTATCACCCTCAGCTGGGCCCTTAAATCCATAACCGGTTTCTCTGTAGAACTCGGTGACGTGGCATCACCCCATTGGTAGAGAAGTCACAGGTTACAGCCCATTATCTGCTGTGTACTGGGTTGGCCAGATGGGCACAGGAGGGCTATGGCAACAGCCACACAACGGCATTCATCCCAAACGTGAACGTAATCTCAGTTACTGGCAGGTGAAATCCCATCTCTCAAGTCACCAGTTATGTCCTGTAACATGGCTCAAGCAGGCCGGTTACATAGTCCAAATCTAGTAAGACCTCCTCAAGCACTTCCCTAGCCTAATTTATATCTTGTGCAAAAGATGTGGAAGAAGCCTTTCAATGAATGGAAACATCTCAAAGTTGCACCTGGAATTTACCCTGAATTTGATGTTACAAAGAGTCAAGAATCCTCTTGATTTGCACTTTCACTCCCCTGCCCTCCCCACTACTTTTGCTTTCTACTTTATCCTTTGGCCACTGCTTACAGTATCTACACTTTCCAACATTCTTAACCGAAAAACAACATGATGCTAATGCAATGAATAGCTTTCAGGCAGTCTTTTTCTACCTCTTTTCAGTCCCCTTACAAGGCAAAATTGACGGTTTTCTTGATCATAGCTTTCTTGATGGGTCAGGTGACTATCATACAAATCCACATGACCATCATGTAAATCCATAAAAATCATTACCCAATGGAGCTTGCCAGGTGCAGGCCATTTCACTGCTTGTTCAGAAAATTCAGGCTCACCCGAACCTCCTCACAGGAACAATGGCCTGTGTGCCCAGCACTCTCCATAATACATGTATAGGTCCTCTCAGACTATTTTACCTACAGTTCAAACAAAATAAAAATGAAAAGCTTGCTGTGTTCACTCTGTTTTTCCTGGTCACTGTAAACACAAGCGAAGCAATTCTTGTTCTTACTGTTAAAAACACATAATCCAACAACCAAATACTAGTCTGAAAAAGTGGACTACTACCACAACACAACTAAGAAACTATTACCCGAATGAGGAATTACTGCTACTACTACTACCCACAACTAGACATGGATACAGGATCTGAAAATTAATGTGGTTTCAAGCATGCTCAGCAGCCATCTTGTAGATAAAAAGTATTGAGATAGGCAGAGGGCATTGCTGAGAGAGTCTGATCCAAGTGCATGCTCATGCGTCTCAAGTTCTGTTGTACTTATGATACAATAATACCTACCTCAAAGGGCTGCTGTCCTACCAACAAATACAAACAGCCAAATATACACAACATGATCAGCACATCAACCCCTGGAAAAATGGAGATGTGGAAGTTAGGAGGCAGCATTCTAAAGTCCTGAGCACTAAGCTGGTTATCATAGTTAATCTATGATGTCATTTGGCTACAGTGCGGGCTACCTGATGCTGGGTTATTGTGGAGCTTGCAAACGATTGCTGCTTCTTCAGCAAGAATGCAAATGACAGCAGCGTCTCATTTTCCTCCACAACCTGAAATAGTAGCAATTAGCAGTGGTATGGTAAACAGAAAGTCAGCAATTTGCACTAGCTTACTCCCACATGTAAACAGCATAAACAACTTTAAATGTAGCATAGACCAAACCTGAGCAGCAAAATGTTGGGCTACAGCTGGTATGAGCTCCTCCTGCAAAAAGTAATGACACAAATTACTCTAGCTGCAAATGCTCTGCAAAATGTAACATGGCAGGTAGAAACATCCGAAGCACCAAACGTACAGATAAACTTTTCACAGCACACAAATCAGTGCTTGGTTTCCTCTATGTACCTAGATAGCTGCCATTGCTTCTGTCCTTACCTTGCAACTGCTTGTCACCTCTCTTAAGTTGTATACTTGACGGTATCGCTTCAGGGAGGATGTCTGGAAAGACAAAAAGATGAATTACCATCCCTCAATGTTGAAGACAAGAATTAATTTTCGTCTGACTCTACACTAGCTGTTGAATTGGGGCAAGCATCAAGAAAAGCTTGATAATAACCTTGAGCACCAAAAAGAAACAACTCACCTCAAGTTTGGAGAGATCTACTTGCAGAGGCCGTCTTGAACTGGAACCCCTCACTGATAATGGCCCCTTCAGTTTCTGGTCAGCTTCCTGCATTATATTGTGGTTTCCATCACAATACATACAAATGTATGGAGTTCACCTTCTAATGATACAATATCTTCATAAGATTCTGAGTACTTACTATTTTAAGTCAACTGGAAATGATATGAGAGAATACCAAGTTACAGATATTTCAGATCTCATAACATAACAGCAAGGATGAAAAAGAAAACCACAACCCCAAATAAAAGAGAAAACCAGATCAAAAAACAAAATTGGGGAGCAGTTTGGACAACAGTGATAGTCATACACATTTCCAGGGATCTTCTACAGCGGCATGCACAATATTGACCACCTACCATCATGTTCCCTTCTAATTATAGAAATGTATATTTTCTGGGAAACAGAACTGGGCCTGCTCTCTGCATGCTCACCGAGATGTTGTCAATAAAAGTCTGGTTATCAAATACAACTGACTGCTCATGAGCAGGTCGACCGAGCCTCTTCCGCTCCCTCCATTCTTGTGGATTCTGGATTATCAAAAGTCAGAAAGGCTCCTAAAGTGACAAACTGTGCAGTTTAGCAAAGGCAAATATATGAACCGTTACAGTAGATTGAAGGACACAGCATACTAGTCAACAAAATCTGGTACATCAATACAAATTGCACGCTTCTGAGCAGCAGAACAACTGCTCTTCCTTTTTCTCAATTCTTGAGCACTGTGGTGTGTTACAACTCAGCCAGGGTCCTAATAACACAAATGTGAAGTTAAGGCAAACAAGTATGACAAAGTGATGATTGATGAGGTCAAAGGGAAGGAGCATCAAGGTTTCAATCAGCTGTATCCTATTAATTCTGGACTACTTGTTGAATTAATGAGTGACAAGTGATATCACACGTCTGATGAACATGCCAAAACATATGAGAAAGAAAAACGTTGAGCTGAACTATGCTATACTTGAACATTCACATCCCACATCCCAAGTGATGATGAAGAAGAAGACCAAGTGAAACAGACTGATGTGATGGATGAATAGATAGAGGAAGATGGGTACCTACCTCACGGCAGCTAGGACAGAGGTAATAAGCAGTTGAATCAACTTTGTTGCCTGCACTGACTTCACAGTCCACATGTACCCACCTCCTGCATGTGCGATTGTCGCAGCCAACCCACTGCAAACAAGAAAAAGTCCTGTTTGCATGAAATTTGACTATTCGATCCCCCCTTCACCAACCAACAAAAAATAGACTGAACAGATGACAGATCAGGGGGGAGAGCACTTGGAAGAGAAAGAAGGAACACGGGATGCACATGGTGAAAAGGAGTACTTGCAACTGATTCTCTAAACTCCCACTGCCCAACACTTTGGGTGTACCTCTTTTCCATCAAAGCTGTCAGGATCCTTCTCCCTGTAAATCTGAACACAGAATGGGCAATACTTTCCCTGCATGCCCACCCAGGACACATACTTCTGGTTTACTTTTTCTCCATATCATCTCCTTGAGCTGAACCAACTACTCAATCTACCTACTTCTCTTCAAGAGCCCATAAGGGTTCTTGTGTGCACAATAATCTGTGGACACATCCTCCCACTACTACTCAGGTGGCACCGATGACCAAGCATACATCAAGTGCTGATCAAGTGTCCAAATGGCAAAAATAGGAGCTGTCTTCTTTTTCTTCTTCAATCACAGAGTTTGTTTGGTTTCTAAAGTCTTCTGGAGCACTCTGACTGTGTACATGCTGACCTGATCAAAGTTGATTTTACATGCGTTGCAGAGGGTGACGTGCTTCGGCTGCTTGTCGCTTCCATAATTGCGGACGTGCCACCGGCAAGTCCTGTAAAGAAGTGAGCCAGCGACCGTAAGTCCTCCGAGATTAATAAAAGAACTGCACTGCGGCTGGCTTCAGTGCTAGGCATCTTGTTCAGAAACTAGACCACAAACCTTGCAGCCAAGGTTTCTTTGGAGAAAGACCACCACTTCGGCTATGCCAAGACTCCAAGAAGGGGAGGAGGGAAGAAGCTTAAAGGTGAAGGAAAGGACAAGAGATCAAGAGACTCACGGTCCATCTCCAGGAGACGTCCGCTTGCAATGAGGATTAGAACAAAGCTGCCGCGAAAGCATCGGTTCGACTAATGTTTCTGCAATACAATGCCTTCTTCTCTGCCTGGAACCGACGATGGCGCTGCTACAAGCTGACGACAACAGATGATCTGCTGCTGCCTCCCTTTGTTGAAGCTCTCTTTCTTATCGCACACTAGTTTCCGCTTTTGTATTTTTGACGCTTCTTGATGCACATCTACTACCGCTACTACTACTACTACTACTAATTCTACTACCTCAGGAGCCGCCTCCTGAGCTCCAAGCGTGCTGCTGAAGAAGGACGACAAGAAAGAAACCTCAACGACATTTGCTGTTGTTCATCTTATCAGACGGTAACAATACAAGGTCACGTGCTGTACGGCTCCAGGCACAACAAGAAACAGGCCGTGTTGTTGTTGTTCGCCATGGCTGGCTTGCGTCCGGAATTCAAATGCATGCCGCACACATGAAAAATGCACTGAAAGCGTGACACAAGACGGTGATAATAAGATGGACAAAAGATGTCACAGAAGAATATACACCAGATTTGCTACCACAAGCTGCCAAAAAACCCAAAAAAAACAAACAAACAAACAATAAAACGGAAACAGTACTACAAGAGGGAGATGAAAACGCAGCTAAGCTTCCAGAGACATATGATAGCGAGCGGCTTACTGCTGCTGCACAAGATAAGAAGAGTCCAGATAAAAAATCTTGCCAGCGTACTGAAATAAGTTGGATGTTTCTTCTTCCACAATTGGAGAATAAGAAATGCTAAGGCGGCTGCTGCAACAGCAAGAAGAGCCACACGGAGGGGCTCTTAAACAAAAGACGAGCGCAGAAGTTGGGAGCTGCCTGCAGCAAATGGCAGCTTTCAAAAAGAGTGTTGTTGGACTGCCCGCCTACCTGCCTTTCGCTGTGATGATGAGGTCGAAGATGAAGTGGGAGGAAGTGCGTGGAACAGTCGCCGGGACACACCAGAAAGAGTACAAGAAGAAACAGAAAATATCCGGAAATAAGTAGAGAGAAACAGATAGAAAGAAAGAAAGAAAGAAAGAGAGTACGTTGGACAGACAAAAACACGACAAAAAAAACACCAAAGCAACCCAAAAAGAAAAAAACAACCACCTTTCGGAGATGCTTTTGGTTTCAAAGAAATGAGTTCAGCTACGACACTCTCTTCTCTCGACGGACGGACTCGTCTATCATCGCGCGCCGCAGACACATCGGAAGCCTGCCAGCAACAGCAGAGTTCGTGGAACCGGTCGGGAGAGAGACAACCCCACCCGTCCGTCGTCGCCTCCCTCATTGCTAACCCTAGCCTCCATCTGAAGCCGGGGCCCGCCCATCTGTCCGTCCGTCCGTCTGTCCTTCCATCCAGCAGCGCCGTCGTGATCCACCCGTCGCTTTCGCATTGTCGATCCTTCCGCGTTTCCCTCTCCCTTTCTTAATTTCATTTTTTTAATCTTTTTTTTTGGGTTTTGTTTTGTCGTTTGCTGTAGGGGTCGAGGGGAGGAGCAGTCATCTGCTTTAATTTGGGAGTGGAGAGTAAATAGGGATAGTACTATGGTTTTTTCTTTTCCCAATTTGGTGATGTTGCTAAATTTGGTGATCAAGGGTTTTTTTTCTTTTTCATTTCTTTTTTTTTCCTTCAATTTTTAGTTTCGAAAATTTTGGCCTTTTTTTTCTTTTTCTTTTTTAGAAATTTGCAATAAAAACAAGAGAGAATTTCCGCACAATTTTTTTTGAAAAAAATTCTGGGGGTGAACCCCTTGGGTATTATCATAGGAAAATGAAATTTATGTCAGCTGGGAATTACAAGAAAAAAAAAAGAGGTGGGGGGGGGGGGGGGGGGGCAATATTAAAAAAGAAAAAAATGAGCACAATTTACT
>Ga0116231_10005230_pt1 | contig 25654 bp, 25 predicted proteins | sample S1TSphgellanicum_2_FD_89695 | JGI IMG/M metagenome (GOLD analysis project Ga0116231, IMG submission 89695) | Host-associated microbial communities from peat moss isolated from Minnesota, USA - S1T2_Fd - Sphagnum magellanicum MG | ecosystem: Host-associated > Plants > Peat moss > Unclassified... | reverse complement strand
CTGGCGCGTGACGACCACCGGAGCGTGGTCGTTAACGACGCGGTCCATCACCTCTTTCAAATTCGCTCGCGTGTCCGTGAACGTCAGCACATCCATGACTATGGGCTCCTAGCACTTCAAATATGTACGTATTTCTGTACATGAGTGCAAGGCCTCACGAACTTTCCGCCCGTGTTCCGAGCCGGAAAGCGGACGATCGGAATGGCCGTTCAGAGTCATTTCGTCCCCTTGGCTTGTGCAGCCGACCACGCCTTACGACCGGCGATCTCAACCACTGCTGTGGTCGATACATAGAGGAAGATAAGGCCTCTCTGGCGGAGACGATGTCCGCGTCGGGCACTCTGACGATACGTCGGCGAGGCACAAAAAGTAGATTTGGCGCTTGACGCAGATGATTACGAGCGTAATTGACATATCGATTACGGAGGTAATCGATGAAATCGCATGTTGCCGAATTATGCGATTTAGAGCATAACGTAGATTTATGCTAAAAACAACATAAATACTCTTTATGCGATTTCAGGCATAGCGTTCAGCGTCGTCCCACGCCGGTCTAGCTTTGCCTAACCGCCAAGGAGCCCATGCCCCAGGCGCCGCCAGAAGCCGTGTTCGTGATCCAGCTTGGCCCAGCGCGAGGGGCTCGAGGCGTTGATCGTTCGTCGCCGTCCATCGGCGTACGATCTGGAACAAGATCCTGCACCGCACGCGCCTTGGTTAGGTCGGGCCGCCGCCATCCGGGAACGGACCTGGTTCAACGCCTTCAGTTCGCCAACACGCTCGGCGATCACGGTAGCCTAGAACCTGATTGACGGAGACGCCCTGCGCCTTGGCCATATTCCGGGCGTCATCCATCAGCGCTTCGGGCAAGCGGAGCGGATAATCACTCCTGTCCTCCTTGCGTGGTTCTGCGACCCGATGGGCATGGGGAGGTCTTGAATGTGGGGCACAGGATTGTCCGGGGCAGTAGCAGGGGGCGGGACGTACGGCTGCGTCCGCCAACAAAGCGACTTGGCGTCCACGTCTCTCGCGCCGCCTCGGTTCGGCCAAACTGTCGTGCCGGGCGCCGCAACCATCGCAGAAGCGGTCGCTCTGTCGCACGCATCGCCGGTTCGTCGCGGAGCGCCGCCATCGCCGCGCGATCGTGGAATAACCCTCAACAGGGTCGGGCGCGGGGCGGCCCTAGCCGAGGTCCGGTCGAACCCGGGCGGATATTGGAACTATGGAAAGTCGGAATTCTGTCGAAGGGTCCATCCAATGAGAAAATCATCGGTTCTAGGTATTCTGCTTGTCCTTGGCTCCACAGGCGTCGCATCGCGGCTCATTGCGCCGACTAAAGCCAACGCGACGCCAGACGCGTGTTACGAATGCGCAGATAGACCTTCACCAACGGGCAAGCCCGTCTGTAATCCAATTCCATGTCCCGATGGCGTTCTCAGCAGCGCAGCTCTGAACGCTATGCGGGACGTGGCTCCCACAAGTCCGAGTTTGGCCGCCACCGAATTCAAGCGGTGTTTTGTGGGAACGAAAGAGGCCATGTGTCGTACCCGAAAGGAGTCCCCGCAGTGAAGCGGCAGGTTCTCATCCTTTTCTTAGCCGGCATTTGGACCGCGCCATTGTGCGCAAACGCTGCGGCGGTCTCTAAACCAGTCACGGAGACGCGGTGCAGCCGATGCCATGGAGATCCACCTAACCGGGTATGCCTTCCAATGATCTGCCCTGACGCACCTGCCGGGACCGGTGCTGAATACCACGCGCCCGGACGCGCGCCGATTAGCGTCGCAGATATGCGGCCATGTATGATAGATGGTAAACTAGGAAGATGTTATTATGAGCCCAAGTAATTCGCTCGGTCTCGGCATCGTCATCGGGCCGAAGGTTGTCCCGAATACGTCTACGAAGCTCACTTTTTCGCGGAGACGTCGGCTTTGCTTCAGCGCGTGATATCCTCAATCACCGCCTCGCTGACGGCGAACGCCTGGGCCGGCCCACAATTCGTCGTGTGCCGTTTAGGCGTTCGGTTGACCGTAGCGCCGCTAATATTTCAATGATGACCGGTCGGCGGTTCTAAGCCTCGCCCCTACGCGGTAGAGCGCCTCATTCAGCGTCGGGCGACCGCCGCCCAAAAACGCGTCAACCAAAACGTTAAGCTGCGGTTGGGGGGACGAGCGCTAACCTTGCGTGTCGGATCAGCGGTTTCCGGCGAGGGAAGAGGCCATTATTTGCCGGGACGTCCGCCCGGCCAGCGCCATCACGGGCGCCGGGTCGACGCCTTCGGTCTGGCAAAGCTGAATGCTGACGCCCGTAAGGAGCGCGGCGATCACCTGCAGTCCGACCATCACCTCATCGACAGACACGCCCGTAGCAGCGAGCCGCGCGTAAAACAGCTTGCGAAGGGTTTGCTGCCCCTCGGCAGCGAGCGCTCTCACCTTCGGATTGCGCATCGATTCCGCGGTGATCTCGAGCATCAGGCTCGTCCTCTCCCGGTCGATCGCTCGCTCTTCGAAGGTCCGGATCACCGCTTCGACCAAGTCGGCGGGCGCATCTACAGGGGCGTCGAGCGCGGCCTTCAGGTCATCAATCTGGCGTGTCATGTCCTGGTCGACGATGCCGAGGATGACGTCCCCCTTGCACTCGAAATAGCGATAGAGCAGCCCGACGCTGACCCCGGCCCGGTGAGCGATATCCGACATCTTGGTCGCGGCGAAACCCGACTCCCGAAAACATGCTTTCGCCGCCTCAAGGATCTGGCTTCGGCGCACTTCCGGCGCTTCGACCCGCTTGGACCGAGTCTCGATCATCGCGCCGCGTCTACCCGTTCGAAGTCTGTTCCACGCGCCCAGCGCACGAGTGAACGATAACTCATTTGCCTTGACAACCAAGGCGTGGTCAAGCCACCATAATGAATGAACCTTCAGTCAATAAGGAGGCGTTTCATGGCGAACGGCGTCTCACATCGACCGAGATGGTCCGTTGCGCTCCGCGACCCCTCCGGCCGACGCTCTGCGGCGTCGGGCTGGAGCCGTGCAATGGGCCTAGCCTGGAGCGGGCGACGGCGGGTCTTCCGGACGAACATCACGAGCCCGTCACCTCTGCCGCGCTCTCCTCTAAACTTGCCCTGTCTTTGCACGGGGGCGACCCCACGCCTGATCTCGGCCGCCGCGGTCCAAGGGCTTTGGCGCCCGCTCAATCGATAAGGATCCCATCATGACCGACCCTGATACGCTCCCCGAAGACCCCTCCATCGGTGAGAAGCTCAACAGACTTTTTAAGCCCTGGAACCGAACCGACGCGCCGGGCCTGGTGGTCGGTGTGTCGCTGCAGGGCGCGTCGATCTATCGGCGGGGCTTTGGCATGGCGAGCTTGGAGACCGCTGTCGCCAACACGCCAGCTACGCGCATGCGGTTAGGTTCGACCAGCAAGCACTTCACGTGCCTGATGGCGCTCTTATTGATGGAGGACGGCAAGCTCGACATAGACCGGCCGGTGCGGACCTACATCCCCGAGCTTGTTGGACCTGCCGGAACACCGACCCTGCGCCAGCTGATGCAGCATGTCGGCGGTTCGCGCTGTCATCTCGATCTCGGTTTCATTGGCCGCGGCATGGCCGCGCCTGAGGTCGGCGCCGGCCTAGAGGCGATGGTGGCTCAGACCGGGGTCAACTTCGCACCGGGAGAGGCGATGATCTACAACAACGGTGGCTACCATCTGGTGTCTATCGCTATCGAGCGCGCCGGCGGCGCGCCGTTCGAACAGCAGCTCAAGACCCGCATATTCGATCCGCTGAGCATGACCGACACCGCATCGATCCCGAGCGACCACGACATCACCCCGGGCGTCGCGACGCTTCACGTCCCCAGGCCTGGCGGCGGATGGCGCCGAGGCCTCTTCCCGTCCGACGAGCTGAAGGGTGAAGGCGGGATGGTCTCCACGATCGACGACATGATCCGCTGGATGTCGCATTTGCGGACCCGCGATCGGGTGGGCGTCGCCGCAAGCTGGACCGCTATGGCGACGCCGCCAGTTCATCCCGACGGGGTAGTCGGAATGTACGGCCTTGGCCTGATGTTCGAGACGTATCGTGGGCTTAAGACCGTCCATCATGCCGGCGGAGCGGTTGGAGGGACCTGCCAGATGTTGACCCTGCCGGAGGAGGGCCTGGATGTGATCGTGATGGCCAACGGTGCGCCGGCCGCCAATGTCGTGCGGCTGGCCGAACAGGTCGTGGACATTGTGCTGGCCGATCGCGTCGGACCGGAAGACCCAAAGGTCATGGCGGAGTCGCATAAGGCGCTGAAGGGCCCCTGGCGGTCCTCTGAGAGCGGCGTCGTTTACAACCTGGTCGAGGAAGAGGGCCAGCTGAAGCTCGCCTTCGGCCTCGGTCAGGTCGGCCTGCCGATGGCGCCAACCGACAACGGGGACTTTGTCGTGCCAGCCGCCAGTCTGTCGGAGATCCGCCTGACGCCCTCAGGAGAAGGCTTCGACATCCGCTTCGGCGGCAAGACGGCTCATTACACCCGGGCGGCCGCCGGCGAGGGCGACCTCGACGCCTTCGTCGCCGCGGCGCAAGGCCGTTATGTCTGCGCCGAGACCGCAGCCACGGCGACCATCGCCCGCGACGGCGAGACGGTGTCGCTCAAGCTCTCGGACGGATATGGTCGGGCGAACCTCGGTCTAACGGTCCTTGGAAACGACCTCGCCGCCCCGACCTCCGGCGGCGTCCTTGCTCTGTTTGGCGCCGCAGTAAAGCTGATCAACACGCAGGGTCGCGCGACGGGCTTTAGCATCAACACCATGCGCACGCGGGATTTAGTTTTCGAGCGGGCCTAGGGACCCGAATGGATTGGCCAGGCGCACTCGCTATTGCGCCGGGGTGCGCACCGCGTCTGGTGCGCTTGTTTCAGCTCGTGAGAGAACACAGGGGATCCGGCGACACCCCGAGCCGAATAAAAAGGGTCGCCCCGGCGATGCGAACCGCGGCGTCAAGGTGTTGTAGATCCATGGCCGAGGCTGATCGCGAGACCTTGTCCGCATCGAGCGCTTCAGCCCGGCCTCCCCTGGGCGCTGGCCAAGACCACCCATCGCTCCGAAAATTCCAGGCTCAATAGAACTCGGCGAGGGTGAGGGTTTTCATCTCGCCGCTACACAGGGTCAGTTCGACCCGGCGGCCGACCGCCCCTAGGCTCCATGTGCTCTTTTCATGGCCGGCCCAGGCGGCGTCAACCCTGGCGCGGTCGACGGCGCAGATCCGGTCGCCGACCTTCAGCCCCGCCCGCTCAGCCGGCGATTGGCGCATGACGTGGAGGATCTGGAACCCATCGTCGCCGTAAATGCCCTGGACGCCGGCCGTGGATTTGCGCGCCGGCGGATCCGGCTTCTGGCGTTCGGCCATAAGGAGCTTGCCCTGTGGGACGTCCAGAACCAGGTTGAAATGACGCAACAGTTCAAGCCCGATCAGGGCGTTTGCGTGGTCGGCCTCAAGAACGCCGCCATGGTCCGGATCGATGATGGTGGTCACATCACGGACGGCGTGATCGCCGATCTTAACCTCCGGAACGATCGTATAGGGACTGACCGCTATGCCGGTCAGGTCCGCGCTGGCGATGTCGGTCACCCGGGCGGTCTTGAGCCGGACCCGCGCCCAGATCCTGGGGGAGAGCCGTAGGGCGCTCGGCTGTGCGGTGCCGATCTCCACCCGGTCAATCCGCTGTCCGTTGATCTCGATGCTGGTCATGATCTTCTTCGACACCGGGTCCAGCCTGGCCTCCGCGACCGCGACGCCGCCACTCGCGGCGCCGCTCGGCAGGAAGCGCAGGACGGCGTGATCGAAGTCGACCTGCATGGCCGCCCAGGAAAAGAAGCGCGCGCCTAGAATGACGCTGAAGGCCTCTCCGGTGAGAGGCCGAGTGCGCGCGAGATCCGTGACCTCGACGTCAATATCCTTGCCGTCGAAAAGACCGACCTTCAGGGAGGTCAACCGGCCCTCTTCGACAGGAACCTTGCCGCTCAGACCCTCAAGCTCGACCTCGGGGGAGAGCGTGACCTTGAGGTCGACCGCCAACTGCCGGTCGATGATCACCATCGGCGTCCCGGTTTCCAAGAGGCCTTTGACCTCTGCCCCGTTCACGGTGATCGGGATGATGATGCTGTCGCCGGGGTTGGTCTTGAACGGTATCCAGCTCGGCTCGACGGTTTGCGCTGGCTGGGGCGGGGCGGCCGGTTCGAGAGGTTGAGCCTTGATGGCCGCGGGGGCCGCGGCCAGGATCAGGGCCAGGAGAAGCTTAACGGACATGGGCGGCTGAGACTGTTTCGGCATCGGCCAGGCGCGGGGAAGGAGAGGGACAACCATGGCGTCGAGCCTAGGGTCTTCCTGAGGCGTCTGGGCGCGCTTGCGACGGCCGCCCCCTTTTCTCCGACAGGCCCAGCCGGGCGCGGATGAGCGCGGCCGATCAACGAGGACGCCCCCGGGTCGGGTTTGCGACGAAGGCGGCTCAGATGCGATGGGCGCCGCCCTCGTCGGCTGGGGGCTGATTATCGGGCCCCGCGCGGCCCGGCCGCGGAGCGTGGCGGCCTTGCGCCGATTTCGGCTGAAGCCAATAGTCGCGCTCAGACCCTCGGAAGATCACCTTTGACACAGGTTTACGACCTCACTGGAGCTCAGCAACCTGGATGGCGGACCGCCAGGTCCGCGCTCAGCCTGTCGAAACGCGCAGTATTCCTCCTCGCTTGGGCCACGTTGGTCGCCACGGTCATGTCGACGGAGTTTCTGGCGCAGCCCTTCATCTGGAGGAACTTTGAACTCGACAGTATTTTTGCAGGATGGCTCTCAATCTGGCGGGACCGACTGGCGGTCGCCTGGACGCTTGCGATCTGCCTAGCGCTCGTCCCCCGGATCCGGGGGGGCTGGGCGACTGAGCTCGTCCCTTATCTCGCCGCCGTCGTTCTGGGCGCCGCCCTCGGTGAAACCGTCCTCACAGCCATGGTCCCCGAGGATGAGCGGCAGACGCTCATCTTCCTGATCGGTCGGGTTCTGCGCTGGACCGTGGTCGGCGGCGCGATCGCCACCATCATTCAATTCTGGAGATCGGGTCTGGAGCTTGCCGCCAAGGCCGAGCAAAGCCGTGTCCGTGCGGCGCGGCTGCGCCGCTCCGCAGCGTCTGCGGAACTCGAGATGCTAAGGCGGCAGATCGAACCGCATTTTTTATTCAACACCCTGGCGACCGTCCGCCGGCTTTGCGAGACCGATCCGGAGCAGAGCCGTTTTCTCCTGGATCGCCTGTTTCAATTCCTATCCGCCACCATGAGCGATCCCTCTTCGCGGCCGTCGAGACTTGAGGACGAAGTCGCGCTGGTTTCCGCTTACCTCGACGTTTGCGCCTCTCGCATGGGCGGGCGGCTCAAGGTGGCGATCCACATAGAGCCTGGGTTGGAGAGGGTGGCGTTTCCGCCCCTGGTGCTGGCGACCCTGGCGGAAAACGCTATGAAGCACGGTATCTTTCCCCAGAACGGAGGGATGATCGAGATCCGGGCGACGCGGGGGGAGGGCGTCATCGATGTCGCGCTCATCGACGACGGCGTCGGATTCTCGGGGGAGGACGGCGGCGGCCTTGGTTTGGCCAACATCGTCGAACGCCTCAGGCTGCTCTACGGCGAGCGGGGCGAGCTGCGCCTTAGGGCCAACACGCCCAAGGGGGTAAGCGCGCTCGTCCGCATCCCGGTCGAGGTCGGATGATCAGCGACGCCCCGCAGTTTGAATGGCGCTACGTCGCGATATGCGGCGGCCTCTGGGGTGTCCTGGTCAGCCTCGCCTTAAGCCTGACCCAGGCCGTAGGCGGCCTCGGGCTTGGAGCGTGGCTTGTCTTCATCGGCAAAATATGTCCCCCCTATGTCATGACAGGGCTGATCTGGGCGGCCGGCGCAAAGCTTGCCGAACAATCCCGTCGCCTCGCCCCTGTCCTTGGGCTAACCGCCATCTGCGCCTGGACGACGAACCTTGTTTTCACGGTTCTACTCTCGAGCATGTTCGCCCCTGGAGACTTTGGGCGGTTTTGGGCCATCCCGCTCTGGGACCTGACGATCTTCGGTATATGGACGAGCTCGTTTTACGGCGGGCTCTATGTCCTAGGCTTCTTCGCCACCCGACGCGCCGCAGGGCTTCGCCGTCGGCTCGCCTACTACCGCGTGGCGCGGGACGAAGCTGAGGCCCAGCTGCGTGAAGCACGGCTGCGGATGGTTCGTGATCAGGTCCAGCCGTCGATGATCCTGGAAGCTCTGAGCGCCCTTGGGCGCAACCTTGCCGAAGGCGGAGGCGAGCGAAATCGGCTGTTTGATCCCTTGATCGCCTTCTTGAGGGCGGTCACACCGGATTTGCGGGGAGACGCCAATACCCTGTCGCGCGCCCTCTTGGCGCTTGGGCACTACGCCGAGCTTAGGCAGGCCCTAGAGTCTCGGTCTCCTCAGTGGCGGATCCGAGTGTCGGACGCGGCCGAGGGGGTTCAGCTGGCGCCCCTGCGCCTTTTGTCCGCGGCCGACCGCCTCAGTCGCATGGCCCCGCAAGAGGCCACCTTGGACGTCGTCGGCTTTGAGGAGGAGGACGCCTTTGTTCTTCGCATCAGCGTTCGCGCCGACCCGCCCCTCTGCGCCCCCCTCGTCGAAACCCTGCGAAACGCCGTGCGCCAGGAGCTTGGCGCGGCGGGCGCACACACCCTGGTCGGCCCGGCCGTGGCGGAATTCCGCATTGCGCAGAGGACCAAGCGCAGGCTCGGCCCTTATGCGCTCACACATGCAAAAACCTAAACTCAAAAGGATATGTCCGTTGAACCTTCGAGGCGTTTTAAGGCTGCTGCCGCTTATGATAGCCGCCGCCGCTGCGGTCCCGGCTTACGCGCAGGATGCTGCGCAGATTCAAGCGCAGAGCTATCAGGTGGTGATCGACAACGACAAGGTCCGGGTCCTGAGGTTCAGCGCGAAGCCGGGCATGGGCGTCTGCGGCGCCGGGCTCCATTCCCATCCGGGACATGTCACCGTGCTTTTGACCCCTGCCAAGGTCAAGGTGACTGAGAACGGCAAGACTGCATTTAGGACCATGAAGGCCGGAGACTCCTTCTGGGAGCCTCCGGTCACCCACGAGGTTGAGAACTACGGCGGGGCGGAGGTGCGCTCGCTCATCATCGAAGTGAAGACGCCGGCTGGACCGAAATGACGAGGAGGCCCGCCGCGATCAGGGCGGTCATCGCCGAAGACGAGCCGGTTCTGCGTTCGGACCTTCAAACGCGCCTGGCGAGACTGTGGCCTGATCTGCACATCGTCGGCTGCGCGGAGGATGGGATCGAGGCCCTGGCTTTGTTCGACGCCCACCGGCCTCAGATTCTGTTTCTGGACATTGAGATGCCGGGCCTCAACGGCCTACAGGTGGCCCAACAGCTTTCCGGTCAGTGCCAGATTGTCTTTATCACCGCCTACGACAACCATGCCATCGCCGCCTTCGATGCGGGCGCTGTCGATTACGTCCTCAAGCCCTATGAGGATAATCGCCTCGCCCTGACCCTTCGCCGGGTAAAGGAGCGGCTGTCGACGGCCCCGCCTTTGATGGACGAATTGGTCGCGCAGGTGGCGGCTGCACAGCGGCCGCCGGACTACCTGCGATGGATCAAGGCGTCGCGGGGCAGCGAGCTTGACCTCATCATGGTGCAAAACGTCGTCTGTTTTCAAGCCGAGGCCAAGTACACCACGGTCTTCACCGACCACAGGGAGGCGATCATCCGCCGGTCGATCAAAGATCTCGCGGCCGCGCTCGACCCTAACGCCTTCTGGCAGATCCACAGGGCCACCATCGTCAACGTCGAGGCGATCGAGGCCATCACCAGGGGCCTGTCCGGGGTCACGGTCAAGGTCCGCGCCCGACCGACACGGCTTCGCGTCAGCGAAGCCTATCGGCATCTGTTTCGCCATATGTGATGGGGCGCTGAGCCGGCCGCCGCGACGGGTCTGCCGCCGCTGGAACCCAGCCCGCGGCGGCCTCGCGCGCTACGGTCCGCGTCAACCTGGGTCGATCAGCCGCCCGGGTGATTATGGCTCTGGCCAGGCCGGTCGTGAAACGGCGGCGCCGGGCATAAGGATCCGCCTGCGCAGACAGCCGCCCCGAGGCCGAGCAGCAGCAGACACCATGCGACCGGGATCAGGGGGGCGGCCAGAACGGCGAGCCAGCCAATGCAGCCATACCGCCGACCGCGCCAATACCCCCCACAATCCAAACGGCGCTGAGCGCCAGGATCTGGGCTTCAGAGAGGTCGCGACCCGTTAAAGCCATCGCCAAGGTTTCGCGTCCCCTACAGCCCTACCGGGGCAGCGGGTAAGGCCTGACCACCACGGGGGGCGCGCCCACGCCAGAGCCGTCGCCGCTTGCCGGGAGCGATTTACAGATGAGCCTTACCCCTTTGATGTCGGGGTGGTTCGCCGTCGCTACAGCGGCGTCCACCGCCGCCGCATAGAGCCCGGGCGGGCAGTATTGGACCGGGCTTTCCTCATAATGGGCCGGCGCAAGGTCAAGCGCGCTTGGCTTTTCAGGTTTGAATTGAGGATCGCGCACCGTCGACAGGCCTGCCGCACCCGGCGCTCCGCAAGAGACGACCGGGTCCGCAAGGAATAAGCGTTCGATGAGGCCCTCGATGTGCCCATCGCGCACCGTCAGTCCGGCGATGCCGCTGACCCAGCGGCCCGGCGGGCAGATCAGATTGGCGGCGTGGCTCCCGTATTCCCCGCCCGCGGCGCCGCCGCTGACCGGCTGCGACGCCCATCCTCCTGTCGACGAGGGCGTCGCGCACTGAACCCCGAGCTGGGCCAACCACCCACCCTGACGGATGGAGAAGCCGACGACAAATTCACCGGAGGGGCAGATCAGTCTCGTCCAGTTCAGCGCCTGGGGGTGTTGGGTGTCGCCCACCGCGGGCGTCTCGACGCCCGGGCCGAATAGGCCTTGCTGAAGTCCGTCGGGGGCCCCGCCATGAAATCCGCCCGCCGTCGCGGACGAGGGCGATCCCAAACCCAAAAGCGACAGGACCAGAAGCCCTGTGGTCACCGCTGTTGTTTCGCTTCTGGTCCTTAAGCCTGACATGGCCGCTCCCTTCAATGTGGGAGCGAGCTTAGAGCGACCGACGCTCGGCCTGAGCGCTGAGCGATGAACGCCGCCTTTTCTGCGATTGCGGGGCGGGACGGCGACGATCTGCGCCTCAGGCGGGATTTCGCCCAACCGGACCCAGTCGGGTTTGCGCGCCCCACGAATGCCGACGCCTGTCGCCGCCTTATCGGTCCTGTCGCACGGAAACCGGCGTTCATCGGCCGCTGAGACAATGTCCCCAGATCCGGGCCTAAGCTCGACTGAGTTTCCGCCCAAAGGGTCCCGATGCGCGCTCTTAAGCCGCCAAGATCACCTCGCCCTGACGCTGCGCCGGTCCTCGCCGGCGGCAGGGCGGTCCTCCCGGATGCAATCTCGACCCCGGGGCGGCTGTCCGGCCCTGAACAGGGCTCGGCGCTGGCGAACCGGGAGCCGAAGCGCCAGAGGGGGCGCGCGATAAACCCAGCCCAAGGCGGCCGTAGGGTCCGAGGGGAGAGTAGGCATGGTTAAGGTGCTGACGGGCGTTCTCATCAAGGCGTTGGATCCTCGCATCAAGCGCGGCGAGCTCATCTATAAACATGTGGAATTTCAGACCCAGGACGGACAACTCCGCACCTGGAAGGACCTGTCGATGTCCCGCGAGGTCGCCGGCGTTCTGCGTCGGGATCAGCCTCTCACCCTTTATCTCTCACCGATGTTCGGCACGCTTTTTGGTGCGCGCGCCAAGGACGGTGCGGCAGCGTTCAAGTCAGACAGCGCCTCACCCCTGTTCCTGATCATGGCGATCGGAATGATCGGCCTTGGCCTTGGCGCCTCGATGTTCGTCTTCCCCCTCCTGATCACCCTCGCGGGCGTCGTCGGCGTGGTCCTCTATGTTCAGGCGGCGCTCGCCAAGAGCCGGTATCTTCAGGATGATATGGCCTCAAGCCGGGCTGAGCCCCGATGATCGAGGCGGCGCTTCCCCCTCGGCCGAAAACCCTCTTGGGAGCCTATCTCAAGGGCGGGATCTTCGCCCTGTGGTCGCGAGCCCGGGACCGAACCATCACCCGCATGGACGAGACCGGATTTACGACCGCTCGGGGGCGCGCGTTCCGATGGAGCGATATCGCCATGGTCGACCGGACCGTCTACACCATGTTCGGCGCGGACGCATTTGAGTCGGTTCACGTCCACGTTCAGCAGGGCGAGCTTCTGAGCCTTCCCCTGGCGCAGGCTAAGAACGCGCCAGACCTGCTCGCTTACTTTCTTCGATACGCCCCTCGACCCTAGATGCGCGTATCGCAGGGCGAAGGCCAAGCATGATCTCCTCTTCGTTTTGGACGCCGCCGCCTGCAGCGATCATGTCTCCAAAGGAGGCCGTCGTTGATCTGCCTGGACCGCTGCAGTCGGTCCCGTCGCCGGACGGGCGTTATGTGGTGGACGTTAAAGCCCTGCCCCTTAGGCCAGAGCAGGGGCCCCGCTATCGCCTTAATGTCCGGGGACGCGGGGACCATCATGGCGCCAAAGTCTTGACCTTCGGCCGATGGGCGGCGCTGTCCTGGGCGCCGCAGGGTCACAGGTTTTTTCTCACCAACGCCATCGCCAGTGATCGATCCGACTGCCTGGTGGTCGGTGCAGGGCGCCCCAGCGTTGTAAAGATCAGCCTGACTCGCATGATCCTGTCCAATCCCGGCCCGCTTGAACCGTCAGAAAGGCCGAGCCGCGCTCATTTCTATGTGGAGTGCGATCGGTGGACCAAAAGCGACGAGGTCGCGGGCTCCGTCTTCGGGCATGCGGAAACACCGGCGCTGCACAGCTTCTGCGTGCCGTTCAGCTACGATCTTAAGACCCGGCGCCTCTACTGGGGCGCGCGGCAAACGCCAGGCGGAGGCCTCGACCAATCCTGTCAGGCGGACCCTGGCTGACGTCAGGGATGATGAGAATGCCGAGTCAGGGGACGCAGGGTCAGCTCGCCTTTGATCGGCGCCGCGTCCTAAAGGGCGGGGTCTGCACGGCCGCCGGAACTCTCGCTCAGCCGTTGCGGGCGCAGCCGATGCTGACGCCCGACCGCTACCTCTGGCTGCAGGCCAATCTTGCGCCGGAGGCGAGCCGCCCTGACGTCACGCGGGTGTTTGCGTCTGCGCCTGACCGCTACATCGAATTTTTCACCGGGTCGGCAATCTTTCGAACGCCGGAACCCCGCGCCAATGGGCCAATCGGCGTCTTTCTACCTGCGGACGCCGCCCTTTACTTCAGCGAGGATCCGCCGCCGGACGCGGAGAGGACGTCTTGGGCGAAACCTCCCCCGACCGAGGCCGGCAGACACGCCGGGCTCGTACTTTGCGACGGCTCGCGGGCGGCCCTGGTTCGTTCGCCAGAAGGGGTCCCGATCGGCGTAAGTGGGCGCAGTAGGGACGGGGCGGCCGCCTCGATCTCACTGGATGTGACCAGCGCGCAGCTCCCAGGTCGCCGAGCCGACAACGTGGCCTGGGCGCTCTGCACGGCGAGGATCTTGAGGGGCATGCCTCTGGCGGGGGGCGCCGCGCACGCCATCGCGGGCGGCGTTGGAGCGCCGGTTCTATTGAGTTTCTGCTTTTCCCCGGAGGCGGGCCTGGCCCTCCTGGCCCTGAGCTTTGAGGATGTAAGGACGGTCGTTACGGTCGATCTTTGGACCCCGCGCTACGGTGGATTTTCACAGGTCAGGCGCGTCGCCAGCTATTTCGGCGCGCCGTTTTCCCAGCAGACGTTCAACGGGCGCAGACCTTCGGCTGTCGTCTGCCTACCCCTCTTGGCCTCGCCGATCGGGCGGGAGACCGAGCGCCTATCCACCCTTGCGCCAGCCCTAGCCGATATCGCGAGGTCGGCCCCGCCGGGAAACCCGCTGCTTCGCTTAGGCGCGCTTGATCCAGGGGTCGAAGCGAAGGCGGATTATCTCGCGCGCGTCCGTCCGGCCGCCGCCAGAACCCTACCGGCGCTGGCGTCGGCCATGGCCGACCCCGGCCGCCCGGGCCTATCGGACCTGGCGCGCTGGCTGGGGTGGGCGCTCGTCGCGGATCAGCGGTCCCTCGCCCATGCCTTCGCCGACAGTTTTGATCGGTACGAGGCGTATAAGGCAGGCCTGCGCGCCGGCGCCGCCCCGTTCACGCAGCGCCCGCTCATGTCCGACATCGAGCTCGACGCCCTAACCAATCAGATCCTGCACCAGCTCGACGCCAGGCGTTTATCTTGGGCAGGCGAGACGTGACGCCGCGCGCCGCCTGGGTCCGATCTAGGCGCGGTAAACCCCGCCCCCGGCGGCCAACCTGCCTGCGATCACGATCGCCTATCGCCGTTGGGCTCTCTCTATCGCAACAATCGACGGTTCATCGCAGACCGGTTCTGCGCCCAGGTCTTTTCGGCACACTCCAGCTCATGAGGTGAGCTCGAGGCGGCGCGGTGCAATCGCTTTTTCGGGTGAGCCAGAACCGCTGACTTTGGAGTGTTGAGATGAGCCGGTTTCGGACCACGTCTTCGTTGATCGTCCTCCTGTCTGTGATGGGCTCCGGCGCGTTCGCCGCCTCTGCGCCCGCGCGCGTTCCTGTGACCTCCAAGCCGTCCATTCGGGGAGGGACAGCGCTGCCTCCCCCGCACGCCACGCCCTCGATGGTGGGAAACGCTCCAAACTGTGTGACGACGATGAGCCTGAATTTTCCGCAGTTGCCGGTGATGCGCGAGCCGGTCGTTGGCGGCGGCGGCGGTGGAACCGGCGACGGCACTGATGGAGGCATTGCCTCCAAACAGGAAATTCTGCAGGACGCCCTACAAGATCAAATTGACGATTCCCAGCCAACCAACACGCCAAATCCCGGCAACGGCCCAAAATCAGGCAGCGCGTCGAGCGGCTCTGGAAGCACGAAGACAGGCAGCGGTTCGACCAAAACAGAGTGCGCCCCACGATACTGAGGGGCCGGTTCCGAGAGGAGATTGAGGCCCCCCTTTGGCTCCTGATCAGACCAGGGGGTGCAGCCCGCACCGAGACTTCAACCCATCGCGACCCCGGTGTGGCTCTGCCTGGGCCGACGCCGGCCGTCGTGGCGCGCCATTGCCGTTTCTGCCCAACGAAGGACCGGATCCCGGTTCGGCGTGCGCGCCGACTGTCCTGGCGAGCGCCTGAAGATCACTGGAACGGCGACCCGATACGTCCGATCTACCGAGGCGGGCGGCGCCGTTGAAACCGTCTTCCGCCCGACCTGTGGGTCGACCGTCTATGCCCGTGCGGACAAGCATCCAGCGAGGCTTGGGGTCGCGGTTGGCGCTATCGCCGACGCTGGCTTTCCTGTGCCCGTCCGCTTGGTCTCGGAGGAAGCTAAGCACGCCTGGGTGAGCATACCGGGTCCCGCCGAACACTTTCTCCAGGGCCGACCCTAAGGGCCGGACGCCGCCGTGGCGTTCCTGATTGGGCGCGCGTTGTCGAGGTCTGAAGCCCTGGGCGCCCCAAGGGTGTCTTTGCGCTATCCGCGCCGGCCGGAGGCGACGCCGCTCCCGCGCGCAGCCTGGTTTCTCGCCGAAATTGCATCCCCTCAAGCCACGCGTAAGATCACGTCAAAGCTGAAGGGCGGATCCATGATCGGCGGCCGTGATAAACCCCGTTCGCGTCTTGCGGCTCTGGCTTTCATCATCATCGGCCTCCTCGCTGGCGAGGCGGACGCAGAACCCGTCGCCGCCGCAAAGGCTCAGGCTGTCTCCGACGTCATCGGCATGAGCCCCGTCGAGGTCCGGGAGAGATTGGCGGCTCAGCCGCAGAGCTGGCCTTTATACGCCGACCTCACCCTCGAGACATCACAAGGCACGCTGATCCTGATCAGTCTCGGACACCTCCTTCTCGACCCGGTTTCAAGAGAGACGTTCAATCGCCTGGAGGCTCACAGCGAGGCTCCGGTGACTGGAGGAATGGTCTGCCAAGCCTCCCTCCTTAGGAGCGGGGCGATATCTGAGGCCGCGGGAAGCACGCTTTTGTTCAGGGACAATAAGCTCGAGGCAGTATTGATCGATGACGATCCGCCTCCGGAGGCTCCAGCCCCCGCCCCGGCCAGATCACCCTCAGACTGGAGGGCGATGATGAAGCGGCCCCGGTCGTCCTGGTTTATCGCCCATCCTGGCGATCTTCCCCTTGACGACGGCCCGGGCTTTCTGGGGCGTTGGCCCAAGCATGTCCTGGGGTCTGGCGACGCCTTGAGCGTAAGCTGCATCGATCGACCCGGCGAGACCGGTCAGATACCCCCCAAATCCGAACGCAGAGTGTCTGCGCCGACGGCGGGCGACTTCCAGGGCTTGGCGCTTCTTCCCTTTGCCGTGACCCTACCGTTCAAGAACGCCGAACGGGTGAGGATGCGAGAACGCGCCAAAGGGTTGCTCGAACGGCTGAAGCTTGGCGAGGCGCTTCCGGAGGGCTTTTTGGACCCCGGCCAGGGCGTGGAGGTCCACCGGGCGCCATCGCCCTCTGACTACGTCGTTCTCAGTATTGATAAGGGCTCTTATCCCAGCCGAAACCTGAGCAATACCGATGACGTCGCCCTCGTGGGCGTCCGGGCTGGGCGGGTGGAATGGATCGCGCCGTCAGCAAACTATCCCACGGGCTCTCCCTCGAGCCTGGGCCTTAGCGCAGGACTGCTCTGTCTCAACCCTCAAGGGGCGCCGGGCCCAGCGCGTAAAGGCTGCACCGCCTGGGGAAGCTTTGAGCCCTAAAGCTCGCATCGCCATGGGGTTTGCTTTCTTAAACGCCGGGCCTCGCGCCGCCGCAGCGCGCGGACGACCGAGCCCAGCGGCGCCGTGACCCCTAGTCCTGATGATCCAGCGGGAGCTCCGCCGCCATCAGCGCCCAGGGATGCCGCCGCTCTTCGTAGACCGAGAAACGCGGCGGCGGAAAGCTCGGATCAGCAAAAGCGCCCACGGCGACGGTCACGAAGTCCGGCGCCGCGGCCGCCTCCCAGTAAACCGTTGAGGCGCACACGGGACAGAAACTGAATCTGGCGGTCTGCCCGCTATCGCCGGCCCTGGTCCACTGCCCCGTCCGCCCGGCGATCGAAACGCCCTGGCGCGGATAGCGCGCCTGCATCCCAAACACGCCGCCGGTGCGTTTTTGACACTCGAGGCAATGACAGATGGAGATGCGAACAGGCTCGCCCTCACAGGTTAGACGAAGCTGTCCGCAGCTGCATGTCGCCAATCTCGTGGTCATCGAAGACTCCGCTGAAAAACCCCGGACGCTGCGCCAGGCCAGGCCCGGGCGGTTTGAGGCGATAGCCCTGGCCGCAGGCGAGGCTGGCGCGCCTACCTCATGGACGAAAAGCCGCCGCGACGGCGCGCGCGCTTTGGTCGTCTAAACCAGGTTTAACCGCCGCGCCTTGACCGAGGCTTCGGTCCGATTGTTCGCACTGAGGCAGACGAGAACGTCGGCGACGTGGGTCTTGACGGTCGATGGCGCAAGGTCGAGGGCGCGCGCAATCTCCTTGTTCGACTGGCCTTGGGCCAAGAGGCGCAACACTTCCATCTGGCGATGGGTAAGGCGCTCGCTGAGCATGCTGCCTTCGTCCTGAAAGATCCGCGCCCGGCCGGTGTCGACCCGCGAGGCGGCGATCTCCGCGACACGCTGAGGCAGGTAGCGGCCGCCGGCGGCGACAAGGCGCAAGGCCGCCTCGACGATGGCGCTGCTGGCGGTCTTGGGGGCGAAGCCGGCGACGCCGTGGTCCAGAAGGTCCAAGAGAAGCGCATCATCGTGGGTGCCGGTCACGATGAGGACGCGCGTTGTGGGCGACGCGCGCATGATGCCGTCTATCCCGGCGAGCGGGTTTGCGCCCGGCATCATCAGGTCGGCTATGCAGAGGTCCGGCCCCTTCGCCGCGGCCGCCCAGGCGCTCGGAAAATCGCCGACTTCGGTGATGTGTATGTCGGGCCAGACCATGCGCACTGAACCTGAAAGCGCCTCGCGCACGAGCACATGATCGTCACAGACGAGGCAGGTCTTCATGGATCGCTCTCAGACGTTTCGCCCGCTCGGTCGAGCGGCGTTCCACGGGGGAAGCCAGGGTCAAGGGAAACTGAAGGAAGAAGGCGGCGCCGCGCCGCCAGCGCGGATCAAGGCCCGCTTCGCCGCCAAGGAGGCGCGCGATCCTGCGCGCCGACGCAAGGCCAAGGCCGAACCCGCTCCGCGCGCTTCCCTGCGCGCTGGCGCCCCGGTAATAATCTTCGAAGATATGCTTGGTGTCGCTTCCCCCCACGCCCAGCCCGTCGTCGATAACCCAAAGCCGGACCTCTGAGCGCCCGTGACGGCGCACGCCGATCAAAACCCGTGCGCCGCCGCTATGCTGGATCGCATTGCTCACCAGATTGCCGAGGGCGCGCTCAAGCAGCACCGGATCGAGCATGAGAACATGATGAGTTTTCAGGGGTGTGAGCGTCAGTCCCGCGGCTTTGGCCGCGGGCGTGTACTGGGCCGCGATCTTGGCGATCAGGGGCGATAAGGGGACGCGCGAGGGGTAGGGCTGCACCGCGTCGGCTTCCAGACGTAGGTGCCCCAGCATATGCGACAAAAGTTGATCGGCGGACGCAAAGGCGCGTCGCACACCATCGGCGGCCTTGGCCCGCGCAGGCTCATCGCGGGCGCCGACCATCTGGTCGAAGAAAAGGCTCGCCGCCTGAAGCGGCTGGCCAAGGTCATGAGAGGCGGCGGCGATGAACTGGGTCTTGGCGTCCCGCTCCGCAGCGACCGTCTCCAGCATCCGTTCCAACGCCCGGGCCGCCGCGTCGCTTGCGAGACGGGCTGCGACGGTTTCACGAACCGTATGACGCACGGTGTCGCTCAGAAAAAACATCACACATCCGAAGCCGAACACGTAGAGCGCCATCAGGCCTGCATGTTGATCGCCCCTCGTCGCCAGGAAAACCGTGGTTGACCCGATCACCGAGACGACGCCGATCCTGATGGTGAGGGTGTTCTCGGGACTACAGATGATCTGGGTCGGTGTGTTCCCGATCAGAAGCAGCATGATCATGAAGTAGATTTCGTTCGAATGCGCCGGCAGAAACGGCAGTACGCCCCAGATCAGCCAAAGGCAGAGCGCGTCCGCCGTGATCATGATGCCGCGCGCGACAAGGCTCCATACCAGGACGCTTTCGCTCGGCGACGGCCGTCGAACAATGAGGATCAGGTTTGCGCCGCCCCAGGCCAGAATGAAGGCGCCGGTCGCGATCGAGAGGGGGAAGGTTCGCGCGGGGGCGATGGGCGCCAAGACCAGATAGCAGGACGCCACGGCGATAGAAAAAAGCACCATTGACAGGGCGCCCGCCAGCACGACGGGGCGCAAGGGATGGGTGACGCCAAAATCGGTCGATGTCACGTCGTGCTCGCCCGTTGATCCTGTGCCCATCTTGGCTCCTGATCGTCCCGTTCATGCCCCTCATAGGGTGGAGCTGTCATCAGCCATCAGGCTCCGCCATTTGGCCGATGCCGCCAGGACCCCGTTCTGCCTAACCTTTATACCACAGGCCGTCTGCGGGCGGCCCGAGGCCCGCCATCCGGTGCGCGCCCTTCATTTTTTGCTGGAGAGCCGATCATGGCGACGATCAAGTGGGTGGGCGGCAAGTCCGCAATCTATCTCAGCACGGCGGCCTGGACCGGAGGGGTAGAGCCAGGCGCGGCCGACACGGCGGTTATCAGCAGCTCTGGAGACGCAGCGCCCAGCAAGAGCGGCGCGCTGCTGACGCCCGCCAGCGGAAGCAGCGAGGCCTATCTCATCACGGGCCCGTCCCTCACGCTGGATTCGGTCTCCGAGAAACAGGAGACCAACGCCAACGGCGTGGTCGAAACCTACTTTGTGACCCCCTCGACGGCGCCGACCGGCGAAACCCTCTCTGGCGGAACCCTCGATCTGATCGCCGGCGGCGGCGAGACCGCGCTTTATCTTCAAAACTCGACGCTCGGCGCCAAGACAACCGTCAATGTCAACGGCGACGCCTATCTGTCGGCCGGCTATACCAACACCTTGGCCGGCGTGATCGACATTGGCCTGCCGTTCAGCGTCAGCGGTCAAGCCCAGGCCCAGCCTAAAGCGGACGCCTTTGGCTATACGAGCGCCCTTTATCTCAACCTTGAGGCCTGGGGATCCTGGACCAACGCGGACGGCGCGTCGACCTACACGCCGAGCGTCGACAACACCGGAACCATCAACGTCGGCGACGCCAGCGCCCTTGTGGTCGCCATCAACGCCGAGGTCGCCAGCATAGTGAAAACCGGTCTGAAAACCGAGACGTCGCTTCCGCCGGCGTCGTCGCAATTCGTCAATGCGGGTACGGTGACCATCGAGGCCGGCGGGTTTTTCAATGGGTACGCCTCGAACGAAAGCGGCGACGCCGCGCTGACGAACAATGCGACCATCCTCAACAATGGAACCTTCAACGTCGACGGCTCCGGAACCCTGACGACCGAGGCGGAGTTCGGGGCGAATGTCTCAGGAAAGGGCCTGATTGATCTGCAAGGCGGGACAGACACCAGTGTCGCCAAGACCGAAGCTCAGTTCGACGCCGAGGTCGCCGGCAACAGCTTCGACATCAATGATGCGACCCTCGTTTTTGCGCCAGAAACCCTCCATACCAGTTCGACGGGCTACACCGTGAGCGGCGGGACGATAACCTTCGAGGGGAAGACCGGCGCCTTGCAGATTGATACGCCGATCGAGACGACCGTCGCGAGTGTTTTTGGCGACAAAATCGACGGGTTCCAGGCTGGCGACACGATTACACTGGAGTTCAACGTGGGAACGCGGTCGTCGGGAGCGTGGACGCAGGATCTGACCTGGAATCAGGCCGATCACACCCTCGATATCTATAACGTGTTTGGGGGCGTCGAGCAGACGACGCCTGAGGCGTCATTGATCCTGAACGGCGACTACACCCAGTCGAGCTTCCATATTTCGCAGCAGACCGGCGGAGGGAGCGACTTCGCCACCGCCAGCTTCGTCATAACCACGACGCAGACAGCCGCCGCCGTCGCCGGGTCGAGCGCGCACGCCTCGGAGACCACAAGCCTCGCCCACACCGCCGCCGCCGCCCTGGACGCCGTCGCCACGACCAGCCATGCGATGTCTGGCGACGCCTTTCACTACGGATAGCCTGCGCCAGATATCGAGGTTCAGAAGTTCGGATCGAAGTTGAAGTAGATCGGATTGGATAGGGCGACCATCTTGCCGCTGAGGGCGACCGATCCTGGAACCTCGGGATAGGCGGTGGGCGGCCCTTCGACTTCGACGCGGTAGTAGCTTCGCTGTCCTGTGTCGGGGGTGTCGGTGAACTCCACCATCGGCGTTTCGCCCTTCATGGAGAGGCTGGCGAAGGGGGCGCCGTCCTTGACGACCTTGACGGTGTATAAAGCGCCGGAGACGGTCTTGCCGGAGAGCTCGACCCGGAAGACGACGGGTTTGCCGGTGGGTCTGGCGTTGTCGCCCATCATCATGTCCATGCGGCCGTCTTGGTGAAGGCTCGCGTAGAACGCCACGCGCGGCGCGTAGGGATTGGCGCTGATCGACACCCGTCCGTTGGTGAGAGCGTCGACGACCGCCTGGCCGCTGCGTTCGGCGCCGAACACCCAGGTCGTGGGCGTGCCGACGTTGTTCGCCGGGGCCTCATAGCTCAGCGGCGTCGCCAGAGCCGGCGTATCGGGATAGCCGTGGTGTGAATCGCTGCCGCCGCGTCCTGTGAGTTTGCGGCCGGATTTCAAAAGACCGTCCCAAATCCGGATCGCGCCGGCGTTCGAGGACCAGACCGCCGAATTCCAGACTTCCACAGAATCGACCAGATCATAGGAGAAGGTGAAGGCGTTGGCGTTGGCTGGATGGTTCGCCGAGAGGTGAATGCCGAGCTGTTTTTTTACCGCGAGGATCTTCACGTCGCGATCGTTTCGAACGTCGTAAAGCCGCTGATGGTCATAAGGGGTCGCCGACAGGGCCGTTCCGTGACCCCGGGGCGTGGTCCACTCAGCCCCGTAGAGCAGGATGACGGACTTGGACTTGAACTCGGGATCCGACCAGGTGTTGTGGGCGACATCTCCGTTCACGTGGTTGTCGTGATCGGAGATCAGCAGATAGTCCATATGGACCGCCTCAGCCAAGCCGATGATCTTGGAGATAGGGTTGTTGCTGGAATCCTTGCTGTGCCTTGAATGGATATGCAGATCGCCCTTCATCCAGACCCCGTTGGTTATACTGGCGATCGGCAGGGGGGCTACGACGTCCCTCGCCGCCGAGCCTCCTGCGCCTATGGAGGCGCATCCCGTCAGCGCGAAGAGCGCGCACGCCGCCAAGGACCGCAGATCCAGAGCCCTCAAAATCAGAGCGCGCACACTAAGATCCCTCTTCATCCAACAAGCCTTTCAGGTCCTCTCCATCGATCCGGCCTGACCGGACCGTCGCGCCCGACCCGGAGGTCCGCGACCGGACCGGGCCAGGCGAGGCTGGATCACCGCGCCTTTGGGTTCAAGCGATTCGGCGGGCGGCTGAGATGAGGCTATGATCAAAGGTCCAAGTCTCTGGATCCGCGCGCGCCAGGAAGCGGGGCTATCGGCCCTATTGGCGATCCAGGTCGCCATCATGTTCGTCCTGGCCCCGTTCTCCGCGACCGGAGGCCTGCAGCCTGTGGTCATCGAGCTCGCCCGCTTCGCCCTCGCCGCCGTCGCGGTTCTGACCGTCGCGCGGAGCCGGCCGATTATCGTGCTCCTCGCCGTCACCTTCCTCGCCTCCCTGATCCTGTCGATCAGGTTCAATACCGGCGGCGCCGGGACCGCGATCAACCTGGTCCGACTCTTCCTGATCACCGCCTTCGATGTCGTGGTCGCGGCGGCTGTGGCCCGGGTGGCCTTCGCGCCTGGACGGGTGACCGTGCACCGGATCATGGGCGGGGTCATCCTCTACCTGTCGGTCGGGCTGATCTTCGCTGAGGCCTACCGGGCGGCGGCCCTGACCTTGACCCCCTCGTTCAGCGGGTTGCCGGCCAGCGGGCGTTCGACCCTGAGCGCGCTCCTTTATTTCAGCCTCAGCACGCTGACGACCACAGGCTTTGGAGACATTACGCCCCTGCACCCCTTCATTCGAAGCCTGGCCAATCTGGAGGCGGTGATCGGCCAGCTCTTTCCCGCCACGCTTCTCGCCCGGCTCGTGACCCTGCACTCCACCACCCAGGAGCCGTGACGTGAAACCCCGCGTCCAGGCGGTCCTTGAGATTTTGGCCGGCGTCTACGCGCCGGCCCGGCCGCCCGCCGATCCCTTTCAGCACATCCTTTGGGACAACATCGGCTATCTCATCGACGATGAGCGCCGTCGGCGCCTGTTCGACGCCTTCGCCGAGGCGGTGGGCCTTGACCCGGTTCTGATCGCCGAGGCCGATGAGGCCGATCTTCTCGCCCTCGCTGAGCGCGGGGGCATGCAGCCGGGGGTCAGGGTCCAGCGCTGGCGGACCATCGCCCGCTTGATCGCCCTTGATGCGAAGGGGGATCTCGCCGCCGCCCTTCGCGCCCTTCCTTTGGCCAAGGCGCGCAGCCTGCTGAAGCGGTTCCCGACCATCGCCGATCCCGCCGCCGACAAGATCCTGCTGTTCGCAGGTCTTGAGCCCCAGCCGGCGCTCGAATCGAACGGTCTGCGGGTGATGGCGCGTCTTGGGCTCTGCCGCGAAGCCAGGGGGTATGCCGCGAGCTATCGGGCCGGGATCGACGTCTTGAAAACCGGCGGCCTCTTGAGCTTCGCCGAGTTGACGGAGGCGTTCCTGCTGCTTCGCGCGCACGGCAAGGCCGTTTGCAAGCGCGGCGAGCCGCACTGCAGCCTCTGCCCCCTCGAGGGCGACTGTCCTAAGGTTGCGGTTGAATTCCTCTAGCGGCGTACCGTCGGCCGCCCAAGGCCCATCTGGGCCCGGCCGCCGCCTCCCGTCCGACGGTTTAGGCTGCGGCGCAGCGCTCGGTGACGCGGGCGATCTCCGCGATCAGGGCGCCGGCCGAGACCGGCTTTGACACCACCCCGTCCATACCGGCGTCGGCATAGGAGATACGCTGGTCGGCGAGGACGTTGGCAGTCACCGCCAAGATCGGAGTCGAGGCCATGGGCCCGTCCATGGCGCGAATGCGCCGGGTCGCTTCGATCCCGTCCATACCGGGCATCTGAATGTCCATCAGCACAAGGTCATAGCCGCCCCGGGCTGCAGGCGCCACGCCCTCCGCCGCTTGCTCGGCGCGACCCGGGAGCCGTCGATATCGATCCAGAAGGGTTCCAAACCTTTTTACTGTGATCCAAACCGTCGCCCGGCTTGACATCCGGCCCCCCCCGGCCCCGCGGAGGGTCCGGCGTTCTGCGCCGCCGCCTCGACATCGGGCTCCAGCCCGTCTATGAGCGCGCCGCCGCGGCAGGGCCGCCGGTCCCCGTTCAGGCTAAGCCATGCTCCTCGTCATCTCGCCGGCCAAAACGCTGGATTTCACCCCGGCCGACCCCGCCTTGCCGGCGACCACGCCAGCGCTGAAGAAGGACACCGCCGCCCTGGCGGCGACCACGCGCACCCTCAGCGCCGCGGACCTCAAGCGGTTGATGGACATCTCCGACGCCTTGGCCGAACTCAACGTCCAGCGCTTCAAGAGCTTTCGCGCGCGGGCGATCGGCGAGACCGAAGGCGAGGTGCAGGCCGCGTTCGGCTTTGCAGGCGACGTCTACACGGGGCTCGACGCCCGCAGCCTTGATCCGGGCGCCCTCGCCTGGGCGCAAGACCATCTGCGCATCCTGTCCGGGCTTTACGGCCTGCTTCGCCCCCTCGACCGCATTCAACCCTATCGCCTCGAGATGGGGGTCAGGCTCAGAACCGAGCGCGGAAACAGTCTTTACGACTTCTGGGGCGACAAGCCTGCCAAAGCCCTGAACCAGGCGGCCGAAGGCCACGCCGACAGGACCCTGGTCAATCTCGCCAGCCAGGAATACTTCGGCGCCGTCGATGCGCGCGCCCTGAAACTCAGGACCATCACCTGCCATTTCAAGGAAGAACGGGACGGGGAGCTTCGCATCATCTCCTTTTTCGCAAAGCACGCCCGAGGCCGCATGGTGCGCTACGCGATCGACCGTCGGCTCGAGCACGCCGAGGGCCTGAAGGCGTTCGATCTTGACGGCTATCGCTATCGCGACGCCCTCTCGAGCGAACACGAATGGGTGTTCGTGCGGCCCCAGCCCTGACGTCTGGGCTGAAAGCGGTGTTATAGGCGCGCCCGAGGAGCGTCCCGAATGACCGACAACCGATTTCTCACCGGCCAGGCCGCCATCGTCACCGGATCGACTTCCGGCATCGGCATGGCCCTCGCCGACGCCCTCGCTGGCGCGGGCTGTCATGTGGTGCTGAACGGTTTTGGCCCGGCCGATCAGATCGAAGCGGAGCGCGCGGCCATGGCCGAACGGGCTGAGACGCGGGTCGTCTACCACCCCGCTGACATGACCAAGGGCGACGAGATCGCCGCCATGGTCGCCTACGCCAAGAGTGAGTTTGGCCGCCTCGACATTCTGGTCAACAACGCCG
>Ga0116231_10005229_pt1 | contig 25654 bp, 13 predicted proteins | sample S1TSphgellanicum_2_FD_89695 | JGI IMG/M metagenome (GOLD analysis project Ga0116231, IMG submission 89695) | Host-associated microbial communities from peat moss isolated from Minnesota, USA - S1T2_Fd - Sphagnum magellanicum MG | ecosystem: Host-associated > Plants > Peat moss > Unclassified... | reverse complement strand
ATGGCTATGCTGTGCTTGGCACTGCCAACTGTAAGGATGTGTGTGCCTGTATCCAACATATATGTGCCATCCTCTTTCACTGTGCTAAGCTGTGTGCATGGATCAATGTTGAATGTGAGCTCACGCTGCTCACCTGCACCAAGATACAGTGTCTCAAATGCCAGCAGTTGCCTCAATGGAGCTCCTTTGATTCCTGCTGTGGGAGTTTCGGAAAATAGAAGCAATGAGTGTTTACCATCCATGCTGCCCACATTCTGTACTATAATGGTGAGTGCAAAGTTTGAGGTCTGGCAGATACCTGAAGCCAGCCACAAGCAGCCACATCATCAGTGACATTCATAACAACACCCATTTGCAGTTATACTAATATGCATCTAGCAAAAGCACCTCTGCAGCATCAGTATGCACTTTTTTAGCTGCATACTAGAAATTTAAGTGATCAACCAATGATTACCTCTGTCTTTCTCTGAGCATTTCAGGCCAGTGTTTGAAGAAGCCCTCCATTGATGATAACAATGCTGCTCCTGCAATGTCGGTGCAATCAGAGCTGCTGGTGCTGATGTGCATACATGTGTGAATGTGTAGTAGCTGAGGCCATAGCCAAAATCATAGACTGTTTTTCCTGTATAAAAGCGGTAGGTTCGGCCTGGGTATCCTGAACTTCTGTCTGGACGCATGTGCATATCTGTCATCTTGATCTTTGTATATTCCTCTGGGTACCATGAAACAGGCAATCTACCACCTGCATTAAGATGTTTGGTATGAAACCAGTGGGACAGCCACATGAAACCAAACTAAATTGAGATCAACAAGGATCTGTGAGAGTGAAAGATGTGGACAAAGATGGACGCATGAACAGTGCATATTTTATGTTGCTCAATTGTTGCATGCTACATTGGAATCTGAGAATGTACTGTGATGCAACTTATTTTGTAGTAGAAGCACTCTACTGTTGAAATTGAAGCTTACCTGGATTATGGTAGCCAAAGATGATATTTGCTATGGCCTGGCCACCAGCCTCACCAGGATAGCCTACCCACATAATGCTTTGGATGCGACTATCCTCCTTTGCAGCTGAGATATCAACTGGTCCTGCAGACATGATTACCAGCACTACTGGGCATCCATTGGCATAGGTTGCAACAGCTGATATGAGATCCTGCTGAAAACCAGGTAGAAGGAGGCTTGTCCTGTCAAGACTTTCTGTCTCTTGTTCCTGGGTTAACCCAACAACTAAAACTACTGCATCAGCATTTGATGCAACAGCTACAGCATCAGGAATCAGATCCCCTCCTTCACAGGCAGTATCTGCACATCCTGGTGCATAGTGAACCTTTTGATAATCCCCAACACCAAAATTCATCAATCCATCAAGAGGTGTAATGTACCTGCAAGGAATGCTTGCACACAACCTGCTTTGGGTTCAGACCACAACATAGGCTGGCCATGCATCAGAGGAATTTGAGATGAGGCAACAATTGTAAGTTAAAGATGTCAAGGCCCTGATATCAGTTTCATTGATGTCCTTAGAAGACAATGCCATCACAGATTGCATGGAATCAATGTTTAGGCACATGTTACAACGAGGAATTGACTCCAACTTGGAATTCTGTAGAGAGAGTCAGCTTAGGAAACATGCCTTCATAGTCACCAAGCATGACATGTGATGCATTTGCATTAGGCCCAATGACTGCAATTTTCTTATTTTGAGAAAGAGGTAGAATGTTGCCATCATTCTTCAGAAGTACAATACTCTGTCTTGCAGCCTCCAGAGCAAGTTCCTGATGTGCATCAGTACAGACATCTTTTGGTCCCAGAGAGCCAAATTGCTGATTTACTGGATTCCCATCAAACATCCCAAGACGCATGCGCACCAATAGAACCTGGTACAGAGCCTCATCAACTCTGGATTCTTTGACTTTACCCTTATTGATAGCTGATTGAGTGAAAGCTGCAAGGTACTGTCCGCAATTCAAATCCAAACCTGCAGGTACAGAGTTGATGCACATCAGGTCTAGAACAACATATCTTGTATTAAGGCCAAACGTGCCATCTCTTATAAGGAGACATGAGGGCTCCACAATGGCAAAAAGACACTCAGTCCTTTGTTATCAGATGTCTAATAAATCAGCTTCTGTCAATGTTTAACCTAAACTTTGCTTCCAAGTTCATCAGATGCTAGTTATGGGGTATGCACATATACTGACCAGATAGTGGTGGAAAACAGTTGATGACAGACTTAACGATTGAGCTATAGGAAAAAGCATAGTGTGAATGAAGACTAGATGCTAATGGGTACAGAAAGTCCAGTACACCTGCATTCAATGCATCAGCTACAGCGTCCTCAGTGGTAGGTGCATAGCCTGTGTCATCATGCATGACTTGAACTGCATCACAGTCAGACACAATATACCTGGGCCATCTCCACAATGTACATCAGATGTCAGAATAACTAACTTGTGACACAGATCCGGCCACATATGTATGAGGTAGGACCTGCATCACAATGAGGCTGTAATCCTAAGCATACAATGGCACACAGTTGAACCCATGCATATGGAAATTTCATGTGTCTTTTTCTGTTCTACTTGCATAATTCTGACATTTCTGTGGCTTTCTTTTCATTTTGCTAGATGCAACACAATAGAATGAATGGGAATATCTTGCATCTCAACCCATCTCACAAAGGATGAGTCTGCTCAGTTGAGTTGAACAAGCTGAAAATGATCAAAATAACATGAGCCCTCCACAAGCAGTTATTCCTTAGAGCTGTTATAATGTGCCATAACAAGAGGAGGCAATGAATTCAAGATGAGATTAACAGAACACAAAGTAATGAACATACCCATTCAGACCCCAATTGTTGCGAACAGTCTCTGTAAGGAAAGAGTAGTCAGCACAAGTGGGAACTCCATTAACCCTGTTGTAAGAGCACATCAAGCTGCTTGATTGACCTTCTTGGACACAGCTCTGGAAAGGAGGATTATATGTGTCTTGCAGATCTTGTTGAGTAACCTGCCATGTTGCACTCAACACCCAAAGTTTAGGGCTCACTGAGAAACAACTGATACACATCACTATGTTCCTGACTAGAACGTTTGGCCAATTCTCATCACCATATCCAGGCCATATTTGACGATTGCTTGAGAATCATAGCTAGTTTTGTCACAATGGCAATGTCCTCCAAACATTGGTCTGTGCATTGCTCAAACGGTAGAATGTCACGTCTATGGGTAAGTGGTACAGCAACGATGGGCATATTCCAAGTGGTCTTGCTACTCAGGCTCCAAACCCATCAGATGGTTGGACAATTCTCCAACGAAACATATACAATTTTCAATGCAGATATTCTTCTCAACGCAGCGACTAGAGAAGCGAGAAAAGAAATTGCCCCGGCCGACCTGAGCATCAAAATGAAACCGGTCAGCGCCCTCCCAATTGTCCAGATCGTAAGCTGTGAAATGCTTGCAACATGCTGAAACTTTCAACCTTCTGGGCCGGCTCAATGCACTGGCATTTGTTGTTATGGCACTGCTAGAGGCAGCCGCTATAGATCCCCCCTCTTGCATGCCTTTAACGAAGTAGATTGCATACGAGCTCGTGAGAGTGGGGTCTTCCCCTGAGGTTTCTTGCACCCGTCCCCACCTCGGATCACGAACGATGTTGATCACCGGCGACCAGTAAGTCAGGCCACCTATTCCAGCGTTGTAAAATGCCCTTGCTTCCGTCGACACAGCCTGCATGCACCGAACAGAATTCAGAAACAGATTCTTGACAAGCTCTCAGGAAGGAAGAGTCTCGACTCTCAACATTAAATTGTAGCAGGACGATGTCCACAAGAAGCAAGACAAGAATTCTTGTTCCAGCAATGAACAAGAATGCGCAGGAATGACAACAACTGATCAGAACTATTTAGACGATCTTTTGAAGTTCTCCCTTGGACATCCCCCTCGTCAAAGAAATTCTCTGCGAATTGCAAATGCGATCATGTGAGGAATCAGGGTGATGCAGTACACATGCCTGACCAATCTGGTTCCAAAGAGTTTTGTTGAAGGATGCGGCTGTGAGGATCGGCAGAGGGAAGCTGGTGGCATGTGGCAGAGCCGGATCTGCCGCGAAAGACACGTGCGCGACACCATGCAATCCCTCCTGCCACCAAGAATAGCTGGGGATCCCCAACCTGGGCACAGCCGGTGCGTCGTTGACAAGCTGCGTGATCTTCTCTTCCAATGTCATCCGGTCCAGCAGATCTCGCACACGAACGTCGTCAGAAAGGGAGGTATCGCAGAATAGCAGAGATTGCAGAGCTTCATTGACTTGGAAATTGCAAGCATATTGCAGCTGCTGTTGCTGCTCCGACGGCATTACAAGCTGCTGCATTATTAATATGTTGAGCAAAACGGAAAGCACTAATGCCTGCCTGCTCATGACAGTAATTTTCAGTCGGAAGAACTACAGACAACAACAGCTCTGATCTTCTGCCTTTGGAGTCGAGGATCTTTGTTGCAAACCTCTCAGACGGCGATTTGCATTGGTAAAAGGCGCGCTGCACAGGCAGAATTCAAGCAAGTGTTGTATCTAGAAGCTAGATTTTTTGGTCAACACACCTGCTGTATGTATAAAGATCGATCCGCTTGGAGGAGTTGCGCTCTAGGCGAGGTCTTTTGGTGGCCTACCTTCGCAGAATTTGTCGATAGATATTGTTGTTGAGAAGATCTGATTGTCTATGTAATCTATATATTCTAACAGCAGCTTCAGGCTCAAGAATGCAGGGTCTATCTATCTAATCTACTTACTCAATCACGCGGCGTGCTCGACGATAATATTGCAAACTCCTCATGTCAATTGATACTCTTCACCTCCCGTTGATCTTGACACAATGCGGCGTGATGAAGGAAACAGATATATTTCCGTCCTCAAAGAAAGTATATCAACGAGAATGATACACGGTTTTCAAATATCAGTCCTGAAAGGGCTCCAAGTGATCAATCTCCAGCGTTGAAACTTGTGTTTGCTGGGTTTCTAAACAATTCTTTTTCGCAAGAAGATGAAGGCAGGATGCAGCGCGTCTGTGGTAGAGAATGATGAACGAAGGAAGTCCCAATTTAATCACAAAATCACGGTTTAACATCACAAAACCTCACGGAAGCAATTCTTTTGGGAGGTCCAAAATCACAAAACCTCATGGAAGCAACTCGACATCGTGTTTTTTGTAATAGCAGAAGCCCGATCGCGCAAGTCTTCGAGACAAACTCCTTGCAAATTAATAATATCCACTTGAAGATCGCAAGATTATATCTGGAGATTCTTTTAATAATATCACTTGCGCCGGATCGAATTGAGCACCTCAAGCAGTTGCCATCACGAGGCAGAAAACAAAGCACACAGAAGACAGGAACAGCTCAAGAGCAGAGAGAGGAAGCACGTGAGCAAGTTTTTGGGCATTTTGCGCAAATTTTGCCCTCATCATCGTTTTTCTTTTTTCTGGGAGAATTTTCGCACTGAGGCAACGAGAAAAATTAGGTTTGGGCGGGGGAGGGCGTGGGGGAAGGGGGGAAGAATTAGTGTGAAATCGCCAAAAAAAAAATCCCCCCAAAATTTGGAAAACTTAACCAAACTTTAGAAATCAGAAAAACTAAATGAAAATTTATTTTAAAAAATAAGAATGGAAAAAAAGACCATGGCCCTCATCCAAAAATTTCAAGTATTACCTTTGGGTTGTCTTTTTTGGGGTTTGTTTTTAGATCATTCATTTTTGGTTTTCAAGGCCACACACTCAATTTTTACAGTCAAGCTTTCGCCAAATTTTGGCTTTAAAAATATGACTTCAACTTATTCAAAGGATTTTCCATGGAAAAAAACGGCCCAAAGTTTGCCAGATTGTGAGCAAAGAAAATTTCTAGATGCCAGACTTCAATGATAAGTTCCAGTAGGTAGTAGATCTATTTTTATATGAGCATTTTTGAAGGAAGATATTTTGGCTTGTGTTGAAACTTGAGATTACTTATAGAGTTATGATATCTTGAAGCAATTTGGTTTGTTTTAGAGCATTCTTTTTGAAGATTATATTTTCTAAACCTCATGATCTAGATCTGTTTAGTTTTATGATAATTTTTGCCTCAAGGTGCTTTCCAATACACAAAGCCCACCTTGACGCTCTACCCTAGACATTTAAATTTATGTTCAAGACCAAAATCCAATTCCCAAATGCCTAATCTTTTGTTATGGGAGAAGGGTAGGCATATCTTTCCAACCTTTCCAAAATTGAAGGTGCTTGTCCCAGGAGCCTTAAAGCTAGTAAGTTTTGAAACTGAAAGTTCTCAAAGAGTCTCTAGATAAACCTTCTCCTACTTAAAATCATGTCATATTTTGATGCCGGTCTCTTAAGGACCTTAGAAAACATGCAAGGCCCCATTCACGGTATTGGTGATCCTTATGCATTAGAAGTGGAGGATGTTAAATGAGCTATCGTCTCTTGTTTTGTACTGTCTGCTTCTTCTTTTTTCCTTGTCTGCCCTCACCTGATCCATCTTTTTTTCAGAAAGATGATGATGCCCAGACATAAAAAATTTGGATCCCCTTTATGCACGCTTTGAGTGTGTAGTAGGAAGTACATTTGATATCCTAGTGTCTATTACATGCCCAAAGCATGTATAATATGCCACAAGATTTGTGTCTGGGCAGCTTCAAGATGCATTCAGTCATCACCAAGCACATCTTGATCACACAATTGGGCAGTCAGGGAAAAAAGAAGCAGCCAATACTTTTGTACTGTCTACAATAAAGACCCATTGCAAGTTTAACGTCCTCGAATGGAAGTTTATACTCTATACACACCAAGTGATATATATATATGACAGGATTTTAATTACACCAGAACATGTACCTGTTTTTTTGCAGGGGGAAAAAGGAGAGAAAATGTCTCTATCTACCATTAGTACATAGATCAAATTATTTTCAGCCCTTTAGTTAGTTATTGTAGCTTAGGGTCAGTTTCCACATCAACAAAACAAATAACTTTTTTTTTTCAGAAAATGAATTCGTTTTTTATTTTGAAATTATATTTTTTTCCATCATCTACTACAATATTGTGATATGAGTAGTGAAATTATTCAGAATGTAACCTATGATAATTATTGATGATTTTCAACATGTCAACTTCATATATTTTCACAAATTTTCATTTCACTATTTTGAGGATTATTTAATGAAGAAACTGACCTTAGGGTAAGGTAGTAGCTATACAAATAATGGCTGAACCCCAGCCTCCAACTTTTGGTATACTCATGCAAATATGATCACGGGTATGCAGAAGTTTGCACCATGTACATCATACAAATATTACTGACTGCTATGCACCAACTATGTAAATATGCCTTTCATTGTACCTACACTTAACAAGGTCCTCTCTGACAATGTTAGATGGGTAAGTTCTTTTTGCTACGTATACTCGTGTTTGGGTAATTGTTTATTTATGTTGTGCAGTTTTTCCTTTTGAAGAGAACCTCCAGTTTTCGTAAAATTTAATTGGAGGTTTTTTGGATTTGGGGGGGAGTTTGAGCTCAAGGTTTTTCAAGTTTCAAAATCCTTTGGTTCTAGTTCTAATAAATTTATTCAAATTCAAGAACTTTTGGGCCTGATTCAAAAATTAGGTCTTATTTCCTGTACACACCCATGGGGTACATTTAAATATTAACTTTATGTTATCTGCATCAAAATAAAGTATTGTTTGAAAAACATTATGTGAAGGAACTTTTTTTTTTGTTCATGCTTATTACCCAATTTTTTAACATGCATATATTTTAACCATCTTAAATTCAATTATGATTTTTTATTCAAAATTTAACACCTTATTTTTATTTTTATTTTTTTGATTTAGTGCTTAAAGTTGTGAGGAATGATGAGGATGCAACTAAACATGATAAAATTATTTATTGAACTATTATTTTTTCAACTTATTATATGTATTTAACATATCTTTTGACTAAATAATTAGAAAGTGGGAAAATAAAATACTCAGTCAAAGTGTAATTTTTTTCAAAATGATTCAATTGTCAATGGTGTGGAGGATCCTTCAATTCATTTCCTCCATGTTGATTATCAATTCATTTACGAGTTACACTAGTTCACTTATTAATGTATGAATTGAACTTATTTGTAATAATTGAACCTATTAACAACTAATACTTTAAAAATTTAATACATATGTTTTTTTTAATATCAAAAATCATTCTTATATTAAGTATATTTTGATTTTCACAATAAAAATAACCTTATTATGAAATCAATTAAATTACATTTTTACCCAACAACTACTGATATATGGGACTTTATATTTTTATTCATGTATTTTATAAATTCACTAAATAGTGTTCCCCTATTGTACAAATCGTACATTTCCCAATGCTATACATTGTATGGATATAAAATTACAACTAAAATAGAGGTCTATATAGGTACAAAGTTCAAAAATCAATAAAAATCAATATTCAACCATAAAGTTTAACTATTATTAACTTTTCTAAAGAATTCCTGCCTTAAAGATCTGGACTCTATGTTCCCTTGAATGCTTTTTCATGGTTTTGGTTTCAATTTCGAATTTATCAAAACCAAACTAATTCTAGGGTTTGATTCTTGTGTCAATTACAAGAACTTAAGTTTCGATCACACAAGAACTTAAACCTAAACCCTCAATATAACCTTACAAAAGGGATACCCTCACAACATTGGTGTTACTCTAACCAATTTCTATAAAAATAAGTCTGTAACATATATACTCCCTCATCCCTCTTTTCTCTTGCAATCATTGGATGAGATATGGAATAGATGTTAGGTTGATCACAATGATGACCATAAATAGGTACCCATGGTTTTAGGAAGGGTATTAGGCTAGGCAAAAAAGGTAATGTACAAAGTTGCAAATTCTACTTGACCAATAAGGTGATCCAAAATGCACCCAATAGTGTCACTTTGTGTTCCCATCAAATTTTCAATTTTGTTCCCATCGAGTTCCCAATGGGTTGCCACCATCCTTCTTCTCAAGTTCCCAATGCATTCCGCAACATGTTCCCAATAGCACCTCATTTTGTCCCATAGATGATTTGCCCAACATTAACCTCTTGGAACCTACAAAGCTGGGCCAATATTGGGGCTTATATGTTCCTTTGTTTGGAGTGAATACTTCTACATTGAGGAGTCTTGAAAGTTTCGGACCTTTTTTGTGATGGGCCAATCAAAGTGGCTCATTGCAAATAAAGTTTTGAACTTGGAAGGCACCCCCAAACTAATTAATATGGATCACAATAGGTAACATTGAGACCATTAGATAAATAGAACTTCTGAGAAAACCTTAGAAATTTTGTAACTAAAAATCTGAAATTTTGACATTTTTCTAGTTATATTCAGAAGGTTGAAACTAAAATGTAAAATAAAGATTTTCCCCACACATTTATGTTGTATATAGAATAAATTGTGGTCATTTACTGGACCTTGCCTGGATTCAGCCTTTTATTTTGTGTGTGAAATTTTGCAGTGTTATGTAAATTTGGAAATTTTTTGTTGCAAATTCAATGATTTTTGAAAAAGATTCCAAAAAATGAAAATATTTTCTAAAATATCTGTAAGATTTCTATAGATGGTTCAAGTAGGGTAGCCAAAGATGTATAAAAATGGTTAGATGCTTTTCCCTTCATATTTTGTTATTAGCCAAATTGGGCTAAATTGGCTTGCAGATGATCACCACCTCAGTGACTCATCACAAAATTGGAGAATTTTCTAGAAAAAAATATAATTAAGACCTTTACAATCCAGATTGGAATCCATCAGATCCCTCCCATTCTTAAGGTGTAGGCCTAAGAACCCTCCCCCCCTTAGGCCTGGGGATCTTGGTATGTTCAGGTCATCCTTAAGATTGAGGACATTCCCAAATGCGGAGCCTGATGCACATTTGCAAATGTGCCTTGGGGCTTTACCCTACCCATTCATCCTCTCATTCCTTCCATACAAAAACTCTTTTGAACATGTGGAATCTAACTTTTATAACCATGTTATATGTCTAGCTCTCAATTGCACAGTTTGGTGTTTGGTCCTAGATGGTAGCAAATTGTCTCAATTAGCTTTGCATGGGTTCTTCAGTTGGGGCCGCCAACCCTAGTGGTGTTGTTGTTTTCAATTTCTTGGAGTAAATTTTTATTTCTCATTATTTTAAAAAGAAAGTCAGAAAAATGGGGAAAGTTGAACAACTTTAAAATGTCCAAGTTTGGATCGGAATCTCCATTACCCCAAACATTAACATAAACTAACAAATATGGAGACATACAAATGGAATGGATTTCTACTTAAGCATAAGGGATTGGTTATTTTAGGTCCAAGTCTTAGCCATTCATCAGGTTGGTCTTATTTTTGTAGGAGGAAATTTACAATGCTTGAGCTATCTTGAACGTTTTGTTGAAAATAATTGTGAGGCATGTAATATAGAACGAGATTGATAACCATGTTTAGAATTAAGAGTTGCCCGTCTTGTCACACAATGCACAACTAGGAAGTATCACCTAGAGTCCCATCAATGCAATACGTTTTGATTGAATTGGCCTCAGAATAGGTCAAATTTACTCATAGTCTCCCCCACCAACTACTTACATTGACACAATTGCTACCCAATTATCAAATATTGCAACAAGGCCTTAAGAAGAGAGGGAACTTAAAATTTTGGGTTACATACAAATTGTACTCATGGAAATAGTATAGTTGATTTAGAATAAATTTTCTCTCATTATATGGAGGTGGTAACTATTTAATGTAACTTGTTTGCACCACGAAGAGAAAAGATTCAAATACAATCGACAACATACTCTCACAAGTTACTATTTGTCATTGGCGTGTTGAAAGAAAGACTTTGATGAAATTGACATAATGATAAAGAGTCTCTTCTTGAGACCATAGATAGCGCTGAGTTTACTTTCCAAAGAAGGGGGAGAGGTTTTTTATGCATTTTTGCAAACTATGTTGCTATTTTTCAGATGTGGATTCAACTACACATAATTGAACCACTATTCATGTTTGTGATGATGTTTCCTTTCTCAAAGGTGGGTTACATGCATCTTGCAACAAGGTTTTTTTCAAAGGCAAGCTATTGGCAACAATGTTCATTTGGAAGGTTAGATATATGCATCTTTGCAAAAATGTTCTCTGGGGAGGTCACCTATATATTCCAAGGTTTCTTTTCAAAGGTGAGCTATATGCATCTTTGGCAACAATGTTGATTTTCAAAGGTAGGTTATATGCGTCTTCATTAAAACAATGTTCTTTCAGGAGGTCAATTTTTCATCCAAAGGCAATTTTCAGTATAAAACTTCTTATAAAAAAGGGGGTGCATATGTGATCCAGTATGTCCATCCAAGCATACAACATGCTTGAGGTGCACTGCAACATGTACATATATACATCAAGCTGCCAATTCTGAGGTCTTGCAAATTCCAATATATCTACAAACTTAGCATCCCAAGAGCACCAACAAAGAAAGAAACTATAGGAATCCAAGTTGTCTGTCCTTACCATGCACTTCCCTTTTTACTCATTTCGCATGCACTTGCTCTGTGTCAGTACAAGAAGTGGTTGGGGGTGACAACAACAACTCCCAAGTAAGGAAATACCCTACTAACCCCCCTCCCTCTCTTCACTAACATGATTGCTATGTGTGGACCTTATACCTCTCCTCCACATTATTGGTACCATTTCTTCCATTTAACATTAGGGAGGGACGATGATAAATCTTCTATCTAAAATAATCTCATTAATGTTAGGCACCTAATGCAAAAGTCCTGAAAGAAAGTTGAAACCAACATTCTCTTATGTTATTTGCATTAATTTTTGCACCCAATTCAGAGGGAGAAGGATTTTACAATTTTTCTTTTGATTAAACAACATAGCTGAATTTTGAAAACAGCCAAATCAAGAGATAGGCATGAGGAAGTAGACTTTTTCCAATTGTCAACATTTCAAGGGTAGAGTGAAGTTCATGTAATCACAAAAAAGCCAGGTTTGGCAAACTGGAAAGTGATGGAGATGTCTTTTGCTTTCCCTAAGCCATTTATTTCTAGGCTTGGCTTTCTTCTTTTTCCTTGTTTGTTGACATTTCATCAGATTTGAATTCTATACCCTTATTATTGGGTCATTTCTCAATTCTTTTCAGATTGGCTCAAATCATAACAATACGAAGTTATTCTCATTTTTTTTGCAGAAATTTGGTTAACATGTTCAAAGCACTACTGTGAGGCATATAGACAAATAAATCAAGGCTGGCTGCATTTTTTAAAAGCCTACTACTCCCATGACCTGCCAACAGATGAAGGTGGTGCCTTTAAAAAGAAAGTTGAATGTTGAAATTCCGTGACAAAGGACATTGGGCAAACCAAAGGTATTTGGGTCCCACTCCCCATTGTTATGTAATCAGTTTTGCTAATTAATGATTGTGATTTGAATGCTTCTATGTATGTTCAATTCATGTTATGTGAATAGCCAGCCAATAAAGTGAATGGTGCTGGCTAGCCAGCTTCTGAAAATTGGAAAGCTTTGGTAGGTGCTTCTAGCATCCAACACCAACATAACAGGACTGTTGTAACTGCAGTGAAAGTAAAAGGACATTTTGTTCTGGAAAATTGCCAAAGGTTCCAATGAAATTTGTATTTGTCAAGAGAAAAATGTAAACACCAAAACAACAGTGGCCGCACATGAGAAAGCTGCTCAAAAAGAATCAAACCGATGTATGCACAACAATTAAATGGATGGGAAGAGCTTTGGAGATGGATTAGTAACACCTTCAAAGTGGAACACAAAGGGAAGACATTATTTCCGCCTCCTTTGCCACATGTAGGTATATGTAATGGATTCAGGGTTTCTGGTCACCACAAGCTTTGGAGGTTCACATACAATTGTTCCTCTTTTTCACATCCAAAGGTTTCCAAGGCATTGTGGCAGGACAGGGTCATGATAAAATGATTCCCACAGAAGCTTTGGAATGTCACAAGGATGTTTGCCAAGTTGCAACAGAGGAACACCCTCACTTAAGTATGCTTGAATTAGGGTCTCTAGAGTGCTAACTAACATCATGATTGACCCTGCTTCTGAAATGCAAAAGAGGATGGAGATATTGTACAATGGTTTCCCCAAAATTTGGGGAGAAATTATTATGTACTTATTTACACCCATCATTAGAAGCTGATGAAGTCAGTGGGTAGTCATGGCAGCGCATCACTCCTGTTAATAACAGAGGCAAAGGTCTGACGCACTGTGAGTATTCCCATAATGTTATGATTACACTTCTAGCTAGTCATTTTACCTTCAAAGTGTTGTCGTGGAAATTCTTCTGCATGTTCTTTAGAGATATATGCTATAGACATATGCTTGCATGAGGGTGGATTGGATTAGATCCCCATAAGTCTCTTGAGGAGTATGGAGTACTTCTAGTGGATGGTTGCACTCATGATGATTGGGATTTTACAGAACTGTTTGCAACTACATATGGTGCACTTAACCCCAAATTTGTCGAAAATAAGCTTTAACTTCCAAATTGCAATTTGTCCTTCTAACATGTGGCAAACATATATTTGCAACTAACATGCCTATGGTGTGTGGTCTTGTCATCAAGCATTTGTAGCTCTGGATCAAAGCCAATGACCTCGATATGTTGGATGCCAAGTAGCCACCAATGGGTCTTCATGGGATTGTCTACATTTTGGATCAAGCATGGTTCTATTGTAGTTGCAAGGGGAGACCACATTCACACTATTGATGTTCAGGTTCATCTTCACATGTGTTCAAGCTAGTTGTCATCTATGAGTAACTTTCCTGGAATCAAGTCTCGTTAGTGCCAAAGAACTCAGTATTCTATGATCTATTTCTTGAAATCATAAGACAAGATATTACAATTGCATCCACTAGTTGCATGGTGGTATAGAACATGTATGATTGACAGGTGTGTGGCATATAGCCAAGGACCATTCATTGATGTGCACCTGTGCATGAAGAGGAGAGATCCTTCATGTTGGTGCATGGCCATGGTAGAATAGGGATGTCATTTTGAACTATCTCCACACCGCTAATTTGATAATGCAATATTTGTGTGTGTGTGTGGTTTTTCACAGAATAGTGTGTGCAAGGAGCAAATTTGCATATTCTTTTGTGTAAACAAGTGTCTTTGTAATTGCATGGATATTGCTTTTTGCATAGCATTCTTAGCATGATGCTTCTAGAGGACCGAGGCGACCACACTTTCTCATGAAGCTGATTCAAAGTAAATACTAGCTCAACACCAAACACCACTATAATGAAGACCTAGTTCACTACCAAAATCTTCATGCAGACATGGACTAGGTAATTGGCAAAAACATTGGGGTTATCACACATAACCAATGGTATCAGAACACCAAGTAATATGGGTTATGGGACACATAAGAAGGTGAGTTATGAAGGTCAACCAACTAGAGACCAGGAATAGATGTGCAAAAAGTTGTTAGGGAGATATGAAAATGTCAGAAGGCAGCAAAATATGTGATATAATTGGAGATCTCTTGTCTAATGGCATTCTCCCATGTTAAAAGATGTTGCCTACAATTGGTGATACTCTCAACAATTAGTTATGGTTTCAAGGATCAACATCAAAACAATGAACGTGAAACGTTAGAATCAAGTTGTGCAGGACCGGGGATATGTTATAGGAGACCAACCCTCACTTGGCCAGCATCAACAATCAAACAAATTATTTTTTCCAACTCAACAGCCTAATTAAGTCTACAAAATTCCATAATGCCAATAAACTTCATGCCTTAATTACCTAGAATTTTAAGAATTGGAAAAAATCTCTTTCTAATTTAATGTCATAGGTGGGGCATGGTGTTTCCCAATCTAGCCATGTAACAGTCAAATAAACATCCCCCCCACCCCCACCAAACATCACTCGATAACTGACCGTCGATCATATTAGCCTTGGCTAATAGTGGGGGGCTTTCAGGTCAACATTTTAAAAAGCTTGTGTCACCAAATACCCAGTTTTAAAAAATCATGTTCACTGAATTTGGGTTACCCACACCTACTAATGCTTTTGTGTGCAGTTATGGGTGTGAAAAAGTGACATAATTAATAAATTTTGACTTGTTACGATTACACATGTTCAGTGATGGGAAAGTATGGCCACATTTTCACAACTTGCACATCAATAGAAAATGTTGATTTAGAGTAAGAAGGCTTTGTAAACTTTTATATTATCATTTATTTTATTTTAGCATTATTTAAACATGCAATATATACATTTTCAAACTTATTGTACCTTTTAAATTCTTGGGATGTGTATAAAAAAGAGAAAGGCATACCATTAGTTGGGCCAGAATGCACAACTCCAAGTTTCTAGAGGTTGGGACCTAGAAAACAACAATAATCATGAATCTGAATGTGCTTCAAAGGTGACAAAATGTCATGTTAGACCAAAAAGCAATGGACAAGGGAAATATGCCCCCTATTTATGAATCACAAACTAGAAGAAAACTAGCATAATCAAATTGAATCCATATAACAAGGAAAGGCATGAGAATAGATGAAACATTGGAAGCAACGATGGATGATGTTGAAAGAGGGACATGTTTTTTAAGGAGGACCACCAAGTCATGGAACATTCCTTTAAATTCATTTTTTGAGGTCACCTAAATGAAAAAATAAGGTTTACCAAAATGGGACCAAAAGTGTGTTTACAAAAAAAAAGGATGTTGCAATGATCAAATGGACCTTAGATATGCAAAAATGTGGAATATGCATAAACTTACAACAACTAAAGATCAAAATCGCAAAGCTAACATAAACAAAGCATACACTATTTTGAAATGGAATATTAGACAATAGCTATTAATATTGGTTCAAATGAAAACACCCAAAAGTCAACATTTGACAAGCACAAGGACTAGAAATTTACTTAGCGTAAGGACTAACAGCCATTTCCTACAATTCATTCTACACCAACCTATAATCGTTATATAACCAACAACATCATAGATCATGCATGGAATTCAAATGAAACTAACATTCAAGCTCACAAACAGTTTGTAGCACCATCCTTAAGTCTCAAAAATGGTGAACTATAAATTGTTAATAAATGGGCATAAGCACAATAAGCCCCCAAAAAATTGTTGTCACAAGTACAATATTTTTATATTTAGTTTTTTTGGTAACATATGGAAATCACATGTTGGATTATTTTTGCTTGTTTAAAATAATGTTTATTAGCTTTATATTTAAATTAATCAAATTTTTTAAACAACAAATGTTAAAGAACTTGAACATGTGGAGTATATATGTGACAAAGTAATACTTGTCACAAAACATGAAAATTACACATATACTTCAAAATTAAAATTATGGATTGAATTTTTTGTTGAATTTTTTTGTGATGATTGACATTGACATTACAACAAATCTTGTAATATGTAACCATTCCATTTGCAAGTCACAACTACATGTGATTACATCCAACTATCTATCATTTGCAACTCTATTTTATCATTTTTAACTTAGTCACCATCTTTTGAAATTTACAATTATTTTTGCAACCACGGTGTAATTATTAAATTACACATCCATCCATATTGACTAACTTCTTATTTTTTCATCTAATAATAGGCCCATGTGTTCATCTAGTTGCAAAATTAGTTGCAATTTGGTTACTTATTCTAGTGTGTTTAACATTTAATGTAAATTAGGGTTTTGTGGACTACATTAAAAGTATAATATATGGATTTTATTTTCGATATATTAAACATCTGTTAAGCTCGTTTAACATATTAAAGTGCATTTAAATTGAATTCAAGGTATATTAAACATATATTTGCCCATATTATAGGCATACTAAATTGAAAAATTTTGATTTTGATTTTGTATGGTTCATTCAAAATATACCATCTTTATTAAGGTATGATTAAATTATAATAATGAGGTCATATTAATATGATATAAACATTTTCTTAAATGAGCATTAATTATTGATAAATTATTACTATCAAATAATTTATTAATAAGTATAAAATATGAACTAAATATTTTTACTAACTCATTTAATTATATTTTAATTAACACCAACTAATTCAGCAATCAATTATTATTTATTAATTACTTCAAAGAATCATTGATTAATTAGATATTAAATCATGACTTCATATAATCATGCATCATTATTTACGAATTATTCCTTATTTAATTAATTCTAAAATATATGATTATTTCTGAAATATTTCAATGATTTGATTTAACTAATGACTCAATAATTATGGTTAATAGCTAATGAATACTAATTAATAACTATTCAGTTAGCCAATGAATAATAAATAATTTTTAAAATTTTTAAATTTTTAAATTATTAATTTAAATTATTAATTAATTAAATCAATAGTATATTAATTTTTTCTATTTTTAATCAGTTAATATTGATTAAATATAAATAAGTTATTTATTTTTATTTTTATTTACTAAACTATGTGAAAGTTAGAATTTATTTATCAAGAGTTAAGGTTAATACCAAATAATTATTAACTAAGTATTAGTTATTGTCGATTAATACTTAATTATTTTTCATTTAATTAGTTGATCACTAGTATTTTAAAAGGTTTATTTTCAGAGGTAAAAATATTAGTTTTATTTAAATAAATAGAAATTTATTATTTTACAAATAATATTTTATAACAATTTAACTTTAATGATTAATAATGAATTATTTCTTGAAATAATTTTTTATTTATTTTGAATTATTACCATGAATCAATTGATTAATTAGTTAACTATTTATTTATTTCTTACCAATTTAGTTTTCTAATTTTCAAACTATAAACAAAAAGAAAGTATGTTGGCGAATCACTTATTTTTACAACTAAATTTATGACTAAAGTGATACTAAATGGTCTATAAGATGTTTTATCTTTTAATGTCATTTTACAAAGTATATACAAAAGGTGCCTTTTCTTTTGATTTCACACTAAAAATCATTTGCTATTTGGGATGAATTCACATAAACTTAACCTTAAAAGAAAAACATAAAATAAAATAAAATATTTTATATGGTTACTTTTTAATTCACCTACTTTTTTACCTTCCTATTCAAGTAGGTGGGCAAGTAAACAACCTAAGTAAGTATGTATCCTAGGTAGGTAGGTATTTTTTGCACACATAATTTTACATACCTATTTACCAAATAATTATTGTGTTGACGAATGGCAATTAGTAATGATGATTTACTAATTGCAAAAAAATGGTTAGAACTGACAAATTTTACACATTATTAGAAGGATCGAAATGTATATGTTGACCATATACTTCATCCATGCAAAATGTCTTGACATCACATTAGATCATCATTTGTAACTAAAGGATTTTTTACTTGCAAAATTGATTGCAATTATTTTTTAATCACAAATTGTAGTTGCAAATTAATGTTTTTTTACTAGTGTGATATACATCAATTAAATTTGAGACAATTTAAAATTTTAGATTTTTTGGTGAAAAATCCATTAAAATAATGTTTTTACATTTTATTAATAATTGCATAATGATGTCTTCTTTTTAGGAAAAGAACCACTATTATGTGAAAGAAGAAAAGATTTCATAGATGAACTTTGCATTTTTTTCAATTTTCTTTATTTGGTAATGTTTCATAAATCACAAACATGAGCCCTATGGTGATTGAAAAAATGTAAGTACATAACTTATGTACATTGATTTTATTCAATCCTTTTCATCTAACCATTGGATCAAGATTGACTTTCACTCAAAATGAATTTTGGGTTTCAAAATGTTGTCATGCAATTTTTTAAGTTTTTTGTTTATGTATAGGATAATCAAAGGATGTCATCAAGATTTGAACTTACTATGTACTAGAATATTTGTTATACACCATTTTATTTTTTGTGAAAAATGTTTCACCCTTAGAATGTTTTCACCCAAATGCTACAAGAGGTGTTATACCAAGGTTTTATAATTTCAAAGGTGAAAGATTGCGAAATGATTACATCAAACTTTGCCAACCAAGAACCTACATGACAATGCAAAAGAGAGCTTGGATGCCTTTTTTCTTGCTTAAGAAGTTTTTAGCTTTCTTCAATAAGCTTGTTCTAAGTGGAATGTCTATTACCAATCAATACTTATTAATTCTAGATGGGCATGTCAATCATGTTACCCTATAAGAAATAAAACATGCACAAGAATTTGAATTAGACATGATTACCTTACCATCCCATACATCACATGATTTACAACCATTATATGTGTTTTGTTTTCAACCATTTAAAACAACATTCAAAAAGTTTAAGGATGCAACTTTTTTTTAAAGCAATGACATAGAACTCAATAAGATCATTATGGTTAAATGGGCAAACCAAGCCATAGATCAATGTTTCACAAATAAAAACATCAAGGTTGGGTTCTAGGCTACATGTATTTGGTTGTTCAACTTTAAGGCAATGGACAACAAGACTCAACCTTTAGAAATTTACAATGTGGCAAGCATCAATAACCATGGAAATGAAAAAAAATACACATAAAATGAAAAAAATATTACAATCAAGGTCAATAATGAGGCCAAGATTTTCTACTACAAAACTTTTGCATATAGTTGAAATAACAATCCATCAAACAACACATGAAGATCATCCTACCAATAGCTTAAAAATTGACCAACAATACTATGTAGACATGTTTTTGAGCCCTACTATGATAAAAGAGCAACAAAAAAAATTTGTAAACCTAGATGAGGTTATTTCTAAGTTGGTGTAGGAAACCCATAACCTTCTAAATTTAACCAAGGAAGCCATAAAATTGCACAACTTGCTTTCATTACTTCATTTACTTGCAATACACACAAAGGAAAGGAGCCATTAATAAACTACTTTCAGCCACATGTTGTGACCTCTTTTAAATACCTAAATATTTTTAGGAAAAAATTGATTGACAAAGTAGCTTTAGAGGAAATCAAAGAAGAAAAAAGAAAGGAAAGAAAGGATAAATGAACCAAATGACCAATAGATTTGGGAACTATAGCAAATAGAATAACTATCAGAATTGTTGAAAAACGTGCTAGTGCACAAGGAACTTTTGGTTTTTTGAAAGGTTCCTACCTCTTGAGTACCAGCCAAGTATCATGTGGGTAAACTGACAAAATAAGGCTATTATGCCAAGTAAGTAAGGCCCACAATTAAGGGCATTCCTGAAATTCAGGCTGCCTTAGCTTCTGCCTCATCAGGGTCCCCACTTCAGGAATGTCAATGCCCTCACCCTAGGGCCTTGCCTTACACAAAAATGGCATCCTTCAAGACCAAACATTATGATTTGCTGAAATCATCCCTGGATTTCTTTTGGATAGAACTGAGCCTTAACATGTCCCAGTCATGCCTAGAATTCAATTGGTGGGCAATTGGGGAGGTGCTACTTGGGATCGGCTCTAAATACTGCCTTTTCCAATTCAGGAAAATGCACCAAAAATGTCAAAAAGTTGCCTCTCTAGTTGAGGGTTTTAGTATCACCTTTAGACTTTGGACACTTCTAGAATTTCTATTTTCTAGATACTCTTCGTGGGTTTTCAGATATGCCTTTGACATTTTCTAGGAGTCCCAGCAGAACACATTTTCTTAGTTTTTGTCATTTGCTTCTTGGCCATTCATTAGACATCTTTCTAAGTAGCATATGCATGTCCCGTGTTTGCACCCAAATCTATATTATATATAATTTGAATATCACCTAGGAACAAAATTCTAATGTATCCTCCAGGCATCTGTGCGTCTACAGCTGTAGCTTACCACTGCAGTATTTGGATTCTTCTTCACTCCACGGAAGTTCTATAATAAGTAATGGCCTGCCTTCTTGTCAGATTCCGTGAAAATTAACTGAAAAATTGGATGAAGAGAATTCTTAGAAATTGCATGCGAATTTTGATGAATTGTATAAAGAATTATAATTTGTATAGACACATATTTTCAAATCTTCAAATAAGAGCAATGAAAATGTGAAAAATGATCCATGTTCCTTAATTTGAGTTATACCTCAGATTTCATAGGAGCTTGGAGTAAAAATGAATCTTTGTACTTAGAAGCAATGAAAATAAAACCTAATCAAAATTTAGGATTACATCCTTACTCTTGAATGGTAATCTCAAAATATCTTATGAAGAGCTATAACGATGATAAAATAATGAACAGGAGACTTACATAGAAAACTGAAGTCAAAATGGCTCCCTAGTGAAGCACTATTCTTAGTGATGAAACAAAAAATCCTGCACCCGTCGTTGCGCCCACAGACCTCTGACAGATCACATGTTCAAAATTGAACAGTCATTTTGAGGATGTTAATTTTCACATTTTCAGGTTGTAACATTCATTAAGGAGCATATCATTGTTCGGTTCTAGGTGAACAAGTAAATTGTCATGGATTGTCGTGTGTTTGAAATTTTTTCATTCATTTTTTTTCACCAAATCATTAGAGGTGCATAAGTGCACTGGGTGCACCCTCAACTCCTCCACACTTTATCTTTAGACATCAGAAACAAAGGAGACAAATTGAAGGATCTGGAGCTGACTAACACACTAAGTGTTCAGGCACCGGCCACCTGTTTACCCTACGTGGTTAGTACAAGGCTCAATTTGGAAATTCTGATGGCTCCTGTACAGTAACCTTGATGCATTAAGGAGAGCAATTGTAATTCTATTTACACTTGCATGGTGGCTTAACTTATGTTTTGAAAAAGAGAAGCCATCAAGTGCACAGCATACTACTTGTGTTGGATTGAAAATTCAAAATGGGACATAGGTAACTGCCAGCCCGGCTTTGCCAGAGAGACCTTGGAGTTGTTGCTGGGCTACTTCTGGCCATTCGCTTGATGAGATGTCCAACCTTAATGTCGGTCTGATGGGAAAGTGTAGGGGAAGCCCCAAAGTGGTGATATTCTTGCACTAAGGAGCCCAAGACTTAGCCTACTCCCAAAATGGTAGGCATAAGATCCTTACTCTTTTCTAAGAGGGCTATCTACAGAAATAAGGTGCCCTCCACGTCCACTAAGATATTTCTGAGAAATAGGGTGCCTTCCAAATACACTACAAAATTTCTCTGACTGCTTTAGGGGCAAATCATGCAGAAAGCTCCAAAAGTCCAAGTTGTAGTACCCGGAGATTCAGAAGCTGGAGAGCATCTCCACCCCCCACATTACTAGTTCTATTTACACGTATATTGATATTTAATGCACAATGTCCCCACACGTCGAGAAAGTCATTTCACCCAGGAAAAGATCATTTGCACCTTTACATTTGAACCAATAATTGTCAATGACCAAATTCACAATTTAAAAAATCTATTTAAAAATATTTAAATGACCACAACATTTTGAGCTATTTTTATCAGAGAGCAACACGATTTGTGCTATGTTGCTCCACGATTTAATAAATTTAATCTTTACGGATATGTGGTGAAAATGCTTTGAGAGAAGTGATGGGAAAGGTCCTGTAGAAAGTCCAAGTTGAAATTGCTGAAGATTAAGAAGCATGTAAGAAGCAGAGTGTGAGCCAGTGGTGGTGGGTGGTGGGTGGCTGTGTATGTCCCTGCACATAGGCTACCCATCAAAGCCGACCATCTTTTCTTCCGTGTCGGAGGGCAGGTTCAATACCATTTCAATACCATAGTTGAATAGCGTTTGTCAAGACTTTGCCAAATAATTATTTAATTTGGAAAACTCAATTGTCACAAACAGAATATTCCATAATATTCCATAAGATGCTCAGTTTTTTTACAAAAAAGAATTTCATTGAGAAAATTATTTTTGGAAAATTTCAGCATGTCTAAAAAGAATATTATTTTTGCCAGACCTGCTATTCAACTAGGGCATTTCTGTCATGTAGTGAGACATTCCAAAATTTTGGGCCTGTGCTAGACTCTTACATTGCAGCAAAAGGCCCATATGTCAGGAATGCCCCACTCCTAAGGGCCCTACCTTGCAATCAATACATGTAAGGTCACTAAAGTGTCACAATTTGTGTCTGATAATGTCCAAGGACCAAGCCATTACAGAAATAAGGGACGTCAAGGCAGGAGCCAAGGGGGTCCTAAATTACCGTAAAGCCCCTGGTCCATGGGCTTTACACAACATAAAAACTGCCATCAATGTTATTTTCCTGTGGGATGCGTTGTGGGAAAATTGTTTAAAAACCAGTGGCCGTTTCAAAGAATGAAATGCATTACACTTTTTAAAAAGCCCATTAGTTTCTGCCCTGTAATGCATCCTTCGGATACACTAGGAAAAACAATCAGCAGGTTCTTCTGAATCCAGTAAGCCTGTCAGATGCTAAAAGTGTAGGGTTAAAGGTTAAACCCTTCAAAAGACTCAACTTAATAATCCTAATATATAATTTATCATTTCAGGGTACACTAAAACGCATTAAATGTAACAGTAAAATGCTCAAAGTAAGTAATTCTTCCAAATCAAATGCCAAGAAGAATTCTTTTATGTAAGATTCTTTCCTGTAAGGTGCCCTCCACCTATAGTCATGATGGCCAGGTTTTTGATGGTGTTAGAATTATGACTTCAAGCTTGCACTAAAAGCTATCACAGTTGAAAGGGTCACAAAGTATGTCTCTTATGTACTTTGTAGAATTTTCTTTGCACTTTACGTTTATTTTTCAAACCTATTTTGCTACTCTAAAACCTAAACCTATGTACCAAAAGTGTCAAAGTTTTAGATAAGCACGAGTGCTTAGAAAATCTAAAAATTGTTTTCTTAGTAAGAAGAGGGCACTTCTTAAACCATTATCTGATGAAAAGCATGTACATGCACAAGACATTGCGAAACTTCCAGTCGTGCAACTAGGCGAAAAGTGTGTAAACACGCAAGAAATTGTGAAATTTCCACTCTTGCAACTAGGTGCAAATCATGTAAACGCGCAAGAAATTGCAAAATTTTCGCTCTTGCAAGTAGGTGAAAAGCGTGTAAACATACAAAAAATTGTGAAATTTCCATTCTTGTGCCTAGGTGAAAAGCCGATAAACACACAAGAAATTGAGAAATTTCCACTCTTGCAACTAGGTGCAAAGCGTGTAAACGCGCAAAAAATTGCAAAATTTCTGCTCTTGCAAGTAGGTGAAAAGCGTGTAAACATACAAAAAATTGTGAAATTTCCATTCTTGCACCTAGGTGAAAAGCCGGTAAACACACAAGAAATTGAGAAATTTCCACTCTTGCAACTAGGTGAAAGGCTCCTTCAACACATGCATATGGAAAGGACTTAGTAGGGCCCAATTCCACCTAGGGATGCATCAACGCTGGTATGGCAAGAACAGGTTGTGTCAGTTTGGTAACAGGTTCTCCCAGGCACTGCTGCAACATGGAACCAGTGTACCCAGCCAATAGCTATTGATCCCATCACTAGTAGAGCGGATCACAACCAAAAGTGGAACCAAATAGGTAGGGTGTTCTTAGGAAGCCAATTTGAGGAATAGAATTTCCATGCACCCAATGAGAAGGCGCCTCATGGAGTGAAGGGTCCTCCCTGGGGGTGTGGGTTTTTTTGGATACCACAGTTCTTTGCAAGGGTATTAGCCAAGGTTGAAAACGGTGACCAATCATTTTGAAAATAAAAGTTACATGCAACCAATGAGAAGGCACAACATGCACCAAAGTGGCATTAGATTCTTTCTTTTCAAGTTTTTTGGGGTTCCCACAATGTTCCCATCAGGTTCTCAATGTGTTCCTGTAGCATGTTCCCAATAGCACCTCACTTAATCCCATATGCTTTTGGCACATGTTGTCCTTTCACCTATATAGCTGGGCTGAAGGAAGGGTCTCCATACACCAAAATAGAACCTTATATTTTTGGGAGCCTCAATAGTTTGAGTTTTTATTTTGTGATTGGCTCATTGCAAAAAGAAAAACTGAAACTATCAGAGTCACCCCATTGAATTAATATAATGAACTATAGGTAGGGGATATGGTATATGCGGCTCACAAACCTTCAAGGAAGGTGCTTAACTTGGGAGACAAATTACAGAACGATGTGTACACAGTTCTCCATCAGTGCTGGTTCACTCTGGCCCATTATTTCTTCGCAGGACCTAATCAGAGCACCACCATCTATCTTGTCAGGGGTTGTGAAGGACCTTGGAAGGCCAAGGAGTACACACTGGACTACAACAACACCTTCATCAGGAATTGCTTTTAGATTCTAGTTTTTTTTCTTTTTGGGTAGAGAAGAGGCTTGAGACAGTTCATCGGAGGGGTGAAGTTGTCTTTTAGCTTTGATCATCTCCCAGCTTTGGGCCAGCCTACCCTATGGTTTCAAGGATCACCGTAAAATCAGAGAGGGTAAGACACTGGAGTCAACGTGTGCGGGATTGGCGATATGTTATAGGAGACAAACCCTTACCTCAGGCCTCATAAAATTTGGCATTCTACAAATTTTTTTTGGCATTGGCCAAAAATAAAAACTCAAAGTTGCCAAAATTAAGTGGGTATAAGTAGTAGTAGTTGTAGTAGTAGTAGTAGTAATAATAGGCAAATAATCTTCGGATAGTTGGCCTACTGAGTACTCCTTAAGAGAGGGAGGGATCTTTTTAGGTGTAGGAATCCTCACTCTCCTATGCCTAGTGACCTAT